>Ga0306867_1001075_pt1 | contig 13367 bp, 17 predicted proteins | sample AntRauTorckE6831_FD_190432 | JGI IMG/M metagenome (GOLD analysis project Ga0306867, IMG submission 190432) | Saline lake microbial communities from Rauer Islands, Antarctica - Metagenome Torckler E6 #831 (v2) (version 2) | ecosystem: Environmental > Aquatic > Non-marine Saline and Alkaline >... | reverse complement strand
TACCCTAATCATTAAAATAATTAGTATGGAAAATCATAAAGAGCATAACCACACACGCCATAAGCAGGATGAAAGCAAACAACAGTCAGATCATTCCGCGCATGAAGGTCATGATAATGGTGGACATGGTAGTCATTCAGGTCATAAGCCCGGACACGGTGAAATGGGGCATGATCATCACAAGATGATGATCGAAGATTTTAAAAAACGCTTTTGGATCACCCTCATCCTCACCATCCCCATCTTGGTTTTTTCTCCTATGATCCAGGGTCTGTTGGGTTACGAATGGTTATTGCCCGGCAATGCTTACATTCTTTTTGGCCTTTCAACCATCGTTTATTTTTATGGTGGATGGCCTTTTTTAAAGGGGCTGAAAGAAGAACTCCAACAAGGCGCTCCCGGTATGATGACCCTGATCTCTATGGCCATCAGTGTAGCCTATTTTTACAGTTCCGCTACAGTATTTGGCCTGGCTGGAGAAGACTTCTTCTGGGAACTTGCTACCCTGATCGTCATTATGTTATTAGGCCATTGGGTAGAAATGAAGTCCGTGCTTGGTGCTTCAAAAGCCTTGCAACTTCTGGTAAGTATGATGCCTTCAGAAGCACATAGGGTGAAAGGTGATAGTGTAGAAGATGTGAAATTAGAAGACTTACAGAAAGATGATATTATTCTCATCAAACCCGGTGAAAAAGTCCCTGCTGATGGAATTATTGTAGAAGGGGAAAGCTATCTGAACGAATCCATGCTAACAGGCGAATCCAAACCTGTAAAAAAAGGATTGGAAAACAAAGTGATTGGCGGCTCACTCAATGGAAACGGCTCACTCAAAGTAAAAGTAGAGCATACAGGCAAAGACAGCTACCTCAATAAGGTGATCACTTTGGTGCAGGAAGCACAAAAGTCCAAGTCCAAAATGCAGAACCTCTCAGACCGTGCGGCCAAATGGCTTACCTATATCGCATTGGGGATAGGCTTTGGTACACTGGCCACTTGGTTATTATTAGGATTTCCTTTTGTGTATGCCTTGGAGAGAATGGTAACGGTGATGGTTATTGCTTGTCCACACGCTTTAGGACTGGCAATTCCATTAGTGGTAGCTATATCTACCGCTGTGTCTGCGCAGAACGGCTTATTAATTCGAAACCGAACGGCTTTTGAAGAATCACGTAAAATATCAGTCTTACTCTTTGATAAAACAGGAACATTGACCAAAGGGGATTTTGGAGTTACCCGGGTTGAATCCGTAGATAAGAACTATGACTCAAACGAAGTGTTAAGGCTTGCGAGTGCCTTAGAACAAAGTTCAGAGCATCCGATTGCCGTTGGTATTATTAAAAAGGTAAAGGAAGATGATGTGACAATACCCAAGCTTGAAAATTTCAATGCGATTACGGGCAAAGGAGTCGAGGCCAATGTAGATGGAAAAAAAATCAAGGTCGTAAGTCCGGGGTATTTAAGAGATGAAAAAATAGCTATTCCTGAAGATGCTTATAGCGATGCCGCTGAAACAGTAGTATTTGTTTTAATTGACGGTAAATTGGCAGGATATATAGCCCTAGCTGATGAAATTAGACCCGAGAGTGCTGAGGCAATTAAAGTATTTAAAAAGAACAATATAAAAGTGCTGATGGCAACCGGTGACAATGAAAAGACCGCCAAAGCGGTAAGTGATAAACTGGGATTAGATGGTTACTATTCAGAGGTACTACCCCATCAAAAAGTTGAGATTGTGAAGGAGTTACAAGCCAAGGGCGAATTTGTAGCTATGACAGGTGACGGAGTAAATGATGCCCCGGCATTAGCCCAGGCCAACGTGGGTATTGCAGTGGGTTCAGGTACTGATGTGGCGGCTGAAACGGCTGATATTATTCTGGTAAACAGCAATCCAAAAGATATCGCCAACCTGATTTTGTTTGGTAAGGCCACGTATAATAAAATGATCCAAAACCTGATATGGGCTACCGGTTACAACACTGTTGCCATTCCTTTGGCAGCTGGTGTACTCTACACATCAGGATTCGTATTAGGCCCGGCAGTTGGGGCTGTTTTCATGAGTTTAAGTACGATTATAGTGGCTATCAACGCCCAGCTATTGAAAAGGAAAATCGGTAACAAATAATGAATAATCGGGAAATGCTTCGCAGGATAGTTATTGTTCTGCTAAGTATTTTTGTAATAATGAGCGGGTATGGAGTATTACTTCCCGTTTTGCCCTTCTATACGGAAAGGCTTGCATTAAAGTCCGGTATAGTGGCTGAGGCGGATATCAACTATCATATAGGAATCCTCACCAGCATTTACCCATTTTTTCAACTTCTATTTGCGGTCATATGGGGCAAACTGTCTGACCGTTTTGGTCGCAAGGCACTGATCATTATGGGTTTGTCAGGCTTTGTCATTATGCAAGTTTTAACCGGGCTTTCAACTTCTTTGGCCATGCTATATGTGGCTCGTATTCTAGGGGGTATATTCTCGTCTTCGGTTATACCTGTAAGCAATGCTTACCTGAGTGACCTTACCAGTAGTAAGCAACGAAGAAAAATACTGGCCTGGTCAGGAGTGGCTGTTAGTGCAGGTGTTATTGCCGGGCCAATGATCGGTGGTTATCTGGCGCAAACCAATTTGCATTTTAATACCAGATTGGGGCACTTGTTATTGGATAAATTCAGTGTTCCTTTCTTTGCCGTTGCATTGTTAGGAATAGTTGCTTTAGTAGTCGTTGTGCTGTGGCTCAAAAAACCAAAGAAGCAGTACACAAATAACCAACAAGGGAAACTCAAAATGATGGGGATGCTAGCCAATCCTGTTTTTTTAAGGCTATTGCTACTATCGTTGGTGATACAATTGGCCGTCACCCTATTTGAAACTGTATTTTCCGTGTACGCCAAAGACATCCTTGTCTTTGACCCTGCACAGGTTGGTCTTGGGTTTATGCTCTGTGGTTTGATCATGGCTGTTTTACAGCCCGTCTTTGCCAGTTTTGATGAAAATATCCTGCCCATGAGATTGCAACTGATTACTGGGTTTTTACTGGCTGCCGCATCAATGGGTATTTTCACGCTAATGACAACTGACTTCTATGTGTTCACGATGATCATAATTTTTGCCACAGGTGGGGCGATGGTCACACCAAACCTGATAGCCTCGATCTCTTTTATTGATGAAAACAATACAGGGACTTATTTGTCCACTCAAACCTCTGTCATTAGCATCGGTCAGGTATTAGGGCCGTTGTTGGGCATGTGGATTTATTCTTTTGGCAGCTCATGGCCATTTCTGATTATCGGGGTAATCCTTCTGCTAGTAACTCTTCTTGCTATGCCGGGACTAAAATTCAATAAATCATAGCTTAATATCAAATATAACTGAAGGTCTGATCAATTCAGGATGACTTCCTGTAGGAGTCGGACTATGCAGATGCAGTAAAGTCAGCCGTCATCAATAAAAGAGCTGGTGGAATGGGCTTGATTTCAAGAAGAAAGGCATTCCAGTGACCAAGGAAGGAAGGTGTTGAACTGCACAACCTGATCCAGCAGATATACCTGGATGAAGAATTTACGATGGCTTAAAAATTAACTAACACAGCTGTAAGCTCCCTCCAAAAATCAGGAGTATTTAAAAACAGAGATAAACACTTAACTTTGGGATTAGCGATGAGATTTTAGAAAATGAGCGAATACAAAAAGAATAGTTTAAGCCTTAAAGGTGCGGTGGCTCTTGGAACAGGAGTTATGATTGGAGCTGCCATCTTCGCATTACTGGGGCAGGTAGCAGAGCTCTCCGGTGAATGGTTCCCAATCACATTCCTGGTCGGAGCAATTTTAGTGAGCTTTAGTTCGTACTCTTACATAAAAGTATCTAATGCCTACCCCTCTGCCGGGGGCATTGCCATGATTTTAATAAAAGCTTATGGTAAAACCACCATTGCAGTAGGTTCGGCCTTGTTAATGGTATTTGCCATGATCATCAACCAAAGCATGGTGGCCCGGACTTTTGGTTCCTATACCATGCAGCTTTTTGATGGGAACACAGGAAGCTTTTGGGTTCCTTTGTTAGGAGTCATATTATTGGTAGGCACCTTCCTGATCAATATTGCAGGAAACAAGGCTGTGCAGAGATCAGCACTAATTATGGCCTTTTTAAAAGTAGGTGGAATTGCGGTTTTTGCCTTGGGTGGACTGTGGGTAGCTGGCTTCTCATTTCAATCGGCAATCCCTTCAGAAGTATCTGGAGAATTCAGCATCGCAAGCTATTTAGGAGCGTTTGCCCTTACTACACTGGCATTTGCAGGCTTCACCACCATCACCAATAGCGGTGGCGAGGTAAAAAACCCTCATAAAAATGTGGGTAGGGCCATCATCATTTCTCTTGTCATATGTGCCGGGGCTTATTTATTGGTCGCCTTTGCAGTATCTGCAAACCTTTCTGTGCCCCGCATCATTGAAGCTAAGGATTATTCCCTTGCTGAGGCAGCCCGTCCTGCATTCGGCAAATATGGCCTGTGGTTTACGGTAGGCATTGCCATCGTAGCAACTGTTTCAGGTGTCATTGCCAATGTCTTTGCTGTTTCTCGAATGTCCGCTATGTTGACTGATATGAAGCTTATACCTCACAGTCATTTTGGGATGCCGGGGGGGATCCAAAAACACATGTTGGTTTACACCATAGTAATTGCCATTGTTTTAACCATATTCTTCGATTTAACACGGATTGCCTCATTAGGCGCTATCTTTTACATTGTTATGGATATAGTTGTCCATTGGGGCGTGTTGACCAGATTACGAAAAGACGTGAAGGCAAATCCTGCTATTGTCATTTCCGCTCTGGTCTTTGACGTGATTATCCTTGGAGCATTTATTTGGATCAAAGCATCTTCAGACCTTTTTGTAGTGGTTTTGTCCGGCATTTTGATGATACTGATTTTTGCCGGTGAAAAGTGGTTTTTAAAATTTAGAAAAAATGTTTCTTCATAGAAATCTGAAGTCCCATCATGGAGCTGACTACCATGATTACCGGAGTTGCGGAATTAATTTTAATAGGATAATAGTATAGTGTTTATTGTGATGGAAATAGCCGGGTTATTCCTTCTCTTCTTCCATTAAGAAGTTGACGATCAAATCAAAACTTTATAAAATGAAAAATTACAATACACTTTACTAAGCACTGAATGATCTGAAAAAGCGAGGTGATTTTAACCTTGAATCACTCGGTATTGAATGTCCTACGACAAAAATTGAGCTAGAATTCGAGGTTAAGAAGAAGTTGTGAGACGGCAACTCTTGGATTAGCGAATACACAAAGCAAGTTGAGGTTATTTTAGCTTCAATTAGCACCTGTACCTCTCAGCTTACTGCGGAGTATTTCATTGCAAAAGAATCATTCTCTTAAGTTGAGTTCGGAAATTGTTTAGTATCTTTGATTATACGGTGAAAATAATAAATCTAAATATCAAAAATATGGTATGCCCCAGATGTATTCTGGTGGTAAATGACATATTAACTGAGCTTGGTGCTCATGTTTTAACGATCCGGCTTGGTTACGTCTCCATACAAATGCCTCAAACCGTGAATAAGGATATGATAGAATCCCAGTTGAACAAGTTTGGGTTTGAACTTCTCGAAGACAAGCAAGAAATCTTGATAGAGCAGTTAAAGCAGGCTATTCAAAACTATATCAAAAAACTGGAAAATTCCTCTAAAGAGGCTATGTTGTCCGACTTTCTGGCCCATGAAATAGGTAAAAACTACAATTTTCTCAGCAAGCTCTTTTCAAAAAGCCAAGGGATCACCATAGAGGCCTACTATATAGACAAAAGAGTTGACAGAGTAAAAGAACTCATAAAGCATGACGAGCTGAACTTAAGTGAAATTGCAGTTAAGCTTGGGTACAGTTCCGTACATTACATTTCTAGCCAGTTTAAACGGGTTACCGGCCTTTCCGTATCTGAATATAAAGAAGTGATTAGAAAAGAGAACTAGTACTGCCAGAACTTATCTGAAGCATTGGATGACCTCAGAGAAAAAGGCTTTACCTACAATTTCAACAGAAGAAAGGATTGTCTAGGATGTAAGGATCTGTGTGCCAGGTTTCAAATTGAGGACTTGAGTATTTCAGAGTTCTACCGATTTGATGAAAACGAAGATGCGGTTGGTAAGTCAGTTATATACGGAACAGAGACAAAAGATGGTTTAAAGGGTCTTCTAATTGATAACAGCAATAATAGAAATAAGGAAGTATTTAAGGATTTTTCTAGCAAGATGAATAAAAATGTAGGTGGATGGTGAACTGGATATCACACATCAAAGACAAGATTTCAAAAATAGAGACCGTAACAATGAGCTAATTTCGATTAAGTGCGAATCAGTAACGGTTTGACATGGTTATTTCCCGGTATTTTATAAAGTCGAAAAGGAAATATTAATAGTGCTTTTGAAAAAGTGAGATAGGTGAATTATCCCAGATTATGTAACTATTACCAATACTTGTGTAACAGGATTAACTGGTAATTTCCCTAACGTTGTGGTTCAAGTGAGCTAAAAGTCATATGATAAAATCTGGCGTAGCCATTTGGAGCTATGGAATTGAAGTATGCTTTTGGAAATGCTTTCAAAAAAGTAAAGGAATATATGGACAAGTTATCAAAAATGAAAGTGGGTGATCCGATGGGTTCCGCTACCGAGTTAGGCCCATTAAGTAGTGAAGACGCTGCAGTTCATTTAGCCGATCAGTTAAAACGTTCTGTTGATGAAGGTGCAAAAGTTTTATTGGGTGGTAAACGTTCCGATCGTGAAGGTGCCTTTATGGAACCCACCATACTAACCGAGCTGAAGCCTGGTATTGCTGCTTATCATGAAGAATTATTTGGTCCAGTTGCCTTCTTTTATGTGGTGAAAGACGAACAAGCTGCCATTGATTTGGCCAATGATTCGGATTTTGGTTTGGGAGGTTCTGTATTTATACAGGATATCGAACGCGGAAAAAGAGTGGCCGATCAAATTGATACCGGAATGGTCTTTATCAATCATCCTACCTGGACACAGGCCGATCTTCCTTTCGGAGGCACTAAACGTTCCGGCTTCGGTCGTGAACTATCCGAGTTGGGGATTCAGGAGTTTGTCAATAAGAAACTGATTCGAGTAAGCAAACTAAATGATCCGTTTAAAAAATTAAATTCAAACAAAATGAAAAAGAAATACGAGATACATGGAATGAGCTGTGGTGGCTGTGTGGGCAATGTAAAACGGGCATTGTTGCAAGTGCCTGAAGTGTCAGATGCAGAAGTTCAACTGAATCCGCAAGGAGCAATTATCACCATGAATAAATCTATTGCTGTTGATGTATTGCAAACCCAACTTAAAAAAGCAGGGCATTATACAATAAAGGAAGCTGTATCAAACTCATCAGAATAGAAAGAAAAGAAAGAAAAGCCGAATGAAGAAAAGGTTGACTGATATCTGCGAAATATCATACATCAAAGACAAGATATTAAAACAGAGAGACTGATTCTCTCGTAATTTTGAATAATGAAAAGTGATTTAAAAATATAAACTAAGAAACTATGCACTGGTTTGAAGGACACTATTGGGGTATGCACATCATTTGGTGGGTAATTTGGGTGATTTTTATGATTTGGATTTTTGCTACACCCTGGAATATCCCTGGTCAAAAGACGAAAAAAGAATCATCATTAGACCTTTTGAAAAAGAGATATGCCAAAGGAGAAATCAGTAAAGAAGAGTTTGAGGACATCAAAAGTAATCTGCAAAAATGAAAGAAATAAAAGCATTCGTCAGACCGGACCGATTATCAGATATTGTACATCATCTACGTGAAGTAGGAGTTTGTTGCTTAACTGTTTTTGAGGGAGAAGGAACAGGTCACTATACTGATGAGCGAAAAGACTTCCCTTCCTTGAGACACACATTTTCTCATTCTAAAATTGAAAAGCTAGAAATCGTGATACCCGACAGGCAGGTAGAGAAAGCCCTTGAAATAATTCATAAAAATGGCAAGACCGGATATTCAGGAGATGGTATCATTTATATAACCGAGGTGCTAGACATGTTAAAAGTTAACAGTTTAGAACCTGACATTGATAACAGCGACTTATGAAGAATATTTTAGTACCCACAGACTTTTCCGATGTGGCCAACCGGGCAGCAGATATTGCAATAGCCATAGCAGAGAAATCCGGTGCGGAAATCCATTTTTTATATCTTCAGATCACTCCGGTTCAGTGGGTGAAGCTGGATAAAGAAAAGGAAAAGCGGTTTCCTGAGACCTTAAAACAAATCGGCCATGCCAAAGGCGAACTCAATGAACTGGTAAAGAAAGCTGAGAAGAAAGGATTGAAAGCCAAACAATTCCTGGTCTTTGATGTGAGTAAGGAAGAAATACTCAAACATATCCCTTTCCATCATCACGATTTTGTAGTGATGGGTTCACATGGTGCATCCGGAGCAAAGGAATTGTTCGTTGGGTCTAATGCTCAGAAGGTATTGAGAGACGCAACGGTTCCTGTGTTGATCATCAAAGAAAAGTCTCAATGGCCTTTTAATAATATAGTTTTTGCCTCCAGTTTTGAAGATGATGTGAAAGAACCCTTTCAATCAGTTGTAAAGCTGGCTGACCTCAGCGAATCGAACATTCACCTACTTTACGTTAACGTGCCATATTCATTTGAAGAGACTGACAGGAGTCTGGAGAAAATGCATGCTTTTCATAAAAGCTGTCCCCGCGGAGGAACCTGTACTACCAATATTTACAATTCGCTGAATGAAGAGCGTGGGATTCTAAAGTTTGCTGAATCTGTAGAGGCCGATCTCATTGCCTTAACTACACATGGAAAGACAGGCTTCCTGAGCCTTATGTCCAAAAGCATTACCGAAAGCCTGGTAAATCATTCTGAAATACCCATTCTAAGTATTAATCTGAATAAATAATATGACTATGAAAAAGCTAATAAAATCACTTTTAACACTACAATTAATTAAAGGAAACTTTTATGGAAATTTTAATAGCAGCAACAAAAACGTGTCATCATAGGCCTTTGCTTGAGAAAGTACTTCAAGAAGCTTGGTTGCCCTACAAAGTAAATTATTTTGAGGATCATCCGGAAATATTTGAAAAATATCAATTGAAACACTCACCGTTATTGATTGTAGATGAGAAAGTGGAATCTGTTGGTATGCCAGAAATAGATATAGTAAATGATCTAAAGGTAAGAAATAGGGATATATCAGTGATTAGAACCTCAAAAAGAGATAAGAACCATATGATTCCAAAAAATATAGGGATAGAATCTGGCTTAGTGGAAGTTGATATAACGTGGGGCACCATTCAATCGATAAAGGCAGCGCAATCCGTGCATACTGTTGGTGAGTTAGAAGTATATCAGCACCACATGAAAGGTTTGCCAATTATCGATGCGCGAAAACCTGAGACTTCTGATGAAGTAACTATTCCAGGCTCAAAAAATATTCCTTATGACGAATTGATTGGAAGAATGGATGAATTGGACAAAAACAACCCCAGTATATTTCTTTGTAATGGCCCACAATGCCCACAGTCATCAACAGCTATAAAGAACCTCTTGGATGCAGGTTATCCAGCTGATAGCATTTTATATTACAGGGGAGGAATGCATGACTGGATTACATTAGGTCTTCCAGTACAAAAATCATGAAATTAGCGATGAATTTAAGAACTTTTGAAAATTGCTTGAAATAGCGTAAGGATTATTAATAAATAAATTAAATATTATGAAAACGACAGTAAACATTTTAATGACAATTGGATTAGTTGGAACAATGCTTAGTTGCAAATCAACTTTCAATGCCACCGAAACATTGCAGGTTGAGCAAAATAAAAATGCCATTTATCAAGAAATCATTTCAAACCCTGTTCAGTTTACCAATTTCATCAGTGAGGCGCAAAAAAATGAAGAGGCCAAAAAGATAATGATGAAGGCCCATATGGAACAGATGGAATCTGGAAACATGAATATGATGATGGAGAAAAACTCTGAAATGAAAGAAAAAATGCAGTCTAAAATGCTCGATAAAATGATGGAGAGTGAAAAGGGTCGTGAAATGCTGATGGACGAAATCCATAACAACGAAATGATGAAAAAGGAAATGAAAGCAAAGATGATGCAAATGATGAATGAAAACCCTGAAATGATGGAAGAAATGATGGATAAAAATTCTGAGATGAAAAATGAAGGATAATAAATTCCTAGCTAAAGCTATAGAATTATGATGATGTGGTGGTGGATATTGATACCGGTTGTGATTGTGTTAGTCGTATTTTTCTACAATGGAAGAAAGAGACAAAATACCATGAAGAGGGGAAATCCGATGGATATTCTGGACAATCGATTCGCTAAAGGCGAAATATCCAAAGAAGAATATGAAGAGCAAAAACGAACGTTGAACAGTAAAAATTAAAGCGATGAAATATTATTTTAATAAAACAATCAAAGGCACTTTTGAAGAGGTTATCGATATGGTCACAAAAGGGTTGAAAGAAGAAGGCTTTGGTATACTCACAGAGATTGATGTAACTGAAACCTTAAAGCAAAAACTGGATGTAGACTTTAAAAAGTATAGGATACTTGGAGCTTGTAATCCTCCCTATGCACACAAAGCCTTACAAGCAGAAGATAAAATTGGAACTATGTTGCCCTGCAATGTCATAGTACAGGAAATTGAAGCAGGTGTCATTGAAGTTGCAGCAGTGAACCCAATGGCATCAATGCAGGCTGTGGAAAATGAAAAATTAAACGAGGTTGCCTCTGAAATAACTTCAATGCTAGAAAATGTAATCGAAAAATTATAAGGCTTTTTGAAAATGGATAAACAACAAATTATAATCATAAAATAGAATCAAAACAAATTAAATAAATAGTAATCTAAAATTAGATATTATGAAAACGACAGTAATTATTTTATCTGCAATTGGGCTTTTAAGCTTAAACAGTTGCCAACAAGAAACAGATCCTCAAGCATTAATGGAAAATTCTGAAACTCGCACAGAGGTTTTTAATACCATTACTGAAAATCAGGACTATATGTCCGAGTTTATGGGCCAAATGCAAAACAGTAAACAGACAATGCAAATGATGATGGGAAATAAACAGATGATGATGAACATCATGAAGGAAAACCCGGAGATACACCAGAATATGATGCAGATGATGCAGGCCGACCCTTCCATGCGAAAGGATATGATGGGCATGATGGCCAACAACAAGGGCATGATGAAAGACATGATGATGCAGATGCACGATAAAGGCATGATGAGCTCCGAATGCATGCAATCCTGTATGAAAAACATGGAAGGAATGAACATGGAAGGCGGGATGATGCAGGGAAATGGCAAAATGGACGGTATGCATGACAAGAATGACGCATCAGGAGAAAACCATTCAGACCACCACTAAAAAGCTTAAACGATGAAAAACCACATGACATGGATGTTGGTAGGATGCCTGGGCATATTCCTATTGTTGTTTTTGCTGCCCGTGTTTGGCTTCAACGACAGCAATTCGCTCTTTATTTTCCTGGTCATTTTTTTCGTTGCTCACCTCTTTATGATGAGGGGACACGGAGGACATAGTGGGCACGGAGGCCATTCAGGACATAGCGATAATCAAGAAAATCAATCTAAAAACGAAAACGATCATGCAACACATCGACATTAAAAAATTCGCCCTAGCCTGGGGGATAGTAGGAGTTGTTTTCTACCTGGGCTGTATTATACTGATGGCCACCGTAGGCCGTGAAGGTACCATCCTGTTTTTTAACAGTTTGCTCCACGGACTTGACACCAGTACTATCATCAGAATGGACGTACCCTGGACCGAAGCATTAATCGGGCTGGTAGAAATGTTTATCCTAGGTTGGCTATTTGGAGCGCTGATAGCAGCGGTCTACAATGTATCTTTTAATAAAAAGTACCAGTGATTGAGTAAGGATGGAATTGAAAAAAAAGTAAATAAATTATAAATCATGGAAAATTCAATTAAACATACTTATCACATTGGTGGTATGAGTTGCGGAGGATGCGCAATAACAGTTAAAAATAAATTGTCTGCTGCTCCCGGTGTAACATCCGCCCAAGTTGACTTGGCCAAGAAGGAAGCAGAAATTACTTCATCGGCAGCAATTAAAGCCGACACACTTCAGGATGCATTAAAGAATACGCATTATACCATTGTGGAACTAAGAACAGTTTAATTAAACTTATAAAAATGAAAAATTTAGAAAACAAAGTAGCCATAGTTACAGGAGCAGGTTCCGGTATTGGCAAAGCAGTTTCATTACTATATGCATCTGAAGGTGCAAAAGTTGTCGTGACCGACATAAACGAAAAAGGTGGAAATGAGACGGTGTCCCAAATTAAATCACAAGGCGGAGATGCTATTTTTATAAAAGCAGATACTTCCAATCCTGATGATCAAAAAGCATTGGTAGAAAGTGCTGTAAAAAAATATGGCGGTTTGCACATTGCATGCAACAATGCGGGCATTGGAGGAGATTTAGCTCCAACAGGAGAGTATCCCATAGACGGTTGGGACAAAATTATAAGTGTCAATCTTTCGGGTGTATTTTATGGTTTGCGTTATCAGATCCCTGCTATGTTAACAACAGGCGAAGGTGGAAGTATTGTAAATATGGCGTCCATACTTGGTATGGTTGGTTCTAAAAACGTACCAGGATATGTTGCTGCAAAACATGGTGTTGTGGGACTTACCAAAACTGCTGCATTGGATTATGGCGATAAAAATATTCGCATCAATGCTGTGGGACCGGGATATATCAATACTCCATTACTGACCGATACACTCGATGAAGCCACTATAAATTCATTAGCTGGGCTTCACCCCATTGGCAGGTTGGGAACTGCCGAAGAAGTTGCCGAATTAGTGTTATGGTTAAGTGCTTCAAAGTCTTCTTTTGTAACTGGTTCTTATTACACATTAGATGGTGGCTATACAGCTCAATAATATATTTCATACCGATTAGATATTAAGGATTGAAATCAGATTTTAACAAAATTTAGTAATGGAAACAAGCAACAAAAATTTGCAAAATAAGAATTCGCACGCTGATACGGGAGACCGAAATACCAACAAGGAAGTTATAATTGTGACAGGTAGCAGTGGAATGTTAGGCTCAGCTTTAATTCATAAGCTTGCTGAAAAATACCGTGTCGTTGGATTTGATAAGGATGGCTATCCTTTTCCGCCAGTAGAAGCAGAATGTGTATGCGTGGACCTCACCAGCGATGACCGAATGGCCTTCGCATTCAAAAGACTCCGCTACGCCTATGGTAATAAAATAGCCGCGGTTGTACATCTG
>Ga0306867_1001066_pt1 | contig 13452 bp, 17 predicted proteins | sample AntRauTorckE6831_FD_190432 | JGI IMG/M metagenome (GOLD analysis project Ga0306867, IMG submission 190432) | Saline lake microbial communities from Rauer Islands, Antarctica - Metagenome Torckler E6 #831 (v2) (version 2) | ecosystem: Environmental > Aquatic > Non-marine Saline and Alkaline >... | reverse complement strand
CAGGCGGTATAGCACCAGAACATATTCGAACTGAATCTTTCGAAGGGTACTAAGAGTAATAATAAATTATATGACAGAAGAAAAAACGGATGACGTAACAAAAAAAGAACGAACTAATCTGGAGCGAGAGGAGAGGCAAAAAGAAAACGAAAGAAGTATCAAAATAAAGCAAATAAAAAGTTGGCTACCCTGGATTATCTTTGTTGCACTTGTTATTGGCGGTATTTATTGGGCCATAAGTGCAGCGGAGACAGCTAATAAAAATCGACCAGGTGAGGCTGTGTCGATTATGAGTTCTGATCACATTGCGCCAGGTGGTGAATCAGTAACGTACAACTCCAATCCACCAACCTCAGGTCCGCACGCTGGTCCAGCCCCCTGGGGATTCAATACAGAGGAGATTCCGGATATAAACGCAATTCACAATATTGAGCACGGTGGTATTTGGATTTCATTTAAAAATCTAAATGATGACGCTACTGCAACACTTGGTGAAATTGCTCGGCAAAATAGTGCCAGTGTGATTGTCAGTCCTCGTGAGTCTAACGATACAAGTATTTCAGTAGCGTCTTGGGGACGACTGATGCAGCTTGATACGGTTGATGAGAATCGTATTAATGAATTTATCCGTCAAAATAAAAACAAATCACCCGAGCCATTGGCTCGATAGTGTATACAAAATTATGAAAAAAGAAACTTTTGAAGAACTTATCAAGAATAGAGATGAAGTACTCCTTCTTGATATTCGAGAAGCTGAAGAATTGTCGGGCGATGAAACAATTGAAGGTGCAGTTAACATGCCTATGGGTAAGGTCTTCACAGAGGCAATTAAGGACAACTTGCCAAAAGACAAACAAATAATCGTTTTCTGTCGAACAGGAGGACGAGCCTCAATTGTAGAAAGAGAGCTTCAGGAAAGAGGCTACATGATTAACGGACTGGAAGGAGGGTTAGTTGAGTTACGTAGTGTATGAGTGAGCTGGTTGTTATATTTTTGGCTACCCGCCTGCATATTCTGATTCTCTTGATAGGTATTACATTTGCACTGTCAGTAGTAAAAAATGAAAAGAAAAAGTTGTTTTGGTTAAAACCTATCAATCTAAAATAATATGATGCAGTATTTAGAACATTTATTTGACCGCTTTACTATGTATCAAGTGCTGACCACAGTCCTTGGTATCTATGTGCTGCACGGTCTATTGCTTAGCTTAGTTGGGCTGGTTGCTTACTCTTTTGGAGCACTTCTGCTTTCTTTAGGGGTGATATTAAGCGTTGCGCTCCTTACTCACTACCTACTCGCTAACTTCACTAAAGCCCCAGCTAACGTGTGGTCCAGTGTGATTACTGCTCTCATATTGTTTCTCATCTTCACACCAGTGAGTACTCCAACTGGACTGGCTGCATTAGCGACAGTCTCTCTTCTTAGTATCGCTTTAAAATATGTAGTTCGTTATCGCCATGTTCATATTTTCAACCCAGTAGCACTCGCAGCTGTTTTGTCAGGCATGTTTGGTCTGGCGTATGCTTCGTGGTGGATTGGAACGTTGTGGTTTGCACCCGTTCTTATTGCTGGTGGACTATTGGTTGTTATAAAAATTAGACGAGTACCGATGGTATTGATGGGTATTGCAGCTTCAGTGCTGATGGTGCTGGTGTACAGCTTGCTACGCGGTGGAGTATCAGCAGATATTTTTGTTAGTTTACTCACTCTTTCGCCACTGTGGTTCTTTATGACTATTATGGTGACTGAGCCACTTTCTACGCCAGCCGGAGCAAAGGCCCAGCTGTATTATGGAGCTTTTGTCGGTCTTCTCTCGCAGATGTCATTTATGATTGGTCCACTCTTTAATTCACCAGAACTCACACTTATCATTGCCAATCTTTTAGTGTGGCCAATGACAATGCGCGGTCGGCTAAAGCTAACTTGTCTGAAGGTGGAGGAGGTTGCTCGCAATACCTTTGCCTACACGTTTAGACCGTCATTCCCGGTTCAATTTCAGGCTGGACAATATTTAGAGTGGGCACTCCCGCATCAGTCCCCAGACGGTCGAGGTATCAGACGATATTTCACAGTAGCTTCCAGCCCAACTAAACAAAACATAAAGCTAGTAGTACGTACTGTCGAGTCTGGTAGTACATTTAAGCAATCACTACAAAACTTTACACGAGGTAGCATTATGCATGCGGCGCAACTGGCTGGAGATTTTGTGTTGCCGAAAAATACGAATGCTCACAAATACGTATTTGTGGCCGGTGGAATTGGAGTCACGCCGTTTCTCAGTCAGTTAGAGTATGTAGAAGATACTAATCAGACAATTGATGCTACTCTTTTCTATTGCAACAATCAGATTGCAGACGTCGCCTATGCCAAAAAATTAAAAAACTATGAACGGTCAGGTATTCACACAGTTCATGTGGTCAAAAATGCGCCAGTAGACTGGGGTGGTGAGACTGGATACCTCACGAAAGAAACTGTGCTTGCATATGTACCAGATGTGTCAGGGCGTCTCATATATCTTTCTGGCCCACCAGCAATGGTGGATACCTACAGAGATTTGTTCCGAGCTCTTGGTGTCCCAAAGAAAAATATTACAACTGATTATTTCCCAGGATTAACTTAATTATTACTATGCCTATATACATTATTACAGTTGGAATCTTTATCCTTGTGAGTGCGTTTTCGTATTCCGTTGTAGCTTCACGAGAAACTACTAATTTGCTCTTGGTTGATGCTGATTCAAGCGCTTCAAAAGAAGTAATGGCGATGATGAATAGTGACATGGATTTGACTATGTTCTCTAATGGTACGTATCAAAGTGAGGTGCGCTACGAAGTGCCGTACGGATACATTGAACCGATGTCTCTCGAGGTGACCATAGTAAATGGTGTGGTTACTGATTCAAAAGTAGATTTTGAAGTGGTTAACCCCGTTTCAAAAGATTATGTGCGTTCATTTAAGAGCTACTACAAAGATAAAGTGGTTGGTCAACCAATCACCAAAGTTTCGTTAGCACGACTTGGTGGAGCGACACTCACTAATGTGGCGTTTGATGCAGCACTCGAAAAAATTAAAGTAGAGGCAGCTGGAGGAATGATTACCTCTGAGTCAAAAGACGAAGCGTTACCGCTGTTGCTCCCTGGTGTACTCACAGAAGATGGTATAGTACTCAGCCCTAAACCAAATAGTCAGATAGATCCAACCCAAAGATCTGTGGTTTCCAAAGCTAATCAAACAGATCAAGATTCTAAAATAACTGCTGATGGCGAGTATAAAGACGGAACATATGTGGTAGAGCTAGCTTATTATGCTTGGCCAGATCTATACGAACCGATGCAAACTAGCATCACGCTAAAGGATGGAATTATTGTTGCTGCAGAACAGAAGTACGATACTATCGACTATTCACATTCCTATGACTATCAACGGCATTTTGATTCTCTCTATAAAGATGTAGTGATTGGTATGCCAATTGATGAAACTCCAATAGCGCGAGTCGGTCAAGCTTCAGAAACGACTGATGGCTTTAACGAGGCTCTAGCCGCTATAAAGCAAGAAGCTCGAATACAATAATCATGATCATTGCACCTATTAAAGCATTGGGGACAATTTGGTACGTAGAAATTATTGACGTGAGCGTGGATGTTGCAACCATTCAAAAAGAAACTAATGATTTTCTTGAACGATTTGAAGCTCGTTATAGTCGCTTCAGGGCAGATTCTTGGCTCTCAAAACTTAATCAAGAAAAGGTATTTTATAATCCTGATCCTGAGTTTGTCATGCTACTCAACGAGTCACTTCGATACTATGAAGTGACCAGTGGTGTATTTAATATTGCCATTGGGGAAAAGATGGAGCAAAGTGGCTACGATGCATTGTATTCATTTACTAAAACAGAAGATGCGACTACGAGTATCCCCTTACTACCCGATGCGCTTACAGTAACCAATGAGAAAATAACTTTGCAGGAAGCAAGACTTGATCTTGGCGGTATCGGTAAAGGTTTTGTTATTGATGCGTTAACAAAGCACTACCGAGATGTTCTTGGTCTACAGTCGTTTGTGATAAATGGTGGTGGCGATATTTATGCAACACATGACAACGAGAAACCAATCACTATCACCTTATCTCATCCAAAAGATAAACAGCTGGGTATAGGTACGGTTACGTTGCTCAACCAAGGGTTTGCTGCTTCTTCACCGTTTGTGCGTGCGTGGAAAGATAAAAATACGGCTGAAGATCATAATCATTTACATACCACAAATAAAATAGCCTCGTACGTAGTGGCTGATACTGCCTGTGAGGCTGATGTGTGGGCGACCACTTGTGCAATTGACAGTACTACTGAAACCCCGTCAACAATCAAGAAACTTTTGATTAGAGAGAGTATTATTATTCATAACGGAGATGGGTTTAAGCTTAATTATTATATAAATGAGTATGCAACTAAAATACAGTAAATACATAATTGGTGGTCTAGTAGGAATAGTACTATTTGTATCACTGTCACAGTGGTCACAGCAACATACTGAATTACTAAAAGAACTTACCAGTCAAGCTGGTGCTGCTGGCGTCATATTTTACGTGCTGATTTTGGCTACTTCAATTGTGTTCGCGCCGCTTGGGACTGGTTTTTTACTGCCGGTAGCAGCCAATAGTTATGGTCCAGTATTGGCAGCCCTGTACAGCATTCTGGGTTGGACCATCGGTTCGGTGGGAGCGTTCTGGATTGCTCGACACTTTGGTTTTCGGAAACTCAAAGAGACGCCGTTTATACAACGAATACATGTCTATGAATCTTCGGTCCCGAGACGGCATTTTTATGGATTGATTGTGTTGTTTCGAATGGCACTACCAGTAGACGCGGTAAGTTACGCATTGGGTTTTGCCAGTACGATTAGTTACCCTGCATTCTTGGTGACTACAGTTTTGGGTATTACACCGTTAGCGTTTGTATTTATGTTCGCAGCAACTTCATCAATCGCTATTCAGTTTACAGTTAGTATTTTAGCAACGCTACTGTTTCTCGCTGGAACCTATTTCGTGTATAGAGAATATATTCAGGTAGCATCAAAAAATGATACCAATTCCAAAAGTAACAGTTAAATGTTATTCAAATTCATTTTTCTATTTAAGTTCTTCTATCAGCTTTTTCATCTCGTCAATTTCTCTTTTTTGAGCAGCAATGATTTCGTCAGCTAGTTCACGTACCCGCGGATCTTCGATTTGCGCGCGTTCACTAGTGAGAATAGCGATTGAGTGGTGGGGAATCATCGCCTCCATGTAGTCGATGTCGTCTACTAAGACCTGACTACGGACCAAGAATAGAGCCATGGCAAACAATGCAATACTGCCTCCAATAATGTATTGATTCGTTCGTTTGTTGGTGTACATGTGACGCATAAACCACAGCATCACTACGGCCATAATCGCGGTCATGAGCAGATTCATGTACAACCGCATCTCGCTGAAGAAAATATGATCGAAAGCATAGGTATTGAGGTACATCGCGGCATACATCAAAAGCGAAGATGCGCCAATCATGGTGAAGAAGTTTTTGTAGTTTGATTCCATATATTAAATATTAGATAACTTGTAGTACTATTTTACAGAATATCATAGGAATGACACCTTACCGTAATGCACGTTGGCGAAATTCTATAGTTTTGCTGGGAAGATCTCAGGTAAAATAAAAGAAAGTTTTCTCCGTGTGTTGTGAAAGCGTTATTTTATAAGGGGAAGAGGAGTACAATAGAGCAAGTTACGTATAAAGCTGTAGTAACAACCTAAAATTACTGATCCGAAAACAAGGTGTACTAAAATACTAAGAACCCACAACTCAATATCTAAGATTTTTTCTGACTTTTTGGTAGTCACCGGTTGTATACCGTGAAGATAATTAAAATTATGAAAGATAACAAAACACAAAATCAAAAACTCTCTTTAGTTGGCTCTGTCTCCCTTGGGACGGGCGTAATGATTGGAGCAGGAATTTTTGTGCTTATGGGTCAAATAGCGGAGTTGGTGGGTGATTTATTCCCCATTGCTTTTATTGCTGGAGCAATAGTCGTCGCCTTTAGTTCCTATTCGTATGTTAAATTTTCAAACGCATACCCTTCTTCTGGAGGTGTCGCAAAGTTTTTAACAAAAGCGTATGGGCCAGGTATAGCTACTGGTTTTTTCTCTTTATTGATGTATGTATCAATGGTGGTTGCTCAAAGTTTAGTCGCCGGTACTTTTGGTTCTTATACGTTACGCTTATTTCCAGAGGAGTATGCAGGCGATGCATCTATATTGGGGGTTGTTCTCATTGCGGTAGCCTACATTGTAAATATTTCAGGGAACAAAATAATCGAAGCAACAGCGACCTTTACTGCCATTATTAAAGTTGTCGGTATTGCGTTATTTGCTATTGCAGGCTTGGCTATTTCGGGTTTACCTACTATTACCGGTAATTATATTTCTACCAACAGCGAATCTTTAACTGCAGGGCTTAGTTTCATTGCTGCTTTGGCTTTATCTATTCTTGCGTATAAAGGATTTACAACCATCACCAATCAAGGTGGAGATATTAAAAATCCACACATAAACATTGGACGTTCTATTATTATTTCAATTGCAATTTGTACAGTCATTTATGTGACCTTAGCGTTATCGGTTGCTGGGGGATTAAGTGTTGAAGAAATTATTGTGGCAAAAGATTATGCCTTGGCTGCTGCTGCAAAACCTGTATTTGGTGAGTGGGGTTTTATAGTAACTATTTTTCTGGCCATCACAGCAACTGTTTCTGGCGTTATTGCTAGTGTGTATTCAGCTTCTAGAATGTTAGGAATGTTAAGTCAAATGAAACAAGTTCCTAACTTAAATAGAGTAAAGAATCTTAAAAACCCGGCATTAATTTTTACGGTTTCTTTAGCTATATTATTAACTATTTTATTTGATTTAACACGGATTGCCTCAATTGGTGCTATTTTTTATTTGATAATGGATATCGCCATTCATTGGGGACTATTCAGATATCTAAAAAAGGAAGTGAAATTTAATCCAATCATTCCATTAATCGCCATCCTCATGGATAGTATTATTTTGGCTGCGTTTATATATATGAAATATTTGAGTGACCCGTTTGTGCTTCTGGTTGCTGGCGCTGGAATCATTTTGATTTTACTTTTTCAATATTTTTTCATGAGATCCCATACAGATGAAGACGGAAAAATGCATATGGAAATGACTGAAGAAGGAGCGATGAAGATGTAAGAAATGCATACATTAACGTATAAAAAAATACTGGACCAGAAAACTGGTCCAGTATTTTTTCGTAAAGGGTTACTTACAGAGGCCGGTCCTCCATAGCTTGTTAACGGTGGTTATAAAAGGAACCTTCCTTGGAGGACTACATACTTAGTATCGGATAACCCGTACAAAGGAGTTCCTTTACGGTAAGGTGTGGGCGATTTTAAGACAGTCCTAATGTAATCCAGTCATGCATTCCTCCCCTGTAATAAAGTATTTTGTCAGGCGGATACCCAGCTTCCAAGAGGTCTCGTATGGCAGCCGGTGTCTGTGGACATTGTGGACCATTGCAAAAAAAAATGGTCGGCTGAGCCCTATCTAGTTCGTCGATTCGCTTCACTATTTCATCATGGGGTATGTGTTTCGAGCCTAGAATCGTCGCATCATCAGTAGTACCCGCAGTCCGTACGTCAACAATTGGTAGCTCTTGTTCTTGGTAGTTGTGTACGTCTAACTCACCGACTGTAGATATGTTTTTAGCGGCCTGCATTGGCTGAATAATCCCCCATGTAACGTCCACCTGCACTAAACCCAATTCGCCAGGAACATCTTCTGGGATCATTTGAGTCGCAACTCTTTTTTGCTTTCTTTTTTCTGATATATCCATAATTTTACTTCAATTAAATTCTTGTTGATATTCTAAATTTAGTTAACTAAATCTCTTTTCTTCATCGTAATGTATTTTAATTAATGAATAAAATAGTAAGCTACAACAAACAGCGTGGATGCTGACCCATATATTTACTTACGTTACAACGTATCAATGACTCGTTTGAGTCTTGCTTCAACCGCAACCGCAACGTCGACAATGGCGTCATTCTCAACTGCGCTCATTGCAGCAGAGGGAAGCATCGCTGAGACGTGTACTTCCTCATCTGTCTGGTAGACGATAACATTGCAGGGAAGGAGAAGGCCTATCTCTATTTCGGCTTCGAGTGCCTGGTGGGCAAACTCTGGGTTACAGGCACCGAGAATGGTGTAGTTTTCGTACTCAAGGTCTAGCTTTTTCTTCATAGTGGCTTTGACGTCGATAGTGCTAAGTACACCAAAACCCTCGGTAGCAAGTACTTCTGTAGTCTTTACTATTGCCTCATCAAAAGGAAGAGAGACTACTTTTGAATATCCGTATTTCATATTAGTTTGATTTTCTTGTTACTAGTAAGTTGTATACAAGGGCAAATGCGTACAGGATGATAAAGCTTATGATTGCAGCCTCTATCATGCCAATAATAATTCCTCCAACTGAGGGAGAAAAAAACATATGCCATTCTTCCATCATAGCGACAGCCCCTGAGTAGAGACCGAGACTACCGAGTATACCCAGAAGCAACATGCATACTGCGGATATAATAGCTCCTGTGTATCCAAGTGCGAGTGCATTTAATGTTTTCATAGTGGGTTTTGTTACGTTACTAAGTTTGCATTACATGTCTTTTTTCTTTGTTTCGTATTCTTCTTTGTCTATCTCACCTCTCGCGTACCGTTCTTTAAGTATGTCCAAAGCGCTCTTTGTAGACGGCGTTCCTTGATTGCTGTTTGTGAAGTACTTTATGAGGGCAAACGTACCCGCAATAACTAAAACCCAAAACAGAATCATAAAGAGACCTCCGCCAAAACCACCCATACCTGCAAATCCATAATCCATCATAGAATTGTGATTAAATCTACTAATACCCTCATCATGTCCGTACCCTCCGGTTTCCATCATGCCGATTCCTCCCATCATCGGCATGTACACAGGGCCTCCGTTGTAGTCAGACCAACAGCCAAGGTATGACCGGCCCATATTGATATGAGCTTGTCCCAAACTAGCTGATCCTTCACCACCCATCATGGTGTCCATCGTCTCATGTTGCTGTTTGTTCGGCAGCATCGTGCCCATGTAGGCATCTCCGAGTTCGTCGAACTGGCCGTCGGTTATTTGACTGCAGTCAACTTCGCCAGCAGTAGTAATGTTCTGACTGGTGTAAATAGATAGGAGTACATCTTTCATCTCCTGATTTTCTGTAACTTGGGTTGCGGTGTTGTTGTGTCCCCAAGAGCCTCCCATCATACCCATTTGCGCGTATGAGACACCAGTACCCAGAAAGAGAATGGTGAAAACACCGGCGAGTGTAATGATTGATTTTTTCATATTATTTTCACTTGAAACTAGTAATTAGTATTGACCCCAATACCCTATAGGGGTACTATACCATAATATGAATCAAGATGTTAAAAAACGAGTTAGCCAACGCCTTAAGATTATTGAGGGTCAGGTGCGCGGTCTCCATAAAAAAATAGACGAGGATGCCTATTGCATCGATATCATTACCCAAGCATCGGCTATTCGTCATGCGCTGGGTTCGCTTGAAGACGCGGTACTTGAGAATCACTTGGAGACTTGTGTAGTTACACAAATGCAGGGTACTGGAAAGAATCAAGACAAAGCGGTCAGTGAAATACTGTCAGTGTATAAACTAGCTAAGAAAAAATAATTATGAAATCTTCACCCGCAAATAAAAAAACATTTTCTGTAGTTGGTATGACATGTGCTAGTTGTGCCCAAACAATTGAAAAAGCACTCGCCAAAGTGCCTGGTGTAACAACTGCATCGGTGAATTTTGCTAGCAACCAAGCGACCATAGAATACGATCAGACCAAAGTAGACGATACTGCGTTGACTGCGGCAGTTAAAGCTACTGGCTATACGCTGGTTGATCAATCACTTATGGACGGTGAATTCAAAGTAATCGGTATGGGATCTGACCACTGTGCAGGAGTAGTACAAAAGGCACTGGCTGGATTTGCCGGTGTATCTAATATTAAAACTAGTTATGCTAATGGGTCGGCCACTTTTGTGTACGACCCCAGCCAAGTAAAGTTATCTGAGCTTAAAAAGGTGGTTGATGACGCCGGGTACGAAGCGGTCGTGATTGAGAGCGGTGACAATGCTTACGAGAAAGAGAAAGTTGCTAAAGAACACGAAGTGACTGTCTTGAAAACTAAGACGTGGGTGGCTGGTATTTTCTCACTGCCAATTCTATACCTCGCTATGGCTGAGCTGATCAGTGAGTCGTTGATTCCGGGATTTCTTAATCCAGCAGAGTTTCCCTTGCGATTCGCCCTGGTACAACTAGCACTATCTATTCCAGTGGTTATTGCTGGGTATCGTTTCTATACCGTTGGGTTTCGTAACCTATTCAAATTAACGCCAAATATGGATTCGTTAATTGGTCTTGGTACTGGAGCTGCGTATCTCTATGGTATTTATGCCGTTTACGCCATAGCTTTGGGTGATGCTAGTTTTGTAAAAAGCTTATACTTTGAAACTGCTGGCGTGATTATCGGTCTTATTTTATTTGGTAAGTATCTCGAAGAACGAACTAAGGGCAAAACTTCAGAGTCTATTCGCAAGCTGATGGATTTGGCTCCCAAAACCGCTACTGTCATTCGTGATGGAAAAGAAATGCAGATTCCACTTGAGGAAGTATTGGTGGGCGATACCATAGTAGTTCGTCCTGGTGAAAAAGTACCAGTCGATGGTGAAATCACTTCAGGTACCAGTAGCATTGATGAGAGTATGATTACTGGCGAGAGTTTGCCAGTTGATAAGAAGGCCGGTGACTCAGTTATTGGGGCCACGATAAATAAGTCAGGGGCAATCCAGTTTACTGCTACTAAAGTCGGAAAAGACACTGCCTTAGCGCAGATCGTAAAACTGATTCAAGAGGCCCAAGGGTCAAAGGCGCCAATCGCTCGCTTGGCTGATGTTATCTCCGGTTACTTTGTCTGGGGCGTGATTGCCATCGCTCTCTTAGCTTTTGGTCTTTGGTACTTCGTCTTTGGAGCCACTTTCTTGTTCTCACTGACCATCCTCATCACCATTCTTATTATTGCGTGTCCGTGTGCACTTGGACTTGCAACGCCGACTTCAATCATGGTGGGGACAGGACTTGGAGCTGAGAAAGGTATCTTGGTTAAAAGTGCAGCTGCACTGGAGCAAGCAAAAAAAATCCAAGCGATTATTTTGGACAAAACCGGCACGATAACCAACGGTAAGCCAGTGCTTACTGCTGCAAAAAGTGTGACGGATATGGCAGATATGGACATGCTTGCACTCGCTGCCTCAATTGAGAAGAATTCTAAGCATCCACTAGCTGAAGCGATTGTGATACACGCCAAAGAACAAAAACTATCACTGCAAAGTGTCGACGCCTTTGAAGAAATTCCAGGACATGGACTTTCTGGAACTATTTCCGGTACCCCGTACTTTGTCGGTACACGTAAACTTATGGATCGGGAAGGGGTTGCGTACACCTCCCGCTTAAAGGATATAGAAAAACAGGAAGATGAGGGAAACACAGTGATGTTTTTTGCAAACAAAACAACATTGCTGGGAATTATTAGTGTCGCTGACACTGCAAAAACTACCTCCCCAGCTGCCATACAAGCGTTCGCAGAATTGGGTATTACGGTTTACATGATTACCGGAGACAACGAGCGTACTGCAAAGGCGGTGGCTCGTGGAGTTGGGATTCCTGAAGAGAATGTATTTGCTCAAGTGCTACCAGAAGAAAAAGCCGAGTATGTCAAAAAACTACAGGCGGAAGGTCTAACTGTGGGTATGGTTGGTGATGGTATCAACGATGCACCAGCGCTGACGCAAGCAGATATTGGTATCGCTATTGGTGCTGGTACCGATGTGGCCATCGAAAGTGCCGATATCGTACTCATGAAAAGTGATTTGCTGGATGCTATTAAAGCTGTCAAACTCAGCCGGCAAACTATGCGTAACATAAAACAAAATCTATTCTTTGCGTTCGGGTATAACTCTGCGGGTATTCCAATCGCAGCGGGACTGCTGTTTCCTGTCTTTGGTTTCTTACTGAGTCCAATGGTGGCCGCTGGTGCTATGGCGGCGAGTTCTATCAGTGTAGTGTTGAATGCACTGCGTTTAAAACGAACACGGTTGTAGAAAAATTTATGGAGGAAATGCCAATTAATCGGTAAACAGTAGATTGAGCCGAGGCAAAATTTGGTATACTATGAGCGTATTAAAAACATGAGAAAACACATTCCCACAGCTATATTGATGATACTTTTCCTTGGAACAATGTTTATTAGTCTGTTCCATATGTCGATGGGGATGGATATGTCTGGCGGTATGACCGATTGTCCATTTATGGAGCACGGTGAAGTTATTTGTCAGATGAATCTGACTGATCATATAGGGGCTTGGAAGTCAGCATTTCTTTCAGTCGTACCAACTCTAACTCTGTTGCTAGCTGTTGCAGGAGTGGCGATATTTGTCGCTTCGGTTGCTCCCAACCTGTTACAGAAAACCAGGTATCTCCAATCTTCTATTCATAAGCGATTTCGACCTAGAACGTATACTTTTTCTTATCGACCACTCCAGGAGCTATTTTCAGACGGTATTCTTCACCCCAAACTTTTTTAACGGAGTAATCATGCGACTACAGTCGCCTTATTATTAAAGTTAAAATAGAAATACATGAAATTCTCACATCTTGTAGGAGCGGCTCTGTTTACACCAGTCTTTGCTCTTGCATATCCAGGTCACACAACCGCTATGTGGTATCACGACCCGTTGACCTTAGTCAGTTTGATTGTGGCAGCAATCGCCATCAGTGTAGTGGCGTATGGTGTATTCACCAAACAAAAAGTATTCACAGTTATTCCATCTTTAGTTCTAGCGGTAGCCATGGTCACTGGTGGTGTGTCGTACAATCAGGTCACCAGCGTAGCAGAGCCACTGTTAGCGGTGGCTGACTTCGGGGCTGGTCAATCAATTACCTTATACAAAAGTCCTAATTGTGGCTGCTGTAGTGGTCATGCTAAAGCCCTTGAAACCGCAGGCTTTACCGTGACGATTGAAGAGACCGACAATCTAGACTTAGTAAAACAGACATACAACATTCCCGCAGACGGCGCAAGTTGTCACACTTCGGTGATTGGTGACTATGTTGTCGAGGGTCACGTACCTTTAGAAGCAATTGAAAAATTACTGACTGAACGACCTGACATTGCAGGTATCGGATTACCAGGTATGCCGATTGGTACCCCAGGAATGCCAGGCAGAAAGACTGCACCGTACGATGTATACCAACTATCAGCCACTAGTGAAATGTCACCGTACGTAAGCATATAAATTATGTATC
>Ga0306867_1001058_pt1 | contig 13508 bp, 9 predicted proteins | sample AntRauTorckE6831_FD_190432 | JGI IMG/M metagenome (GOLD analysis project Ga0306867, IMG submission 190432) | Saline lake microbial communities from Rauer Islands, Antarctica - Metagenome Torckler E6 #831 (v2) (version 2) | ecosystem: Environmental > Aquatic > Non-marine Saline and Alkaline >... | reverse complement strand
CAAGGTGGCGTTCTCGCTGCTTGGCCACTACAAGGGCGGGCCGGCGAAGGCTGCCGTGGTGGCGTCGGCCATGACTGGCCTGATCTCCGGCTCGTCGATCGCCAACGTCGTGACCACCGGCACCTTTACCATTCCGATGATGAAGCGTGTCGGCTTTTCCGCCGAGAAGTCCGGGGCCGTCGAGGTGGCGTCCTCCGTCAACGGTCAGATCATGCCGCCGGTCATGGGGGCAGCTGCCTTCCTGATGGTCGAGTATGTGGGTATTTCGTATGTCGAGGTCATCAAGCATGCCTTCCTGCCGGCGCTGATCTCCTATATTGCGCTGGTCTATATCGTTCATCTGGAGGCCCTTAAAGCCAACATGCAGGGTCTTGAAAGCAGCAATCCGGCCAAGCCGCTGTTGCACAAGGTGATCGGCTTTCTCGGTGGCCTGCTGCTGCTGATGGTGACGGCTCTAGTCGTCTATTACGGCCTTGGCTGGCTCAAGCCGGTGCTTGGCGATGCGACACCCTGGGTGGTCGCGGTTGGCCTGACAGTGATCTATATCGCTTTGCTCAAGCTGGCAGCCGGTTACCCCGAACTCGAGTTGGATGATCCCAATCAGCCGATCTATTCGCTACCGCAAACCAGGCCCACGGTACTGGTAGGTCTGCAGTACATCCTGCCGGTGGTCGTGCTGGTCTGGTGTCTGATGGTGGAGCGCTTGTCGCCGGGGCTGTCGGCCTTCTGGGCCACGGTGTTCATGATCTTCATCATTCTTACCCAGCGCCCCATTACCTCGATTTTCCGGGGTCGCAGCGATATGGGCGCGGATCTTCGCGAAGGCGCGATGGATCTTTGGATTGGCCTGATCACCGGTGCCCGCAACATGATCGGCATCGGCATCGCCACTGCCACCGCAGGCATCATCGTCGGAGCTGTGTCGCAGACCGGGGTAGGGCTGGTGCTGGCCGAGGTGGTGGAAATTCTCTCCATGGGGAACCTGATGCTGATCCTGCTGCTCACGGCGGTGCTCAGCCTGATTCTTGGCATGGGTCTGCCCACGACGGCCAACTACATCGTGGTCTCGGCGTTGCTGGCACCGGTCATTGTTCAACTGGGGGCGGAGAACGGCCTGCTGGTGCCGTTGATTGCGGTGCACCTGTTCGTGTTCTACTTTGGCATCATGGCCGACGTCACGCCGCCGGTTGGGCTGGCGTCCTTCGCGGCGGCAGCCGTCTCGGGTGGCGATCCCATCCGAACCGGTTTTCAGGCCTTCTACTACAGCCTGCGTACTGCGGCGCTGCCGTTCCTGTTCATCTTCAATACCGACTTACTGCTGATCGATGTAACCTTCATGCAGGGCATCCTGATCTTCGTGGTGTCGACCATTGCCTTGCTGATCTTCGCCGCGGGGACCCAGGGCTTCATGATCACCCGCAGCCGCTGGTATGAATCCATGGTGTTGCTGCTGATTGCGTTCACGCTGTTCCGGCCCGGGTTCTGGATGGACATGATCCATGATCCCTATGAATCCGTGCCACCCGCACAATTCGTCGAGGCGCTAGGCGATGCCGATGAAGACGCTACCCTGCGCTTGCAGGTTGCAGGTGTCGATGCGTTCGGCGATCCCATGACCACCTATATGACTCTGCCAGTGCCGGATGGCGAGACCGGTCAGGAGCGGCTTGAGAACCTGGGCATGGAGTTGTTGATCAAGGATGGCACGGCGACCGTCGACATGGTGGCTTATGGCAGCCAGGCGAAGAATCTTGGCTTCGATTTCGACCAGGAAATCATCGAGGTGCTGTCCCCTGTAGACCGCTGGACCAAGGAGTTGATGTGGATTCCTGCCTTCCTGATCTTTGGACTGATTGTAATGTTGCAGCGCCGTCGCCGTGATAAAACGGCGGCTACCGCCACTGCCTGAGGGAGTTAGCCATGTACAACAAGATCATGTTGCCAGTGGATCTCAACGAGGAGGCGTCCTGGTCGAAGGCGCTTCCCACGGCTTTGACGCTATGCAGAAGTTTCGACGCCTCGTTGCATCTGGTCACGGTTCTGCCGGACTATAACATGCCCATAGTCGGGTCTTATTTCCCCAAGGATTTCGCCAAGAATGCCCATCAGGCGATAACCGAAGCTCAGCGCGCCTTCATCGAGGCGAACGTGCCCGCTGATATACGGGCGCAGAGTGTCATCGTCGATGGCTCGCCCTGGGAGGCGATCATCAATGTGGCCAAGAAGCTGGAGGTCGATCTTATCGTCATGGCGTCCCACAATAAGCGTAAATTCGCCGATTATGTGCTCGGTCCCAACGCAGAACATGTGGTGCATCACGCCAAGATATCGGTAATGATTGTGCGCTGAGTTTAATCGACCCTCCACTCCCCGGCCCGGGGACCTGTGAATTGTGCCGCCTTTCCCCTAAGCTTGAAGTAATTCATTGGCAGGGCGAGGCGATTTGCAAACCATATGTCCGACAAAGAGCTCGATACCAAATCCGATAAGCAGTCGATCGACCAGTTTATCCATCAGGTCCGCAAGTTGCCCAAACAAACCGGAGGGCAGGGCAGACTGATTTTTGCCCTGGATGCTACTGCCAGCCGGGAGGCGACCTGGGATCAGGCCTGCCACCTGCAGAGTGAACTGTTCATGGCGACCAGGGATTTGGGCGGCCTGGCTATTCAGCTTTGCTACTACCGCGGTTTTGGTCAATTCAAGGCCACGGGGTTTGTCAGCGAGACCGGCCAGTTGCTTAACCTGATGAACGGCGTTTCCTGCCTGGGCGGACGTACCCAGATCAGCCGGGTATTGGCGCACGCCAGGAAAGAGACCCGGGCAAAGGCCGTCAAGGCCGTGGTGTTTATCGGGGATTTTTGTGAGGAGCCGGTGGACGAACTCTGCCATATTGCCGGGGAACTGGGCATGCTGCGAACCCCGGTGTTTATGTTCCATGAGGGTACCGATGCACATGCCAGGGCGGTGTTCCAGCAGGTGAGCAAACTGTCGGGTGGCGCCTATGCACCATTTGATCGCAATAGCCCACAGGTGCTTAAGGATCTTATGGCCGCTGTTGCGGTCTATGCTTCCGGTGGAGCTAAAGCACTGCAGGACTATTCCGGCCGCAGCTCCCCAGAGGTTAAGCGTCTGACGCAACAGCTCAGATAGCGCTTATTTCAATGAACCGGTGGGCTATCTGGCCCGGAGTATCCGAGTGCCACTAACGCTTCTGGTTGTCGTAATGGCGGTTGTTGCATGGGTCTGGCTGCGCAACCAGCCGGCCAGCCAACGCAAGCCGGCTATTCTCAAGCTGGTATCGATTGCCGGTATCCTGTTGGCGGTCCTTCTGGCGGTTACCGGCCGTTTGCACATCTTGTTTGCCTTGTTGGTGTTCCTGTTTCCCTTGCTGCGCCGTGTGTTGCCATCCTTGCTGATGGGTCAGATGCGGGGCTCGGGAAGGGGTGACGCAAGCGCCAAACCGGGCAACCAATCTCATGTTTCCAGCGATATCCTCGAGATGACCCTGGACCACGACTCCGGAACCATGAGCGGAGAGATAGTGAAAGGTCCCATGGCCGGGCGTGTGCTGGCCGATATGGGGGAGAGTGAGTTCATCGAATTATTGCAATATTGTCGGGATCAGGACGAGGATTCGGCGCGGCTCCTGGAAACCTATCTGGACCGTCGGTTCGGGGACTCCTGGCGCACTGACGACCCGGCTGGCGATGACAGCGCGGAGGAAAGTGAACCTGAAAATTCAGGCAGTGGCGGTGCTCTGAGCGATAGCGAAGCCCTCGATATCCTGGGACTAGAGCCCGGTGCCAGCCGAGATGAGATCGTCCAGGCCCACCGTCGGGTGATGCAGAAAATGCATCCGGACCGTGGTGGGAGTAACTACCTGGCCGCCCGTGTTAATGAAGCCAAAGAGCGGCTGCTGAGCTAAGTGGCCAGGCGCAGCTCTTACTATCCGGGTGTTTCGATGGTTCCAGCAGTTCGTCAATACCAACAACGTCAACACCAACAACTCAGGTGCGCGTGCTTCACGGCGTATCGGATGCTCCCCTCGTCAATATAGGTATCAATGGCGACAATGCGATAGAGGGAGCTGATTATAAGGATGCAGGCGTACTCAATCCGGAAGTTGGCACCTATGAAGTAACCGTGAACGGCATATTGCCGGGCGGTGCCACCGCAACTGTGATTGGCCGGAACCGGCGGCATGGCGGCAGCCATCGATGGAACGCTAAATCTGGCCGCGGGCGATCTGCTGACGATTATTGCTGCAGGTTCTGTGGGCGTCGAGATCGAAGCGCTGGTGTTCCCGGATGACAATCGTAGCGTCTTTACCGCGGCTAAGCTGCGCGTTATTCACGGCGCGGTTGAGGCACAGGTGGTAGATGTGTATCTGGTGCCTGCCGCGGAGGCAGGAGAAGGCGTTGGTAATGCCGAGCCTGCGTTGCCGAACTTTGCTTACGGCACATCGTCTGGCTACCTGAACGTGGCCGCAGGCGACTACGTTGTGTTCATAACTGATACGGATGGCAATGAGCTTTTCAAGTCTGGCACTCTGACTCTAGAAACGGGTGGTGTGTACACGGCGGTAGCGCGGCTGAATAATGGCGATGGCAGTGTTGCGACCATTACGGCGATGGACGATTTTGTTGTTCTGCCAGACTAATGATTAATTAATAAGGAATTGTGAAAACCCCGGGTCTGGCCCGGGGTTTTTTATGGAAATAGAAAACCGGGACAGAATTATTCCCATTCGACGATGATTCGGCCCGTATTAATGAAGCCAAAGAACGACTGCTGAGCTAGGGAACCTTAGAAATCGCTTCGACTCGCGTCAGAAATTCCCCTATATGCTCGAACGCCTCTTCCGCCTCCGGTAACAACGGCGTAAACAGGTGCCACACGTGAACCATGTCGTGCCAGGTTGCTAATTCCACCAGTGAGCCAGCTGCCTGTGCTTTTGCTACATACCGTTGCGCATTTTTCAGCAGTAGCTCTGATTCACTGACGTGAATCAGTGTTGGCGGGAGATTGTGAAGGCCTCCTCGCAGGGGGGATGCCATTGGACTGGTGGGCAATACCCGCATGCCCAAAACAGCTCCCCACCACAGCAGCGGTAAGGGTATGCGCGCCAGTTTTTTAACGGCTGGCCCTAGCATGGCATCGGTTTTCAGGTTGGCCCGGCTGCCCAGCGACGTGAGCATGAGCTCGGTAGAGGGCGACAGAGCAATAGCGGCATTCGGTGGTTGCACACCCTCACCCTGGTCCCGTATCCAGGCAATAAGCCCCAGGGTGTGACTGCCGCCGGCGGAGTCCCCGGCGATCACCACAAAATCGGCCGGTGCCTTTTCGTCCGGGCCGTTGTCGAGCATCCAGCGGTAAGCCTGCTGGCAGTCGATAATGCCTTCGAGATAGCGGTTTTCCGGCATCAGCCGGTAATCGATGGCGAACACGCAGGCGTGGGTCAACCTCGACAACCGGTCAGTGATGGTGCGATGGCTTTTGGGACTGCCGGCGATCCAGGAACCGCCGTGAATGTAGAGAATCCGGCGGGTAGGTTTTGATCCGGGAGCAATCACCCATTCCCCCTTGGGTCCGCCGTTTGTAGAGGGGCGGATTTCCGAGACCAGTTCACGGCCGTCACTCATGCTATCCATGAATCGCCGCAGCGCCTTTATCCGGGCCCGGCCATGGAGGCCTTCAGCCGCGGCATGCATGGCTTTTACCTTTTCAAGTACTTGCTGGCGGGCTTCGCTTTGGGGCTGGTCGGTGGAGCTTTCGCTGTCATCCCCGGCATCGTGCTTCCGGCGCAGGATAAACACTACCGCAGCCATCAGTGCGACCGTCATCAGGCCAAACCACATCATTGCGAACCAGGCGATTCCGAAAATCATGTGCAACCCTTGCATGGTTTTAGAGCAGCTCATCGTTGAGCTGCTGGTTTGCCAATGGCTTTCATGTTCAGCCGTATAGATCTAACCAATTTAGCATGGCTGTAACCAGTGCTGGCACAGATACTGCAAAACCTAATCCGTTGCCCAATCAGGATGAGGCCATGGCTTTTATTCTGTAATCAAACCTATCCGTTCTATTCTGCTAAGTGAAGCGTTTCTGCTACTGGGGAATGGGCTTCAAGTCTTCGGCTGTTTCTCAGGACTAAGATCACTTGTCTGCTAAGCGATCCCCAACACTTTCTTGCGTTGCTCTGCCCAGGTATGGATCAAGTGGTCTACTGCCAGGCCGATAAAGGCAACGCATAAGCCGAGGACGATGCCTTGGCCCATAGCGTTGGCTTCAGACAAAGATTGCATGATGAGCTGGCCTAAGTCGTCGGTACCGATAAAGGCGCCGATGATAATCATAAACAACGAGAAGATGACGGTCTGGTTAATGCCCAACATGATGTGTGGAAATGCCAAAGGCAGTTCAATTTTCAATAACCTCTGCATGCGGTTAACCCCTGACATGGAGCCTGCTTCCTGCAAGGTTTTAGGCACGTTACTCAGCCCTTCTACTGTGTAACGTGTGGCAGGGATTGTGGCGTATACGATCACCGCAATAAGCACTGATAAATCACTCACACCGAACAACATGATGACGGGAATTAAGTAGACGAACGACGGGAATGTCTGAAACGTATCACAAACCAGTAATATAAATTTAGTTGCCCGGGGGCTTCGAGAGCACAAAATGCCGACACTGCAACCAATAATCACGGAAATGATGACTGCGAAGGTGGCCATATAGGCGGTAATAAGGGCGCGGTCCCACCAGGGCGTTAAAGCAATAAAGGCAATGAGGGCTGTCACAACAATAGCAGAGCGAAGGCCACCAACAATGTAACCCGTGCCTGCAACCAGAAACAGGGTTGCAGCGACTGGCATCGATAAATAAGCCTGTTTCATGGGCATCAAAATGGATGTGATCATGAAGAAGTTGAAGCTTTGCACGCTGTCGTAAGTGTTGGTGATGATCCAGTCAACGATAAGGTCCCAGAACTTTTCGGTAGTGAACCCTTGTGTTTCATCAATGAAGTAGAGGTAGTTGGCCTTGTCTGGGAAAATGATCGACGCAAGATAGGCTATAACAGAGGTGAAGATCAAAATTCCCAAGAAGGCCAGCGAATATTTGTGACGCAAATAGAATGGTGAGTCAGCAAAGTAATCGACCTGTTTGTTCGCCCAGGCCAGGGATAACTTATCCAGAACCACAGCAATCAATACAATAGACACACCAAGTTCGAGGGCCTGGCCTATATTGAGCATGTTCAATGACACCAGCAAGTCGTAGCCCAAACCCTTTGCGCCAATAAACGATGCGATGACGGCCATGGCCAAACACTGCATGATGACCTGGTTAACACCGATCAAAATGTCATGGCGTGCTGTAGGGATGAGCACTTTAAACATGAGTTGGCGTGGGTTACAGCCACTCATCATGCCCGCCTCCAACACTTCCGGAGAGACTTTTTTAAGGCCTAGAATGGTTAAACGTATCATTGGGGGGGTGGCAAAAATAACCGTTGAAATAGCGCCGGCATGGTCACCAATGCCAAAGAATACCACCACCGGGATCAAGTATGAGAAGTGAGGCATGGATTGAGCCACGTTTAACAGTGGCGCCAGCATGGACTCGAAGGTTTTGTTCTTATAGGCAGTGATGCCTAAAGCTAACCCCAGAAAAACCGATATGGGCACAGCCACTAAAACAAAGGATAAGGTTTGCATGGCGGGTGTCCACTGACCAAATACAGCAATGTAAATGATGCTGGTACCGGCTAAAACAGACAGCTTACGGCCACCAAGATAGTGGCCTATTAAAAATACACCAGCAGCAACCGCTGGCCACGGCATTGCAGGGATTCGAGCCCACTTGTTTGCGCTGATGAAGTCCCAGCTAGTAAAGACCACAAACGTTTTAACGCCACCTAATAGAAGTTCACGAATCAGATTAATGCCAAAGAGAACCGCGCCAGACAGGGCACGAGTAAACTCTTTCATCATGGTCGATTCTTCGGTGAGGTCTAACTCAGCATCGTAGATCTCTACGACCCAGAAATCATTAATGAGGAACTCAAGGCCGTCGTTAACAACGTCAGGCAGCAGCCAGAACACGGTCTCTTGTATGCGCCACAAGTTGCCCCCTGTGGCTGGATCGATGGCCATTACAAGGGCAAAGAACACCGCTAATAAGGCGACAAACTGAATCCATTTATGTTCGGTAAAATATTGCATTAGATTGGGCTCAGGGCTTAGTTGTTAACCGGCACGCTGGTAGTGTCACCAAACAAGACGTGTATTATGGCGCTGCTGTTTAAAACGCCAACAATCTTGTCGTCGCCATCAGTGACAGCCACTGGTTTTTGCTCGGTTAGCACGGATTCTGCTACGGTTCCGATAATGGCATCTTTAGATACCGTGATGTCACTCATCTCTGCAGAGGGATCATATTCCCCCATGATGTCCTGGCAAGAGAGTACGCGTTCGCGTGGCACTCCACGGGTGAATTTGGCGACGTATTCCGTGGCTGGGTTGAGTACGATGTTGGCTGGGGTATCAATTTGTTCGATGACGCCGTCTTTCATAATGGCGATGCGGTCGGCAAGGCGTAGCGCTTCGTCAAAGTCGTGGGTAACGAATAAAATGGTTTTATTTAATACACTTTGTAAACGCAAGAACTCGTCTTGCATTTCCCTGCGAATCAGAGGGTCCAGGGCTGAGAATGGCTCATCGAGGAACCAGATATCAGGTTCCACCGCCAATGAGCGAGCAATGCCGACACGTTGTTGTTGACCACCAGAGAGCTGGCGCGGGAAGTCATTTTCGCAACCTGTGAGCTCCACCAGGTTTACCATGTCCATCGCACGGTCCATGCTGTCGGTTGTGCTCATGCCTTTCGCTTGTAATGGTAACGCAATGTTTTCTAACACTGTTTTGTGAGGCAGGAGGGCAAAGCTCTGGAATACCATGCCCATTTTGTTACGACGAATGTTGATGAGTTCTTTTGCATTCATGGCGAGCAGGTCTTCGCCATCAATAAAGATATCGCCTGCAGTGGTGTCGATCAGGCGTGAAATACAGCGCAAAAGGGTTGATTTGCCAGAGCCTGACAGGCCCATGACGACGAGTATTTCACCTTTGTGCACTTCAAAAGAGGCGTTGTTAACACCGATGACACATCCTGCTTCAAGTAGTGATGCTGATTCTACTTTTCCGCCTGACTGTTTCAAAAGTTTTGCTGCATTGTCGCCAAAAATCTTATAGACAGAATCGCACTTAATAACCGGCTGAGCCGTTGTTGACATGATTAAATCCCGATAAAAAAGAGGTGCTAAAACGATATGTTTTTTGGCAATGGGGTCTTGTGTTGAATAATGAACCACAAGGCCTGACCTGAATGCAGCGCACTCAGGTCAGTGGGTCTTACTTACAACCAGGCTTTCCAGGTTGCTTCGTTGTCAGCCAGCCACTTAGTCGCGGCTTCTTCGTGGCTCATGCCATCGATGTCAACCAATGCAGCCATGTTGCCGATATCGCTTTTAGTAAAGGAGATGTTGTTGTAGATTTTGTAAGCGGTTGGCCATTTCGCAGGCATCTGATAGTAAGCTGCTTTTTTCAGCCAACCTGCTGGTGGTGAACCACACTTGCCATCACCGCCATCTGACTTCTTGCAGCCATCACTATACGCGGGGAATTTAACGAAGCTGCCACCGTCACCGGCATCGGTAAAGTTAGGTGACCAGTTAAAGACTACGACCGCACGATTGTCTTTAGCTGCTGACTCCAGTTCCGCCCAAAGTGCACCAGAAGACCCGGCAAACTTGGCTGTAAAGTCCATGTCGAGTGCTTCGATACGGTCCAGGGTTTCCTGGCCATGCCAGTCCATCGGGCCGTCCAGATAACGACCTTTGCCACCACTACCCGCTGTTGTAAACAGATCAGCACATTCGTTCAGTGCTTTCCAGGAAGGCAGGCCAGGGCATAGTTCGCCTACATACGCAGGATACCACCACTCTTCTTGAGTAGCAGAAGCGTGCTTGCCCACATCAATGATGCCGCCAGCGTCTAAAGCGTTGTTGAAAGACTTACCAAAAGTAGACTGCCATACTTCGTGACCAATAGTGACGTCACCAGTACGAATTGATTCGTAAACCGCTTGGCTATCAGCAGGTACGTACGAAACATTGTCGCCAATGCTTTCAAAAATACCACCAATAACGTAGGCCATGGTGATTTGGCTGGTCCAGTTATGGGTAGGGATTACAATAGGCTCTTTCGAGTCTGCCTGGGCTACTGTAGCGCCAAGTACTAGTGAGCTAACTGCAGCAGCAGTCGCGAGTTTATTTACAAATCTCATTCACATCTCCGAATAGTATTTTTATCGGTATTTATTCAATACTTACTTTCTTTGATTACAGGCAAAGTCCTGTTTCGTTCCTTTAGCCCAAATTTATATCCGGGCTAAAAAAATAGGCTGCAATAACGACGTCGCGGGCTGCTTCAAAAGCACGTGATTAGGTCAGGCCGCTCGGGCCGGCAATGGTCGAGCCATCAAGCTTTGCGGTAATGCGCATAAAGGTCGGATCTAACGACGGTGCAATGCGATGGAAGCTGAATCTGTTGGTGCAACAGAAGGCCGTGGGTGGGCAGGCCACCGATGAAACACGAGATCTCGAGAAGACGCCGGAGGGAAGCGCTCGAACTGGTCAAGCAGGAAGAAATACTTGATAACTCGTATGCCAGTACAGACACACTAACACATTTCAGGTCCCCGCGTTTTTGGGACCCTGGGCTTCCCCTTAACCTGCGCACGATGGCGCTCGATGGCGCTCGATGTCGGAAAAGGTGGGCCTTGGGTATTGCTGGCGAAGCAGTCGGAATGGGAGTAGCGTCAGAGCAGTAAGCTGCGCATGCAGGGCCAACTACTGGCAGTATGTATTCAGTCTCTGCCCGGTGTATGACATGCCGGCTCCACACCAGGATGGTCACATGGAGTCATGTTATGAACACCACATTACGTTCTGCAATGTTTGCCGTCTCCCTGAGCATTTCCCTTCCGGCTTGGGCCGATCAGGCCCCCGCAAACAATGAATCCTCTGCTGGCGCCGGCGACACCATAGGCACCATAAACTTCCGGGCTGACTGTTCAGAATCTGTGCGCGCTGATGTCGATCACGCGCTGGGCATGATGCATCACATGATGTATGCACAGGCGCAGGCGGAATTCGAGGCCATTATTCAGGAAGATCCAGGCTGTGCCATGGCTCACTGGGGCGTTGCAACTTCGCTGTTTCAACCCCTGTGGGGTACGACCCCGAGTGCGGCGGATATCACCCGGGGCCGCCAGGCGATCCAGGAAGCCCGAAATGCTGTGGGGGACAAGAGGGAACGCCTTCTCATCGACGCTACCGCTGCCTTCTTCGACACCGAAACCGACTCAGTTCAGGAGCGCCTGGCCGGCTGGGTTGATGGTATGCATTCCGCTTACCAGGCCTTCCCTAAGGACCTCGAAATAGCCACGTTTTATGCATTATCGCTATTGACCAAAGCCCTGTCTGCCGATGACCGAAAGGCGCTCCATAACGAGGCGGAACAAGTTCTGCGTACCGCCTGGAAAACCCAACCCACCCATCCCGGGGCAGTCCATTACAGTATTCACGCCACCGATGCCGACGGGCGCGGAGGCAATGCCACCGAGATCGTGGATTCCTATACGCAGATTGCACCTAACGTTCCTCATGCCCTGCATATGCCATCCCACATCTATGTCCGGCTTGGCGACTGGCCCAAGATGATTGACTGGAATCAGCAGTCCGCAGAGGTTGCAGTGGGTCACAAGGTGGATGGCGCCACATCATTCCACTACATCCATGCCCTCGACTACCTGGTTTATGGCCATCTCCAGCGCGGTGAAGACAGCGCTGCACGAAGTGTCTGGGAGGCGGCTCAGGCCAACGGTCCGCACCAGGGAAACTTCCCCGGGGCTTATCACTTGGCTTCGATCCCTGCAAGGCTGGCTGTTGAAGCACGAGACTGGGAGGCGGCAGCGGCCATTTCCCCTCGCACCCCTGATTATATCAGCTGGGAAAAATTTGCCTGGCCGGACGGCCTGAGCTGGTTTGCCCGAGGTCTGGGCGCCGTGCACACCGGAGATCTGGATACTGCCCGCGAGGCAGAGCAACAGATGGCAGCACTGGTGGAATCCGCCAAAACCGCTGCGGACGGGCGCTTCACCACGTACATTGAAGTGGATCGCCGAATTCTGGCCGGCTGGATAGCCCGGGCCGAGGGTGATTCCGCTCGAGCCATTGAACTGATGCGCTCTGCGGGTGAACTGGAAGCCACTGCCGAGAAGCACCCGGTTACCCCCGGCGCCTTGCTGCCACCCTATGAATCGCTAGGTGACCTTCTACTTGCCCTTGATCGCCCGGAAGACGCATTGGCAGCTTACGAAAATTCTAATCGAACCTGGCCTCAGCGCTATAACACCCTGGACGGCGCGGCCCGGGCAGCCAATGCTGCAGGCGATACGGAATCTGCCGCACTTTGGGCTCGTCGGCTGATGGAGGCGGCGCCAGGCAACGAACGCGCCTTTACCGCGATGTAATCCGCCCCGAAACGATGGAAGCGCGTCAAAGGATGTCAGCTCCTGGAGCTGGTCGTAAATAACGTCTGGTTCCGGGATGGGAAAGCAGTAGAAGATCAATCAGACAGGAACGCTGTCTGATTGCTAAACGTCACATTTGGCAGTAACTCAAGGGAAGAGGGCATGAAGTATATTGTTTTTTTTATATTAACCTTCTTTTTTTAGCAGGTTACGCCCGGTGGAGACACGAAATAACCGCAGAGGCGATGACGGGATCGGGCCTCACGTTCCGTTTTAAATTGTAACCGCTCGCCAAGGGTGTGGTCTCACTCCATTCAGTCAACCATCGAGTCAATTAAAGAAAAATAAGAACGAACAACAAGTTAAGACGTCCTTCCTGTCCCCTCGCCGTGTAACCTTCAGTCTCATCCTGTATCTCCCCGTGAGCGCCAATTTTCTGACGAAACCCGCCTGATAAATCCGGAACCAGAACGCATATAACCGAAAACCGCCGCTGTAAGATTCGCTCGAATTCGTCAATAAATTGGTGCGAAACTATGTCATATTGCGGCAAAAAATTATCGAAGCATGGACTGCTGGTCGTAACTGCGGTGGTTCTGCTTTCGGGCTGCGGTCTGGACAGTTCCTCCAACGACAGCAGTACAACAGCACAATCCCGGGACACGAACGAGCCAACCGTTAAGATCGCCGGCGCTGCCATGAAGGGTGTCATTCAACAAGGCCTGGTAACCGCCAATCGCCTGATTTCCGACAAGGACGGCCACTACTCTCCCCAACGACAGGCCGCAAAGCCAGTATTGACTGCTGATGACGGCGGTTACGAGTGGCAGCTGCGTGGGAAGGCAGACGGCTGGGCTCTGGTGGAACTTCAGGCGGACGCTGGTACCCGCATGATCTGCGACGTTGTG
>Ga0306867_1001052_pt1:5000-13577 | contig 13577 bp, 6 predicted proteins | sample AntRauTorckE6831_FD_190432 | JGI IMG/M metagenome (GOLD analysis project Ga0306867, IMG submission 190432) | Saline lake microbial communities from Rauer Islands, Antarctica - Metagenome Torckler E6 #831 (v2) (version 2) | ecosystem: Environmental > Aquatic > Non-marine Saline and... | reverse complement strand
ACATGCTTGGGATAATTGGTGAAGGATCAAGCATCTATGCACGTCTCGCTCCCGATCTCTTCCATGCCAATGGTTTCGACAAGGTTCTGGGCCTGATTCACTCATGCACTACCCTGGTCAGTGCCGCTTATGTTCCCGAAGCACAGAGTATCGAGCTTTTTGTGCGCAAAACATCTCCGCAAGATAGCATCACAACATTTACAAGCTACCGATCCATCAGCGTAGCCTGGCACCAGTCCGATACTCTTGAGAGTGAACAAAACTACGCCTGGCACACCACCTTTTATTCTGCGCTCAACCTTGACGTTCAGAAGGATTCTGGCACCACCACAACCCGCCACAGCGGAGGGAACAAAGAGCAGAACCTACGCCAGCTGTTAGCGCACGAACTAGACTCTCAGGGATTGCCTGAATTCCCCGCCGCATACATCTACAACATTTCAGCGGAGGAGTTGGAGGAGTTCAGTCTCGATCACCCTCCATGGCACATTTGTCAGAGCTTCATGGGTTCTCACTCCCTGTGCGATAGCCTTGATAACCCGGCGTGTGAAGCTACGGCGGCCAAAGCTCATGCGCTGGTACTCGCTTCTTATCTGCATAAATCGGTACTTGTCCCCAAAAACGAAGAACAGTGCTGCACCATTTTGCGTCATTACCTCGAAGACCTGAAACGCGTATACATGCATATCCTCGAAGAGGCACATGTGCATCTCAAAACCTCGGCAGCCGCTAAACGATTTGGCAACAAATTCTGGAAAGAACTCCCTCTGCCCCCCTGGAAAGTATGCCAGGATATCGCAATCCATCTGGGAGTAGACCTGTAGGGCTTGTACAGAAAATACATATAAGGACTATACAAGTTATGCCTGAATGTTAGAATGGGCTCAACGACGCTTTAACCTGGATAAACAAACAGTGGAGGTACTTACCATGCTCGAAATAGTTGAAAAAACCCTGTTAACCGCTATTGGCGCAGCATCTATGACTCAACAAAAAGCTGAAGAGATGGCTAACGAGCTCAAGGAACGCTTCAACCTTACCGAAGAAGAGGGTAGGCGCTTGAAAGAAAAAGCCAAGAATGCTGCTTCTGAGCGCCGCGAGCAGATACATGAAGAAGCCACCAAAGAGGTTCGTGCTGCAGCTGAGCGCATGGGTCTGGTGACCAAGACGGAATTGAAAGCGCTTGAAGATCGGATTGTCGCACTTGAGCAGAGCTGCAGTAAAGATGCCTAGGAGTACACTCTAACCAATGCTTTCTCTGCTCAGAGTAAACCGCAACCTGCGCTCGCTGGGACGCTATCGCGAAATTCTCTCCGTCCTGGTTGGGCACGGATTTGGGCACATAATCGAACAGCTCAACATCGATTACTATCTCGAACTCGGACGCCGTGTCATATCCAGGGATGCAAAGAAAAAGGCTTTGGAGCGCCTTCCTGATGAAGTACGTCTGCGCATGGCGCTAGAGGAGCTGGGCCCCACGTTCATCAAGCTGGGGCAACTCCTCTCTACCAGAGCCGACATTATCCCGGCAAGCTATATCCTGGAACTAAACAACCTGCAGGACAAAGTCGGTGCAGTCGAGTGGAACCAGATCCGCCTACAGATTGAAAAAGAACTTGGCACCACCATCGGAGAAATGTTCAGCTACATCAATCCCAACCCAGTAGCAGCAGCATCCATGGCACAGGTTCACAAAGCGCGTTTGCACTCTGGCACATGGGTAGCACTAAAGGTACGTCGCCCAGGAATTGAAAAAACCATCGCTACTGATCTGGACATCCTGGAAAACCTCGCCAGCCTTATAGATGCCCACGGGAATATGGGCAACCTGTTCTCTGCCGAAGAGATCGTCAAAGAGTTCCGCCGCACCATATACCGCGAACTCGATTTTTTCAAAGAAGGGCATAACCTGTGCCGTTTCAAGAACAATTTCTCTACCAATGATCGGGTACATATCCCCGAGGTTTACTGGGATTACAGTACCGAAGCACTGTTGACTATGGAGCTTATTGAGGGCACTAAAATTTCTCACATCAGTGCTCTTGAGCACCAGGGAATTGACTTAAAGGCCCTGGCACACGATGGGGCGCAGGCTTTCATGGCACAGATCATTGAGCACGGCCTGTTTCATGCAGACCCTCATCCTGGAAATGTGTTTGTCCTAACCGATGGACGCTTGTGTTTTATCGACCTTGGCATGGTTGGACTAATTGATGACGATCTCAAACAGCAACTGGCCACCCTGATCTTGAGTATTTTCAACAAGGACAGTGATGAACTTGCCAATCTCCTGATCTCTTCACGCCCTGGGACGCGTGACATTGACAAGGCTACGCTAAAACGTGACCTGACAACCTTCATTGAGGACTACTACTACCTACCTCTGAAGCAGATCGATTCCTACCGTTTTATTTCTGAGTTTCTAACGATTATCCGCACCCATAAAATAAAGTTCCCTTCCGATCTGATTCTGCTTGCCAAGGCGCTCATAACCATTGAGGGTATCGGGCGTAATCTCGACCCTGACTTCAACCTCATCGAAGAGATGCGCCCGGGGGTTGAAAAGCTGATCCGCAAACGTCACTCCAGTGAAACCCTGCGACGTGAATCCAAACAGATCCTGCGCGACTACTATGAAATAACTAAGGCACTCCCCGGCAACCTCAAGGAGCTGTTGTCACACATAACCAACAATAATTTCAAAATCGATCTGGAACATCGGGGGCTGGAACGCCTGATCCGCACCCTGGACCAATCAAGCAACAGAATCTCCTTCAGCTTTCTGATTGGCTCCCTAATTATAGGTTCATCCCTTATTGTACAAACCGGTGCAGGACCTCAACTTTTCGGCATGCCGGCTTTAGGTCTGTTCGGATATTCTATTGCTGCATTTCTGGGGTTGTGGCTTGCGATTGCCATCATCGGATCCGGGCGCTTGTAACATCGAAGCGGCAGTACATTGGCGCAACAGTCCCTACATGTGTGCCTGTTGCGCCACACAAGAATCCGTAGTCGGTGCGCATATACCACATAAGCAATACAAGCCTGCCCCCGCTCCTAACTTAAACCATACAACTTCAGCCACTTACGCTATCCTTGATTTTTGGCACGGGTTTTGCTTTTATAGAGGAGAAAGTTAAAACCTCCAACCAAGGATTGAATATATGTTGCACCAATGCACCATTGCAGCCCCTCTCCATATTGCTGGCACGGGCCTTCACACCGGCAACACCATCAACATGACCCTGCGTCCAGCCAAAGCCGGAAGTGGTATCATTTTTGAGCGCAAAGAGGGGAACACCTACACCCGCATCAAAGCCTGCACTGAAAATGTAGTCGATACCCGCATGGCCACGGTTATCGGTAAGGATGGTGTACGAGTATCGACTATAGAGCATCTGATGGCTGCACTGGTGGCTTGCCACATTGACAACCTGATCATCCAGATAGACGGGCCGGAAGTCCCCATCATGGATGGCAGCGCTACTCCATTTATCAATAATATCCATTCCGTCGGCGTCACCCGCCTGGAACAAAGCCGCAAACTGATATCGCTCACTAAACCCATTCATCTGCAAGAGGGAGATAAGCGCATCAGCATCATCCCATCGCGATTCTTCCGCATCAGCTTTGAATTGGACTTCAATCATCCTTGTATCAAGCGTCAAAATCGTTCCGTTAAGGTTTCGCCGCAGAGTTTTTGCCAGGATATCGCCTCCGCCCGAACCTTTGGTTTCTATGAAGAAGTGGAGTATCTCAAAGCACATGGCCTCGCTAAGGGTGGCTCCCTGGAGAATGCAGTTGTAATCGGCAAGGATAAAATTCTCAACCCCGAAGGACTTAGGTTTGCGGATGAATTTGTGCGCCACAAGATCCTTGATACTGTTGGGGACTTCAGTCTACTGGGGTGTTCTCTCCTTGGGCATATCAAGTCTCACAAGGCCGGGCACGACATGAACCACAAAATGGTTGAAAAAATTCAGGCCTCTCCCGAATGCTGGCGCTATATTGAGTTCAATAAAGAAGCCGTCCAGGAAGGCATGGCTTTACCGGTACTGCAGCCCGAGGTTGCGATGGCTGAAGCCTAGTCCTTTTTGGAAATTGCAAGGATTTTGAAGGCAGCCCCACACGGGCTGCCTTTTCTTTTTATATACAGCTGTGCGCTTGCGTGTCAAACACGGGCATGAGAATATACAGGGAAATTTAACAGGAAATAACTGGAGATAGAGTGTCCCTCTGGAGATAGTTATACCTTATGCAGAACCAGAAAACCGGTACAGAACAACGCAAGCGGCGCCGCGAATGGGTACTCATAGTCCTGAGTGTCATCCTGATCGGCACTTTCCCGTTTTTGAAGCGCCTCCTTTTTGAACAAGCCGCTCAGATTCAGATATCCAACAATATTCTGGTTCTTGCTCTCATCAATATCAATATTCTGCTGATCATTTTATTTTTCTTTCTGATCTTCAGAAACATCGTCAAACTTGTGCTTGAACGCAGACGCAACATCCCCGGTGCCAAATTGCGCACCCGCCTGGTTGCCACCTTTGTATCTCTATCGCTGATCCCAACGCTGCTCCTATTCTTCGCCTCAGCCGCATTTATTACCAACTCAATTGAAAGCTGGTTCAGCACTGAAATTGAGAAATCACTCACGGAATCGCTTTCGGTAGCGCAAACATACTATAAAAATTCTGCGACCAATGCCCTGTTCTATGGGGATCAGTTGGCTCGCCAAATCAAGGAGCAGAAACTTCTCAACGAAAGCAATCTGGACAATCTGCGTGCCCTTATTCAGCAAAAGCAACAAGAATACAATCTAGGGGTGGTAGAGGTATTTTCTTCCACTCACGAAGAGCTTGTACGCGCATCCAACCCTGACATCCCCCCGGCGGACTTTACCGATCCAGGTTCCTCAACTATTGGTGAAGCTCTCAAAGGTGAGCGTTTTACCCGCATAACTCCAACAGGGAAGGCAGATCTAATCCGCGGGATCGTGCCGGTATATTCAAACTGGAACACAGAAGATGTGGTGGGGGTCGTGGTTATAAACTACTACGTACCCTATTCACTGGTTAACAAAATGGAGGAAATATCCACCACTTACCAGCAATACAAAGAGTCACAGCAACTCAAAGGAAAGGTTAAACAAGGTTATATCGCGATTCTCCTTCTTATAGCCCTTATCATAATCTTTCTTGCCACATGGTTCGGTTTACGTATCGCGCGCTCTATTACAGTCCCCATTCAGGAACTTGTAACCGCTACAAATCAAATAAGTAATGACAATCTGAAGGTAAAACTCCCGCCGGCTGGTGATGATGAAATTGGACAATTAATCGATTCGTTTGGCAAAATGACCACTGAACTTAGCCGAGAACGCGCCCGTATCCAACAGGCGCATAATGAGCTCAAAAGTTCAAATATTGAGCTGGAGCAACGGCGTCGTTACATGGAAATTCTACTACGCAATGTAACTGCCGGAGTTATATCAATTGACAGAAATGGCTACCTGACCACCATCAATAAATCTGCTGAACGTCTGCTTAAGATAGAGGGAGAAAAGGTGTTAGGACGCAACTACAGTGAGGTGGTCAATCAGCAACAACTGACTATTGTTAAAAGCTTTCTGGCTGAATTAATTAAGTCGGGGAAAGAAACGGTTAAGCGTCAGATTTCTCTGAGTATCCAGGGGCAACAGATCACTCTGTTACTCAACGCCACTCGTCTCCATGATGAACATGGCAATATCATGGGTACGGTTATTGTGTTTGATGACCTGACTCAGCTACAAAAGGCGCAGCGTATGGCGGCATGGCGTGAAGTGGCAAGACGCATTGCGCATGAAATCAAGAATCCCTTGACCCCTATACAGCTATCTGCGCAGCGTTTACGCCGCCGTTACCTGGATCGTTTCAGCGATGAAGACAATGTCTTTGACGAATGCACCCAAACTATAATCAACCAGGTAGATGATCTTAAGAATCTAGTCAACGAATTCTCTAATTTTGCGCGCATGCCCGCGAGTAATCCAGCACTGGAGAATGTCAATTCCATCATCAGTGATACTATGATCCTGTATCAACAGGGGCACAAGGATATTCACTTCAGCTTTGCACCTGACTCTTCCTTACCCAAATTAAATGTGGATAAGGAGCAGCTCAAACGTGTGATTATCAACTTGCTGGACAACGCGGTCCATGCAGTAAACGAAACAGATCCTCCTAGAAACATAACTCTGAAAACAGAGTTGAATAGCGCTCTGAACATGGCTACCCTTAAAGTAAGTGACACCGGATGTGGAATTCCAGAGAAAGACAAGCCCCGTTTATTTGAGCCCTATTTTTCAACCAAACAGGCAGGTACCGGCCTTGGTCTCGCGATTGTCGCGACCATAATTTCAGACCACGGTGGCTACATCAGAGTCAAAGACCACCCTCCACGTGGAACTGAAGTAATAATTGAGTTACCCTTATCGTGAATAAAACCATAAAGAGACACCACTATGCAGCATATACTGATTGTAGACGATGAACAGAGTATTCAGGCCAGCCTTGCTGGGATCCTGCAGGATGAAGGATATCAGACCAGCTGTGCCAGCGACGGGGAAACAGCCCTCAAGTTAATCGAGGATGAAGCACCTGACCTCATTCTTCTTGATATATGGATGCCCGGAATGGATGGGATAAACGTCCTAAAAAAAATTCGCGCACCCGGGGAAAGCATGCAGGTCATCATGATGAGTGGGCATGCCACCATTGAAACTGCGGTTACAGCAACCAAACTTGGAGCATATGATTTTATTGAAAAGCCGATATCAGTCGAAAAGTTGTTAGTTTGTATTCAAAACGCTCTCAAAGTCAACGAACTGGTAGAAGAAAACAAAAAGCTGCGTGCTCGAGTAGCACGTGATTACGAGATCATTGGCACCAGTGCCCCGATCAAAGAATTAAAACACCAAATCAGAATAGCAGCTCCAACCTCGGGCTGGGTCTTGATTACGGGAGAAAATGGCACGGGCAAGGAATTGGTCGCGCGCGCCATACACCGCCAGTCCCGCCGGGCAGGCAAACCATTTATCGAGGTAAATTGCGCCGCGATCCCCGAAGATCTGATTGAATCAGAATTATTTGGGCATGAAAAGGGAGCCTTTACCGGTGCAACTTCAAAACGTAAAGGTAAGTTTGACCAGGCCCATGAAGGAACCTTGTTTCTTGATGAAATTGGTGACATGAGCCTTAAAACCCAGGCCAAAGTATTACGTATTCTACAGGAGCGCAAGTTCGAGCGTGTAGGCGGAGAAAAAACCATTGAGGTTGACGTACGTGTAGTTGCCGCTACTAACAAAAACCTGGAACAAGAGATGAAAGAAGGAACATTCCGCGAGGATCTCTACTACCGTCTCAACGTACTCCCCTTCCATGTCCCCCCTCTGCGAGAAAGACATCAGGACATTCCTATGCTTGCACACCATTTTCTCAGTTCCTACTGCCTAAAGGAAAATGTCGAAGAAAAACAGCTTTCCGATGAAGTCCTTAAAGCACTTAGTGCCTACAACTGGCCAGGCAATGTGCGGGAATTAAAGAATATAATTGAACGACTGGCAATCATGACCCAGGACGATTTAATTGATGTAAGTGCGTTGCCCAACGAGATACGCACAGCGAGTGAAAACAAGGAGACAGAACAGGCTGGACACAACATCTGCGCAAACTATTCTGACTTTAAGGAAGCCAGGGAGTATTTTGAGCGTGAATTCATCCGCTCAAAACTTAAGGAAAATGACTGGAATGTATCGAAAACAGCGGAAGAGATCGGCTTGGAGCGATCCAACCTGCATCGTAAGATCAAGAACTATGCTATAGAAATGGGAAAGGACTAAAGGTATAGGCAGGAAATCTAAATCTAACGTAAACCCTACAAATAGAAAAAGGACCCACAGAAGTGGGTCCTTTTAGAGAAAAAATTCGGCGGCGACCTACTTTCCCACACAGTTTCCCGTGCAGTATCATCGGCGCAACAGAGCTTAACTTCTGTGTTCGGGATGGGAACAGGTGTTGCCTCTGTGCTATAGCCACCGAAAAGCGTTTAACTTGTATAAACGTTCTTGGCAATTGCTAAGACGACTTCACGATTTTACAAGCTTTGGTTTTTCACTTTACGCTTTTTTAAAGTTATCAGGCTTTGGGGCGAAGTTGCCTTCGCCCCGCTGCGCTGGTAAAAACTTTTTATGGTCAAGCCTCACGGTCAATTAGTACCGGTTAGCTGAACACATTGCTGTGCTTACACACCCGGCCTATCAACGTTGTAGTCTCCAACGGACCTTTAGGGAACATACGTTCCAGGGAAATCTTGTCTTGAGGGGGGCTTCCCGCTTAGATGCTTTCAGCGGTTATCCTTCCCGAACGTGGCTACCCTGCCATTGCTCCTGGCGGAACAACAGGAACACCAGTGGTTCGTCCATCCCGGTCCTCTCGTACTAAGGACAGATCCTCTCAAATTTCCTACGCCCACGGCAGATAGGGACCAAACTGTCTCACGACGTTTTAAACCCAGCTCGCGTACCACTTTAATTGG
>Ga0306867_1001043_pt1 | contig 13657 bp, 16 predicted proteins | sample AntRauTorckE6831_FD_190432 | JGI IMG/M metagenome (GOLD analysis project Ga0306867, IMG submission 190432) | Saline lake microbial communities from Rauer Islands, Antarctica - Metagenome Torckler E6 #831 (v2) (version 2) | ecosystem: Environmental > Aquatic > Non-marine Saline and Alkaline >... | reverse complement strand
TCTTTCCAGCACGACTGATTCTTCATGTACGATTTCAACACGTCCTCGTCAGGGATTTCGCCGGTCTCATCCCAGATTCGGTCGGCTGTCCAACGTGCGACGTTCCAGATTTTCGAGGCGGAATACCCGAGCGAATCCAGACCATCAGACACCTGCCGATGGTTCTGGATAGAACCAACGTAGGTGCGCGTGACGGTGAGATTCGCCATACATAGCCTATGTAGAACCAGTTACTTAATAGTTGTGGATTGCCGTGGAATATCCGGCCAGAGTGTCATCGGTGGACTGGTCAGCAAGTGTCGGATTCACGCCCGCCGTAAACGGCGGGATTCTCTCCTTGTGAAAAGATAGACACAGTAGCCCCGGTTGACTGCCTCCGATTCATCTACCACCACTACGCGTTTAATCGCGCAGGCGGTGCTGCAGCGGGATACAACGAAATCGCTGTGAATGCTGTCAACACGGTCGGGGGTGCTGCCCCCGACGAGCTCTGGAGCGAATTCGTCAACACGTGCGACGAACGGAATATTGGCGTGAACGCCCGGGTAAACGAAGGCGCTGTCAAAGGTGTCGCATCACTCGTCGAAGAACACGGGAACCTCTTTGCCTGGACTGACGAGACCGTCACCACAAACGAGTCCGTCACCCCTGTATATACTGCTGTGAACGATATTCGCGGTCTCGGTGAGAAGATCACGCGGTTCTTCGTCAGAGACGCAGTCTGGATTGCGGACGTGGAAGCGAACGTCCTGCAGGACGAACGAGAATACCTGCAACCGATGGACGTGTGGACCCGACGAGTGGCGCATATCCTGTGGGAAGACACATGGGACGCCACGGATACTGATCTCTCTCAACGAGCTGCAGCAGCTTGTACCGAACGTAGCGTCTCTAATGCAGAATTCAACCAAGGAGCCTGGTACCTCGGCGCGAAAGAGCATAACGGGAATACAGAAGCATTCGTTGAAGACTTGATTCGAGTCAACGCGCAGTCAGAAGAACGTTGACTCAACTAGTTTCGTGATTTCTGAATCCATGTACTTCCCGTACTCACGGATTTCTTCTTCAGACAGTTCCCCCTCGACGCTTTGCTTGAGCGCTTTCACCTCGTCTTTCGACCGTTCACGTGACGCGACCGTGTACGCGAACAGGAGTTGAAACCCTTCGATGTCACTGTCAGGAATCAATATCTCACCGGTTTCCGGGTCTATCACTTTCCGCGGATCGATGTATGCGGAAATCGACCGGATCATATCGAACGGTGAGGAGTCAAGCCATGCGTTCCCGGACGGGTCAAATAAGTCCTGTACGGCCTCCGGGTCCCACTCAATCCCGCTACTCTGACCAGATTTATCCAGAAGATGGACGTCCTGAACCGTGTAATCAGTATCAAACCGTCCGGTAAGCAGAATCTCGGTGTAACCAGGGGCGCTATACATGATCTTCGGTGGCCGGCAATCCTGGCACTCGATTCGTGCTAACCGGAATTCTGTCTCGTCTTCTGCCTCTCCAATAAACCGATTCGGGATAAGAAGCCCGCACGGTTGGTTCGGGTGAATGACTTCAGCGCACTGGTCACACCGAATCGGTTTCTCATACGAATACGTCAGTGTCCCTTCGATATTCCGCAGGAAATCACCAAGACTCCCGTTCAACTCTTCGACCGGCGTCCCCCTCATGAACTCACCTGATCCAGTCTGGTGCCCGTAGTCATACTCTGTTGTACCATGGAACTGTCCTTAGGCATTCTGATGCTTGGTCAACTCAAATCCACCGAGTCAACAACCGGGCTATCCAGCCATTCCGGTTCGACGTCACGGGTGAATTGGTCTGCGTGTTCATCCCGATAGATACTCAACAAGGCTCCGTAGACGTCAGTTCCGAGTGGCCTGTTTTTGTTTTCGAAGTCAGAAATTCGTTGTTGGAGCGTTGTTGGGGCATATTGGACGGCGTCTGCGATACGGCCGGCAACCTCGGACTGCGTAAGTCCAAGCGTTGTTCGAGCATCACGAAGATGATCAGGGTACTGCAGACTGAGGCTTTCTGATGCAGCTGCCCGGCCTTCTGGATAGAGAACATCAAACGGAGACGTAACACGGTCTGTCACATCTAAGAGCCCGCCAATAAGGTCATTGTACGTTGTTTGATCGAGGCTGGTGATTCCAGCACGAGCCGCGACAAGTCGAACATCACGCTCTGAAACCGGTCGGAACATCGGTTTCGTGAAGAGCCGTTCTCCAATGCAGTTCTCATGTAACCGGCTGATTTCGTTCGCTTCAGTCTCTTCTACCACGCCATGCAAGAGGTATTCCCGGGCCCGATCGTCTAACAAGTCATATTCCGGGATGGAGTCTGGTGCTGGCGCATACAGGACCGTGTTCCCACTGATTTTCCGGCGTTGAACATCACCGGAGTCAACAAGCGCCCGTAAGCGATCGCGCACAGTACTGATAGGCTGATCAAACGCGTCAGCGATTTCACGGGCTTTCACCGTACTGTCCGAGGTATGCAGGAATTCGAGGATTTCAGCGGAATCGATGCTTTTGATATCGCGTGCATCGGCTGCGGTGTGAGACTCAAACCAAACCGAATCATTCGTTTCTGGCGACTGAATCATCCATGACCCGTCTGAAGAGAGGTCATCAGCGACGTCCATGTAGTCAAACGCAGATTGCTGCATTGGATTTTCAATGTCAAGCGCATCTGCGATGATGAATACGTCATCTACCGGCGGAGCAGGCCGAGTGCCTCGGGGCTTGTCCCCGAGGGTGAAGGCCGTCACTTGATTTACACACCTATAAGTGCGCCAGACGGGACAAATATAGTATGCAGAAGTCGGTGACTCGGACTCTTGTCTGCCAACTCAATATTGGTGAAGGGAGCCCGCGACTTCTGACAGAGGGTCAAGTAGAAGCACGCCGTGTCGTGAACGAAGTATTCCGGCTTGACGATGAAGGCTATGATTGGAAGCAGATCGAAGAGATTGCTGTAGACCGATCAAACCACGTTCAGAACACAACGCAGCGTCTCGTCGATAAAGCAATTGATGCACTCGAACGATACTACGACGAAGACGACTACGGTCATCCTGGCCAGAATCACGAACACGCTTTCCCGGTACGAATGAATCACGGTGAAGGCTATGCGCTCACAGTGGACGATGAAACTGGTAGTGTGAACTTCCGTATCACGGCGCAAAAACGGACATTTGTCCGTGGGACGCTTCAATCAGGGCCAGAGCAGATCGAGATGCTTCAAACTGCCCTTACTGATGAAAAATGGCGTGTTGGGACAGCGGAGGTTGTCTCCCGTCACGGTCGTCACGAACTCCACATAAACGTCACGCATGAAACCGCAACCGTGCGTTCAGAAGAAGATGCGGTAACGTTCGTTGGTGTTGATGTGAACGAGGATAACGTGTCGCTCGCAGCGGTTACTGAAGCAGGCGTAGAAGACTCAATTGTCATTGAGTATCCTGAAATCAAACAGGAACGGCACGAGTTCTTTACAATCCGGAAACGAATGCAGTCAGTCGGACAAACCGCGTTTGAAACCACGATAGAGAATCGTGAGCAACGGTTTGTCCACGACCGGCTTCACCAAGTGTCACGACGCGTAGTGGAGTGGAGTGAACAGTTTGATGATCCGGTGTTCGTCTTTGAAGACCTCAAAGACATCCGTGACGATATCGATTACGGCACCCGGATGAATCGACGACTGCATTCGTTGCCCTTCGCACAACTCCAGACCTTCGTGTCGTACAAGGCTGCATGGAACGGCATTCCAGTGGTGAAAATCGATCCAGAGTACACATCACAGGAATGCTTGTCGTGTGGGCATACTGACCGAGCGAATCGGCAGAAGAAACGCTTCAAATGCGTTGCTTGTGCGTTTCAGGATCACGCCGATCGGAAAGCGGCTGTATCGATCAGTGCGAAGGGATTACAGAAGTTGAATCGAAATGTGCCTGCTCTCAACAACCTTCCAGTAGTGAGGGTGCGACGGCAGCGCAACGGGGCGTGTGAACCGCCCGACCATGACCCGGTTTCATCCGTTCGAGGCTATCAGGCCGATGGAGATTCCGGGAGTGTTAGCAGTTAATCCGTGGGAAGAAGCCTCGGGGCTTGACCCCGAGGCAGTTCACTGCCCGTACGTCCTTGTAAAGAGGAGTAAATACGGTGCTGTACGACGGATTGTGGCAATACAACCCTCAAAGTGGGCGTCAGTGTGGGTTTGGGTTGTCAGTGTGATGCCTGTCAGTCTGGCAGTGTTGCATGGCATTCAGTCAGGCACTGTTGTTGTCTGACTCAATGGGCGCAACGATCACGAACGTCCCGTCCGGGAGCTGAAGCGATGTTGGTGTTTCACCACCGGCTTTGATAACCGTCTCAGTGGATTCCGCAATGGCTTCCAACAACTGCCAGTAATCCGCGGAGTACTTCTGTTCAACACCAGTGTCGAGTTCTACAGTGACATCACCATCGTCCGTCGACGTGCTGGCAATCGGTGCAACATCATCGGCATCCTGCGCAGAGTCGTCTGCGGTGACACCGAAGGTATTCGCAGGATTCACCCACTCCATCATCCCGTCACTGTCACGCCTGTCCATCATCCCAAGCGCACGACCAAGTGCTTCACCAGCCTGATCCGGGGAAAGTTCAACGATCCCGCGAGCAATCCCGCGAACACGTCGATTCCCGTACTCCTTGTTGTCCACCGGCATGTCAATCCAGGCGTGCTGTTTCTCAGTCAACGAGAGATAATCCTCGACACTCATGAGTTCGTCACCCGGGTGCATGTCGGTCGCAGTAGCCTCCCCGATGTACGGGATTTCCGTTACTGGCGTTCGTCCGTCTTCATCACCGGTAGCCGGGATGTGCCCGGGAAGGGAGAATCCGAGTGCATTCGGATGACGGTCGCGTTTGAACTCAGCCACGCGTTCACCGCCAATCGCGTCACGCCACTCGTTGAACTGCCGGCGCTGGCCGCTTTCTGTAACGCCTTCCATGCGGGTTGCGTGCGCAACAAGTTCCGCATTGATATCTGGATTCTCCGTCAGCACAACGTCGTCCTCGACGTCCAGACTGATCATCGGCGTGAGGTACTCGTCGTCTGGTTCCGTAATGGTGAGATCGAATGGTCGCATCCCGAACGCGTCAGCGATGTAATCACCAGCTGCTTCCACGAGCGATGGCCGGTCAGCGTAATGATCAGTGACCGAATCGATGTTCGATGCGAGTTCCTCGTTGTCAGTGACTTCCGCGACTGCGTACACGATGTTCTTCGCATCAAGCATGCTTTCGACGAGCCCGCGGATCTCATCGTCGTCGAGCTCAGTAACTAAATCTTGGACGTGCGAGTCATCCAATTCACTGACACTGATCAGTGGTTCTTCCGAAGTATCGGTTTCAACCTCAGCGTCTGCGTCCGTAGCGTCTGGTGCAGTACTGTAACGGTGTAACGATGCGTTCTGTGTCGACGGGGATTCGGTTTCATTCATGATGTCAGGGATTGCGTAGGGAGTAGTATGGTGATTCGTATTTCTGAGTGAACGGACTGCGTAGGGTTCTCCCGGGGCTCTGTCGGGGAGAGACCCGTGACGTGTACTTACCTATGCACGGGACCGACCCGGCACATCAAATCACGCAGTGGATTCCAGAAGAGACTGGACGTGAGTTCCAATTGCTTTCATCAGGCGTGGCGGGACAGCGTTCCCAATCTGTTCTGCCTGCGACGTTATCTCACCGCGAGTTGTCCCGCCGCCTTTCTCCGGGCCAGAGAACCGGAACCAATCAGGGAAGGACTGGAGACGGGCAAGCTCACGATTTGTCAAGCACCGGTTCTTCGTTGGGTGAACGTAATCAGACGGAACGCCAGTAATCGTTGGTGCGGGATCATCCGGGTGAAGCCGTCGTTGACTGGCTTTCTTCGTGCCTGGATTCTCCAGATCAGTCACGTTCTGTCCAGGGCCAAGCCGACTGAACCGCTCAGTCACACGGTCAGTGTGCGAGGGCGGGTTGTGATTCACTTCACGTGCCTTCTCCCGATCAAGCGGCAGCACATCACCAACGGTCTGATGTTGACGGAGACGGTCACCAGTCAGTGTCTGCTGCGGTTCCGGTGCATGCGTCGGTGATGGGAGTGACGGCGTATACTCACTGTCAGTCTTGACGGCAAGGACAATCAGCCGGTTACGAGACTGCGGAACACCGTAATCAGCGGCGTTCAACACTTCCATCGTAACCGTGTATCCAGCGTCAGCGAGTTCCTGGTGGAGACGAGCGTCGTGCCCACCATCACGGAACCCCGGAACTTGCTCCATCGTAGCGATCGTTGGTTCGAGCTCCTTGATCCATTCAACAGCCGTCCACGTCAATTCGTTCCGTTCATCATCACTGCTCTGCAGCCCGGCACGAGAGAACCCCTTACACGGTGGTGAAGCATGCAACCAGTCCGGGTTCGCAGGGAGGTCACCATCAACAACGGACAAGTCTTTCTGAATGACTTGGTCCAGATTCACAATGTGGCTCGTACGGGCGTTACTATCCTGTTCAACCCCGGTTACGGAGAACCCGGAATCAAGCATCCCGAGAGCTGCACCGCCAGCCCCACTGAAGAGGTCAACAGCAACCGGCCGATCATCCGGTGTATTGTCCCATGACTCAAGAACGTGCTCCAATGCGGTCTGATACGCCGCGTTCTGTGGTGGCGCAGTATCAGGTAACTTCGGTCGAACCGGGTCACGGATAACTGCGCCCCATCCACCGGTTTCACGGAGTCGTTCAACACGAATTGCGTATAGGAATTTATCTTCGAACGCTGCGGTTTCCCATTTCCACTGGTCAGCCCACGAAAGCGTGTCTTCAATTTCGTCGAATAGTGCTTGAATATCAGGAGAGTCAGCGTACACAGTGAGACAATCACTGCATGCAACGCCGGTCACGGACAGTGTATCGAAATACCGGCGTTGTGCGTTACTGAGGTAGTCATCAACAGTGCCGTGGCACTGTGAACACGTATCGTTGAATTCGACCGGGTCGATGATGGACGTGACAGGTTTGGTTGTCATGGGGTATGAAAGGGGTTGCTCAGTACTGACGCTGTGATGGGAACGGAAGCGCTGCTTCAGGACTGGATTCTACGTGATTGCGTTCTCACTCGTATTTTCGAACGCAAGAACAAAACAAATCGTAATTCTCTCTTCGAGGTTTCTAGACGTTCACGGTGTCAATGACCGTAATGAGACCGTCAGTAGATATCACGGAAATCACCGCCTGCAAGGACTTCACCGATACGAGTACACGCCCAAATAGTCGGGGTGAGGAACGCTGCGGCACCGAAGAACGGCAGTGCGATAAGCGCTCTCAGTTTCCCTAACGCACTTCGATCAGGAAATGGGACCGTACCAGAACTTCCTAATTCTTCGTTTCCATCATTCGTCTCTGTCATTGTGCTGTCTCCGTAGTCGCGTCTCCCGAGTGGGTTGCTGATGCTTCACGGATAAGTCGGACATTCGATCCGACGATGAATCCGGGCTGACTGTATTTCACGCGTCGTTGCTGGTCACTATCCAGGAAGAACACGTCTCCTGCTTTCTCAGGACGATCGTGTTCAACCCATTCCCGTTTGTATCGTTCAGCGACAAGCGTAACAGATGCCGCGTGATCGAAGTGGAACGTAATGGCATCACCATCACACTCCATGTGAGTCAGATGTTCATTGGTGAGAGGAATAACGCGTTCAACTTCGTTCGTATCAGGGTTTGGTTCAGTCATTTGAATCACTGCCATCAGCACAGTACTCAATTAGTTTCTCAGCGTCGTACTCATGCTCATTGTAGTACGCTGTTTCCGTGAGCTCCCGGTCATTTCGATGGTGTTCATTTGAGCACTTGAACATGATTTTGACATCGAGTGGTGCCAACGGTGCCTCATCGATTTCGACCGTCGTCGCTTCGTCAGTCCCGCAAACGGTACAGATTATCGAATCAACGTCTCCATTCCCATCAGACCAGTCGTTCTCGACTGTAAAATCAGAGGGATTCAGGAGGTCCTCAAGCCGTTCCCACGTCCTTGGTTTCTCGCCACTACCAGCTTGGAGTGCGAAACGTGAACAGGAACATCGAGCGACGTACCCGTCGTAGCCGTGCGTTGTTCGAACAATCTCGTCACAGAACGTGCAGACAAGTGTATCATCGTGCATGGTTACTCTCTTACTCGTTGATTCGCGGGTGGTTCAGTTGTCATTGTCGTATGGGGGACGGAGTTTTGTCGGCACTGCCTCGTTCTCTAAGATATTCCACTGATTCGCAGATTCTAGGGTCGGAAGCGCTTCACGAAGAACTGCGTTCGGAATATGAACACCGTATCGTTCGTCACTGTACCGAGTAACGTCAACCGGTGTCCCGTTAATCACATTCCAGGCGTGGTTATGGACGCTTCCGGTTTCTGCGTTCGCTGTTACACCTTCGATGTACTGGAATCGAGAATCAAACCGAGCAAGTTCCGCAGCGTTCGCATAACACTCCATTGCGCTCGGTCGATACTCACGAACAAACGCTGCAAGCGTCTCTAATACCTCTTCTGGAACATCACCCGGCGTGTACACGCGCATGCTTTCCGTCTTCGGAATCGGAACTGAATGATGTGCCAGTGGCTCCGCGTCGTACACTCCGTGACGTTTCACTAGTTCGATGACGCGGTCGTCGTTATCGGGCTCGGCACCCCACGAGTTGACTGCCTCTTCTAACGTTGTCTCGGCAGTCATTCTGAGAGGCTCCACGTATCTTGTTCCGGTTCCAATCGTGAGGTGTAATCCCCACGCGAATCGACGATCCCGCAGTGATACAGGAATGCCTTGAACTGAAACGTTGACTCTGACCGGTAACTGTCCGACGAGGCCACGATATCTGAGGTCGGCGGCGTATCAGGACCAACGTCGTGTTGTTCGACCGTGGACGGGTGGAGGAAAACCGTTTTCGCCAGTTCAGGTTCCCGCTTCCAGAGCAACCACGTCAATTCGTGAAGTTGGAGTTCGCCTTGCTGACGCAGGAATTCAACAAGGTGCATCGTCGGCTCGTACTGGAATGCTAGGCGCTCAGTTAGCGCCTGCCATTCCGGGTGCACGTCAGTGAATCTTTTCGGAGAACCGTGCAGGTCCTCGAAGGCGTGCAAGGCCTCTCGCGGGCTTCCGTGGACACGGCGGGCTGTGACTATCACTGCCTCACCGAGCGGCGTCACGTCGCCCGTGGCAGCGATGAGTCCGGTTTCCTCCGCTCCACGCCGTGCTCGGCGTGGAAGATTCACAGCGTGTTCACGAATCAACGCATCAGTTGCGCCGTCAGCTACGACCGCGAGCGGGACGGCCAAGTAATTCTTCGGATGATTCAGTTTGAACTCCTGAATCTTCGCCGGCTCACCGGACGGGCTCGTTACGGTCGTGGTTTCAGACGGCACCGGTTTCGGAATCGTGGACGTCATAGATCATCCTCAACGTCATCGTCTTCACCAGGTGGGATTAACCCGAGTTCCTCAGTGAGGATACGTCGGGTTTCCTCCGGGGAATCCGATTGGAATGTCGGGTCCGCGCCACACTCTTCACACGGATACCCGTCTTCTAACGTTTCCCCGCACCCGTTACAGTCAATTGGTCTCGTTGCCATGATTACTCCCTTATTACGCCATTCTCGGCGGGTTCTGAATACTATTCGATTTCGGAACGTACGTCTCTGCCAGCACGTTCATCACGGTATCGTAGAGATCGTCCGTGTTGAGGTCCTCACGGCGAGTCGTTCGTTCATCTGAACGGTATTCATTCGATTCGCGTTGAATGACGCGGTATTTGCGTGGTTCGAAGTTATCTCGGTCGTCTTGCCAGACCTGGATTTCGTGTCGTCCATCCAGTGTCATCCACCGATTCATCTCCAGGCTATCCGTTGGGAGAATCACCCATCCGGCCGGGGTGTTCTCAACGGCAGCAATCATCCGGTGTGCCCATTCGGTCGCCTCGGTTAACTTCGAGATCACCAGACGCTTCCCGGAGAATTCAGCCGTATTCAGCATCGGCGTACACACCGTTTCGTACAGGTCACGATGCGTATCTGCACGGATAGTGACCTTGATGCCGGTTACCGGAAGCTCATCGTGTGACTGGTCATCTCGGTCGAACCGGTCTTCGCGTGTTATTTCAACGCGTTCAGGTCCATTGTTGCTCGTTATGTGCGGACTCGGGGTTTTGTGCGTGACAGTCCAACCATCAGGGACTGACAGCGTGTCAGCGAGCTCAGCAAGGTTCTCAGCGGATTCTTCTGTGGTCGAGGGCATTGGTATGAGTGTGGTGTTGATCCAGTCTCGATGACTGTGAACGGCGTGTGCTGTACGGTGAGGCGTACAGGTGTCACGAATCTCTTCCCGCCTGTACCCTCACCGTCGCTCATGATTGGGCCGTGTTGCTCACTCCCCGCCTGCAGTAACTGGCTGAAACGGCGTGCTGGCCTGGCACTTGTGGCACCCACCGGATTCTCCCGTCTCGTACGGGACTGTCTCCTCACAATTCGGGCATTCTGATTCCGTCATCGTGATGGTATCTCCATCCTCAGTGGGGACCTCGATGGATCGCTCGTTCATACGACGTGTACCTAATCGGCGTTGAATCCGGCGAGAGAGGCTTGTGCCGTATCCGTTTCTTCTGGTTCGATGAGGCTAACCGGTGGTTCACGAATCCCCTTCGAGTCATCACCGCAGTTCTCGTGCTTTTCTTCGTACCACTCGATGCGAGCCTGATGCGGTTCACGAAGTATCTCACCGGATTCCGGGTCAACACAGTAGTTATCGGGCGCAGCACCGCATTCGATGCAATCAACGTACCATACCGGGTGGAGATACGAGCCTTCCCCGCACGTCGTGCAGACGTGTTCAGTTCCGACATCAGCGCCGCACTGCAGGCAGTACCCATCACCGATGATCTCAGAGTCACACGCCGGGCATGACTCAGCGTGCCGGTCGTGGGATTTACTGATGGTCTCACGAACTGAGTCCACGGTCCACTGCGCACCGTTGTATTCCGGTTGCTTCGCGTCAATCGTGATGATGTAATCACGCGGCGCATCGGCCGCGGAGAGAATCACAATATCGTCTCGAATGTACGGGAGCGTAGCGTTCATGCACGTCGCCATGTGACCGAGTTGGATGATGCGTCCAGATGTTTCCAGTAACGGGTGCGATTCGTACTTCAGGATGCTGACCTCAACGTTCTTGCTGCCATAGTAATCCAGTTGATGCTGGAACGCTTCTGGAGACGGGTCAACGACGACCGTGTTGAAGAGCTCATCAGCGAACTCATCACTGATACGTTGCGGAGCAAAGTACGTGTCAGCATCCGGGGCTCGGTCAAGACTGTTCGTGACCACCGGCGAATCATGAGTGAATCCCGGGTCTGCATGCGTCAACGAGAGCGTCCGTCCGGACAACTCGTCGTTGATCAGGTCGTACGCTTTCTCTCGCAGGTCAGTTCCGTCAGGATACCGATGGTACGTGAGCGAGATTGGGTTCCCATCATTCCCACCGGTTGCTCCAGTGACCTCCGGGAACTGGTCTGCATCAGTGTTCGGCAGTACGTCATCGGAAACGGAGAACAGCACATCGGAGCCCGGTGACGTTCTTTCAACTTCGCCAGTCGGTGCCTCAGGTTTCCGGAGTTCGGCACTCAGCCAGTCGAACTGTCCGCCGAACAGGTTCCACAGAGCGATATCCTCCATCGAATACGCGTACTCATCCGGCATTACCGTGGACGTGAATCCGAAGAATAGGATTCGTCCGCCAGGTTTCAGCAGATGGTCCAGCGTTTCAGGAATCGGGATATCCGATGACGCGTCAACGCCATCGAGGCCGTACGTCTGTTCGGCTTGATTCGGAGAAAACGGCGGGTCGTAGACGATCGTATCAAAACTGTTCTCCGGGAACACCGTCAGCAGGTCTTCAACCGGGACGTTCACGTCAGTGTTCGTACTGACAGTCTCGCCGGCGTCGTAGTCAGTCCCGTTAATCGTCCGGGCTTTATCCAGCGTGACGGTTTCCTGAATGTCGTTCCGAACGATCTCGTCGTCGTGATCGAGTTGACAGACACCGCTGCACGCGTTCAGGGTTCGTCCCTGGAGTTTCGATTCAACCCATGCTCGGATTTTCGTGTTGTTGAACGTCCAGTTGTTTGTTCGAACCGACCAGTACGAAAGATGTGGTGTCGTCATTGTTCAGTGAGACGGGATACGGAGAGGCAGTCGCACGACTCACCCGCTATTTCGAGTCGTGCGTCCAGCGGCCGGTTCCACACCGGGAAGTCATGCGGGTTTGGTGTCCCGTCCGGGATTTCTGCGTCGTAGTGCGTCTCACCGTGTTTCAACCAGGTGTGGACGTCCCACGCATCGATGATCTCGATGTCGTCCGGCACCGGGTAGTTCTCTACAACGAACGTGGCGAAGGCCCGGCAGTACCCGCCGTTAATCTCAACCGGGTCGTTCGGATCTTCTGCGTCAGTGAAGTCCGTAATCGCTTTCCTGATGAGTTCCGGGATGGACGGTGTTGCTTCTCCGTCTACGGGTGTGGGTGAAGATGCAGGCATGCGTGTGAGTCAGGGTGACTGCGTGGTGAAGGCAGCCATGTTTTTCTGTCCCGGGTCAAACGCCGGTTGCAACGGACCAGTCTCGTCTTCCTCATCCGCAGCTGCATCGTTGAGTTCGGACAGAATACTGGAGCACGCATCCGGGTCAAGCACATCACTTGCGTCAAGATCGAATTCGTCCAGGAAGACATCAAGACCAGACTCGCGGACAAGCCGGTCGAATGAAGGCTCTGTATCGAGGTATTTCGTCAGAGAATTCACACGCTCGATGAGCAACGTGGCGATTTCATCGGTCGTTGTAACCGTTTCCAACTCATCTGCAGAGGTAATCACGTTCGTTTCTATGATTTTATCGTTCGGAATGACTGTACTGAGGACACCCGGCTCAATCTTCATGAGTTCTTCAATCGAGGCCCCATCAGATGCGTCGGCAATCATATCGGTGAACGACTCACCGGGTTGGAGTTTGTATGTTCCACACTCGTTGCAGTGTTCTACACCGGGCTGATTCGTTGGTGTGAACTCACAGGTATGCGTTGGGGATGTCAGGGTTTGTCCGACGTAATCTCGTATCCGGCGTTCCCTCGTCATTTCCGGGTCCGTGGTCACCGGCTCAGTCAACTCAGCGCCGGACGCGTTGGTATTGATCTCACGGATATCCCACGGTACGTGGTCGAGGTACGGTGCTCCTGATGTGACAGCGTGCACGGTCTGCCGGTGTTCGATCGGGTCATCGAAGACGGTCTGACAGTCTGGACAGTAGAACCACCGATCCCACACTTCACAGTGGGCGTTCTTATCGAGTGCAACTTCTGCTTTCGAGACTTTCTCTTCTTCGCTCATCACTGCCGGGTCGCACTTGTCGTCACAGTCAGCGCACAGCAGCATCTGCGGGGTTTCCTCTCCACGGTATTCGTTGATTTGCTGTGTATTCCCGTGTCCCCACAGCGCGTATTCTTCTGCGACGTAGCCTTTTGAGACCTGCCCGTTGAACAGCTCCATCTCTAACTGTTCAATCTGCTTCGCAGTATCCGAGAACCCC
>Ga0306867_1001026_pt1 | contig 13831 bp, 13 predicted proteins | sample AntRauTorckE6831_FD_190432 | JGI IMG/M metagenome (GOLD analysis project Ga0306867, IMG submission 190432) | Saline lake microbial communities from Rauer Islands, Antarctica - Metagenome Torckler E6 #831 (v2) (version 2) | ecosystem: Environmental > Aquatic > Non-marine Saline and Alkaline >... | reverse complement strand
TGAGGGTAAACGCCCGGATCTGGTTTTCATTGATGGCGGAAAAGGTCAGCTTGGCATCGCTAAAGCGGTATTTGATGAACTGGGGATATCGGATGTCCCCCTGATCGGTGTTGCCAAGGGTGTGACCCGTCGCGCCGGAATGGAGCAGTTGATCGATGCGATCACCGATGATGTGTTCAGGGTCCCTGCTGATTCACCGGCACTGCACTTGATTCAGCATATACGCGACGAATCCCACAGATTTGCCATCGCCGGGCACCGCGCGGGGCGGGACAAAAAACGCCGTAGTTCAACGCTGGAAGGGATCGACGGTGTCGGGCCGAAACGCAGGCGGGATCTGATCCGGTATTTTGGCGGCATTCAGGACCTGAAGAAAGCCAGTGTCGAAGAAATGAGCAAGGTTCAGGGCATCAGCCGGAACCTGGCAGAAACCATCTACTCAGTGCTGCACGACGAGTAAGGAACACATGAATTTACCGAACATACTCACGCTCTCGCGGATTACCATGATTCCGGTATTCGTGGTTATTTTCTATCTGCCTGCGCAGTGGAGTTACTTCGTCAGTGCAACCATTTTTGCGCTGGCCGCCGCTACCGACTGGCTCGACGGCTATCTGGCCCGTCGGCTTGATCAGAGCACACCATTCGGAGCGTTTCTTGACCCGGTTGCCGATAAGCTGATGGTGGCCGTTGCGCTGACGGTGTTAATTGAGGCTCACTCCAGCTTCATTCTGACAATCCCTGCCACAGTGATCATCGGGCGTGAGATCGTCATCTCAGCCTTGCGTGAGTGGATGGCTGAAATCGGCAGCCGCGCCAGCGTTGCGGTGTCTTACATCGGCAAGATCAAAACCACCGCACAGATGACCTCGATAACGCTGCTGCTGGCCTATCCGGTCGGAGAAACCTGGACCTGGGCCGGCCTGGCGTTGCTGTACATCGCAGCAGGCCTTACTCTTTGGTCGATGATTCTCTATCTGAAGGCGGCCTGGCCTGATCTGTTCCCTCATAAATCTCACGACTGACGGTGAGCAGCCAGACCACCAGTTGTTCGGTGAGTGCCTGGTTGGCGCTGCCAAACCCGGCAACGACGGATTCAATCGGCTGATCGGCAATGGTCTGCTGAACCCGGAAACGCTTTGCCGCCAATACCTGCCGGGACCCGCTTTCAAGTAACTGCGCATCAAGCTGAATCAACACTGCAGGTTGGCCCTGGCGATAGTGAATCTGGAAAAGCGTCAGATCACTGCTCAGTGACAGATTGCTCATAGCATCACTGTTGTCGGTGACGACCGCTTTCAGACCGCCGTTTTGCCGCAAGCCTTCGATCCAGTGGTCACGAATGAGAGTAGGCGTAGGTTTGCTCCACCGGGCGCCACCATAGGCCTGAATTGCCTGACCCTCGGGATTGACCAGAATGTGCGCACCATCCAGCGGTGATTCGGCCTGGGGGGTCAACACCCGCAGAGTAATAGGAGTGGATGGCTGCGCCGCCGTTGCAAGCTCTGGCGCGGGCAACATAAAGGTCTTTTTCGCAGGGCGCTCTGGCAGCAGGGAGCAGCCGTTGAGCAGAGTCAGCGTCAGCAAACCCGACAGCGCGACAGCGTGACAGCGAAACGTCATGGGTTGAACTCCTGCAAACGCTCTTTGCCCAGTAAAAGACCGGCAGGATCTTCCTCCATACGGTTGATCAGGCCATTAAGATTGTTAAGGGTTGTTCTCATGTCCCTCAGGGCCGGAGCCAGTTCGCCCACACCTTGTATGCCCCGGTTCAGCGCATCCTCGTTCCGGACGAGCAGCCGGTCAACGCGAGAGGTGGAGCGCTCCAGGGTTTGGGTTGCGTCCCGGGCAGAGCTGATAAAGCTCTGTACTTCATTATTCAACAGCGATTCTGTCTGGATTCCCACGCGCTGAAAGGTGTCCAGTGTGACCTGGGTTTGACTGGTAACTTCCTTCAGGCGATCGAACAAGGCGTTCACCTCTTCACGCCTGGCCATCAGCCCGGACGAGAGTTCCTGTAGGTTGTCCAGGCTGCGAGTCAGATTATCAATGTTCTGATCGGACATTATCCGATTGGAACTGGTCAGTACCTGGTCGAGTTTCCCCAGCAGGTTTTCGCCGGTGGCCACCAGCGAGTTCAGTGTTGAAGGCTCGGCATGAATCAGTGGAGGGTTGTCCCGGGACCCCTTCAGGATGGGATGGCCGGGCGTACCGCCTTCCAGCTCAATGCTTTTACTGCCGGTAATGTTTGTTATGGCCAGCCCTGCCTGAGTATTTTCCCGGATCGGTACATTACTATAAACTCGAACCAGGGCCCTGACATTACGGGGATCGTCCGGGTCAAGCCGTAGCAGGACCACATCACCAACCCGAATACCGCTGAACTTGACCGGGCTACCCTCGTCAAGGCCACTCACACCCTGGTCGAAAATAATTTCGTACCAGAAGTAATCCCGGTCTTTATCGGAGTTGTTGAGCCACAGCGAGAAGATAAGACCCCCGGCAACGGCTGCCAGAGCAAACAGGCCGATCAGAACGTGATGTGCCCTTGGTTCCATATTCAGACTTCCTTTTCACTGATGACAGTGGCGGATCTGGCCTGGCGTCCCCGGGGGCCATGGAAATACGCCTGTATCCAATCGTTGTCCGTGGCTTCCACTTTTTCCATGGTATCCGTGATCAAAACCCGCCGGTCTGCCAGCACCGCAATCCGGTCACACGCGGTGTACAGCGTATCCAGATCGTGAGTCACCAGGAATACCGTAAAGCCGAGGGCATTTCGCAGGGTGACGATGAGCCGGTCGAACGCGGCGGCACCGATGGGGTCCAGCCCCGAGGTGGGCTCATCCAGAAACAGGATTTCCGGGTCCAACACCAGCGCTCTGGCCAGTGCAGCGCGCTTGACCATTCCGCCGGACAGCATGGCCGGGTACTTTTGTGCTGCATCGGCCGGCAAACCCACCAGCGCCAGCTTGGTCCGGGCCAGGTGCTCAGCATCTTTCCTGCCAAGCCTGATGTGCTCGATTAAGGGCAGCGCGACATTTTCCTGCAGGGTCAGCGAGCTAAAAAGAGCGCCCCTCTGAAACAGCACGCCGATCCTGCGTTCAAGTGCTGAACGCTGACTGGAATCAGCCGTCTGCAGTTGCTGCCCAAATATTTCTATCGTGCCTTCGTTAGGTGAGTGCAGGCCGACCAGTGAGCGCAAAAGCACCGACTTACCCGTGCCCGAACCGCCGACTACGCCCAGAATCTCCCGGCGGTGAACGTCAAGATCCAGGTTTTTATGAACCACCTGGTCACCAAACCGGTTGCTCAACCCTTTTACGCGGATCACCGTCGAGGTGCTCTCTGCGGGACTGGTCACCATCCCATCTCCATGAAAAAGATTGCTGCAATAGAATCCAGCAGGATTACCATAAAGATGGACTGTACCACGGCCGAGGTCGTGTGCTCACCGACAGATTGTGCACTACCGCTGGTTTTGAAGCCTTCCAGGCAGCCGATGATGGCAATCACAAAGGCAAATGCCGGTGCTTTGCTCATGCCCACGTAAAAGTGAATAACGGGAATTTTGTCCTCAAGGATCTGGAGAATCTGGGGAAGGGTAATGTCCAGCGCCAGAATGCACACCAGTGAGCCACCCACAATACCGCTTACAATCCCCACTAATGTCAGTATTGGAAGTGCCACCATCATGGCCAGTACCCGCGGAATCACCAGAAGCTCCATGGGGCTCAGGCCCAGGGTTTTTACGGCGTCAATTTCTTCATTTACCTTCATGGAGCCCAGTTGGGCGGTAAAAGCGCTGGCGGTTCGACCAGCCATCAGAATGGCCGCAAGCATGACGCCAAACTCTCGCAGAAATGCAAAGGCGACCAGATTCACCGTGTAGATGGTCGCACCAAAATTATCCAGAACCGTCGCACCCAGAAACGCTACCACAGCACCCACCAGAAATGTCAGCAGCGCGACGATGGGCACAGCATTGAGGCCAGTCTGGTGCAGGTGGGTCACAAAAGAGGTAACACGCCATCGACGGGGTTGTGGAAGAATAACCAGGCAGGTTGCAAGCAGCTCGCCGGCGAACCCGATAAGCAGCTGAAGCTCTGTCCCGAAATGCGTGATTGGTTTTCCTACCCGGGCGAGGAATTCTCTGGGGGAAAACGAGCGACTGATGTGAGTTTCCTCCCGATCCGCCAGCGACTTCAATACAATATCGATCAGGCCCCGTCGCTCTTCGCTGATCTGAGAGTCGCGCGCAACCAATTGTTCCAACTGGCTGATCCCAAGAAGCTCAGCGAGAAGCGAGGCGCCCGCCGTATCCAGGGAGTCGATTTGATTGAGGTCGGCGGTGGCCAGCACAGAGGGGGCAATAGAGTCTGCGCTCAGGATTCCGGCCCTGAGACTGGCATAATGTCTTAGAGTCCAGTCTCCGCGTAAAATCATGCGGTCGTTGTTTATCGTTAGCTGGCCGGGAGACGACATGTGGTTAACACCTGAAGTAAAACAAAATTTTTAAAAAGTGGTTGACGCAATCGGTCGAATCCGTAGAATACGCCCTCGTTGATCAAGCGGGAATAGCTCAGTGGTAGAGCACAACCTTGCCAAGGTTGGGGTCGCGAGTTCAAGTCTCGTTTCCCGCTCCAATTAACACAGTCTCTCAATGCCCACCTGAGAGCATAAAAGTGTCGAATCCCCTTCGAACTTTTCCAGGCGCGGTGGCAGAGTGGTCATGCAGCGGACTGCAACTCCGTTAACGCCGGTTCGATTCCGACCCGCGCCTCCATTATTTACTTTCATATCAGCATCTTACATTGGTCGATTTTTGATCATTTTCTGGTGCGAAATAACTGCGGAAACGAGTCCCCGGCATCTGGTTCCCTCGAAGGTAATTTGCTCGTCGAAAACGTGTGATGCAGCGTGCCAGTCTATAATTCCCTCGACACGACGTTTAGTGACCGGGAGCCGGATGATGTGCCTCTCCTTGGCGGTGCAGTTAAAGCAGCGGTTTCAACAGTTGCTACCTTGGAACCAGTAGGTTTGTGTTTTCCATGTTTCCAGGGTTGCGAGTCTTTAAGTGAATCTGATCCCGCACTACTATCGCGATTAGTCAGTTTCAGGCATGGCGGTTAGACAAAAGCATATTTAGGTTTCTACTAATACCGGTCAAACGTCGGTGTTTTTCAAGGTAGTTGGCACTGATTTACCGTTCACGCGACTTCTTTTTCGGCCATTTCCTTTTCCGGATTCAAGGTCGTCGGTCCGACCGGTTCGCAATTTCAGATGGCCTATGGGGCTGTCCGCCGCATCTTTTGGCACAAGTTTTAGAGGAACTCAAACGGAACGTCGCCACCCCGATCTTTTCCGAATGCTTCACAATTTGTCCGCTTAGGAATTAATGAAATCGGAAACCTCGGCTTTGGCCTTTCGAAGATAGTTCCGAATGGTCCGGTCATCAACAGTCATAACAGCAGCGATTTCGCTTTGGGTAAAACCTTCAAGATAGAATGTGAGGCAGCGATGCAGTTTCTGGTCAGAGTCCCTAATCGAATCGAGGTAGGCACGGATGTCGCTTTGATGCAGAGCTGGATCTGTGTCTTGAACGGCCCCAAAAGGGGAAAATGGCTGCAGAACGGCCCAAATAACGGTTAAAAAGCGCCTTATCCAGCTTTTTTCGACTAAAAACCGATCACTTTAGCGTCGCCGACCCGAATCGACATTCAACGCCGATTTTTGGCGATTAGATCAGCGTTTCCTTAGCGGTGGTCGATTGTGTCTGTATAAAACACAGCATTTTAGTGTACGCAAGTATGGTCGTTGTTAATGTGTTAAGAGTGACTGTCCCTATTTCCTAGTCCATCCCTAGTCCAGCCCTGAGCAGGCCGAGAAATGGAGTGATGACGATGTACTGGCAAGATGGAGCAGCCTGTACAAGGGGACGCTGATCGTCCAACGATACCTGAAAGGGGCATCCTTGGTGAATGCAGAACGTCGCCTCCTGGAACGCACTGTAGATGTCTACCGCAAACGGCTTGCGGACCTGAGCTGGTTCCAGCACCAGCTGGACGCGAAGTGCCTGCATCAGTTCCCGGTAACGCTCAAGCCTTTGTTGAACTTTGAAGGAGATGAGAAAAATCAGATGCAGCGTGGCATCCTGTTCAGCCTTAAGGACTACCTGGAACTGGTAGACTGCACCGGCCGCATGATTCACCCGTCAAAGCGCGGCTACATTCCCGAATCGACTCCCCCGGTCCTTGACCGTCTTGCGTTGGCGCCACAAGAGTGGCTGCAGGAAGCCTGTGAATTCGAGGCTCGCTACGCCCAAAACCTACGGGCAGAGCAGGGCAGGCGACGACGAGCGGCCTAAGAACCCACCCGACAACTCAACGTTTCTGAACCGGCTGATGGTCAAGGGCCAAGCTTGGTCTGCAAACAGCGAAAGAGAGCGAAAACATTTAAAGGTGATTGAATTCTGACCAATGCGATCTTAGCTCGCGTTTATGAGCGCTCGCTGATGGTGTCCGGGCTTGGCCTTCAGGATTTTTCCCTGGAGGTGCCTGTCCCCGGGCTGTCCGCGTCAGCTGTGTGACCGCAACCGATATCCGACCCCTGTGACGGCCTCCAGTTGTTTGGCGTAGGGCCCCAGCTTGCGCCTCAGGCTGCGCACTACCGTGTCCACTACATTGCTGCCCCCGAAGTAGCTGGTATCCCAGACGGTGCGCAGCAGGTCGGTTCGTGACACTGCTTGGCCCTCCCGGTCACTCAGGTATTTCATGACTCCGAATTCCAGGGGTGTGAGTGCCATCCGGGTGCCATTCACCACCAGCTCACGGGCCTCGGTGTCCAGCACCGGCGTCCTTTCTATGCCCAGCTCGGTTGCCGCCAGTGCCGCCAGCCAGCCGTCCACCGAGCCCGGCCCGAAATCCAGCACTGCACTGTAAAATATGGCTTCGTCCAGTACCCGCTCCTGGCCTTGTAATACTTCAAATCCCAGGCGCGTGGCTACGGGCCCATAGGTCGCCAGATCATTGACGGTGAGATAAACCCGCCGCAGCGCCGGACGCAACTCCATGTAGGTGCGTTTCAGGTCCAGCCAGAGGGCCGCCTGTACTTCCGAGGGGGCCTCGCCTGCCTCCGCGCTCAGCCAGCGTCGACAGAACAGTGCCTGTTGCTCCCGGGGAAGCGGATGCGCCTCCTGATGGGCGCACCATTCAGCGGTGATGGGGTCGTCCTGGAGCCAGCCGGGTTCCACTCGGTCACTGACAAACCGGCAACACAGCCCCAGAACCCGTTCATTACGACCGCGAACAACAATAAAAGTGTCGGGGCGCCGGCGCCACCATCGGCACAGGTGCGCCGCTGCCTCTGGGGTTTCCCTGTGCTCGATGATACCGGCAATGGCTTCATCGTCATCCGCCGTCGCCGGTTCCACGGCCAGTCTCTGGGTACCGGTGGGAAAGAAGGCCTCCCGCACGACCGGATTCTCGATCAGATAGAGCATGTCGGCGGTATAGCGCCAGAGCTCGGCTCGACCGGCAGCTCGGGCTTCCTCCAGAAGCTGTTGCCAGGCAGCTTTCTTGTAATCATGGAAAGTGCTGGGGTCCCGGGCCCGCAGGGAGTGGGCAATGGCATCGCGCACTGCATCGTGAATCAGCAGGCCGTCGTCGGCCGGATCGACGAACGGCAGGTTGCAGAGGCGATCATAAACCTCGCGTGGAGGCAGGTCCGGCAGCAAAGTCCGGAGCAGGGAAATGGTGACTCGGCGGACCACGATGCAGGCTTCCAGGGCGCGGCGGGTGACCGGGTCTCCGACGTCGGCCAGGAACATGTTGGTAAGCTCTTCCAGAGCCTGGTGCAGGCTGAGTTCCTCGAAGGCGCGATCGGGCCGTTCGGCATAGGCCGAAGCCGCCAGCTGCAGGGCCAGGGGGTGGCCGTGAGTGGCATGGGCAATGCGAGCGGCTGCTTTTACAGGTACGCCGGCACCGGTCAGCAGATGGCCGGCTTCGGTGTCGTCCAGAGGGCCCAGGGCCATGGCGCAAAAGCGTCCCCCGGGCGCAGTCCGCCAGGCTGCCAGCGGGCGCTCGCGGCCCAGGCACAACAGATGGACATTGTCGGGCAATGCCGGTACCCACGTCTGACGTAGCCAGGTGTCCATCAGCCGGTAAACTTCGGTGGTGTCGAGTGCCAGTACCACCCGGGAGCCCAGTTCCCCCAGACGCTCGGCGGCTTCGGCAGGGTCGCCGACGTTGCGGCCCAAGGCCTTGCCCAGCGCTCGCAAAAAGCCTTCGGTGGTGGGCTCAATAGCGCGACAATCGAGTCTGACGATGGTAGCCCCTGCCGAACGCGCCTGGCTGACAAACACGTCCAGCAGGCGACTTTTGCCGATACCGGCAATGCCGTAGATATGCTTGACCCTGGGGCCATCGGGTTCGAGCAGCTTACGCAAAGCCGCGAGTTCCTCGCGGCGGCCGACAAAATCCTGGACCACTGGGGGAGCCAGTGGCTCCAGTGTGTCGTGCAGTTGCATAGTCAGTCCCTCCGTGACCTTCATGATACGCCAGCAGCCGTGGTAGTACAGTGCGGACTTATCGGCCAGGCTGCAATCCTCACAATATTCTCATGATCTCATCACTCCAGTCTGGTGGTCTGCGCTTATAGTGGACACTGCAGTTCAACACAAAGGAGGAAACATCATGACTGACGCAACATGGAAACTGGACGGCCATTATCTGGAAAGTTGTACCTGCCGTGAAGTCTGTCCCTGCCTGACTCTGGGTCATCCCACGGAAGGTGACTGCACCGGCCTGGTGGCCTGGCATATCAACCGGGGGCACTTTGAAAACACGTCCCTGGACGGTCTGAACGTAGTGGTGGCCCTGAACTCTCCGGGCGCCATGGCCGAGGGTAACTGGAAGGTAGTGCTCTACCTGGATGAGAGCGCCAGTGAGTCCCAGCGGGAAGTCCTGGGGCGGATCTTTGGCGGTCAGGCCGGGGGTCATCCGGAGGTGCTGGCATCCTTCATCGGAGAAGTACTTGGGGTCGAGCATGTGCCCATTGACTATCAATACAGTGAGGGCGAAGTGCGCCTGAAGGTGGGCCGGATTGGCGGCTCGGTGGTACACGCCAACGAGGGGCAGGACGGTCAGCCGGTGACGCTGCACAACCATCCGTTTGCGGTGGCGCCGGGTAATCCCGCCGTGTTGGCAACCTCGGAGTCGCTGCAACATCAGGCCTACGGTATTGACCTGGATACCGCCAGACGCACGGCCGCCTACTCCCCCTTCAGCTACGCCGGACCCTGACCGGAGGAGGCACTGTGAACTGGACCAGCGCAAACACTTACCGGCGCGATCGGTGGCTAATCACCGGGGGTATGGTGGTGATCATTTTGCTGACCTGGGGTTATCTGTTTGATGCCGCCAGGCCAATGAACCATCAGGACATGGTCATGCCCGTGTTCCCGGCCTGGGACGGCGGCTTGTTGGTGGGGAGTGCGGTAATGTGGAGCATCATGATGATCGCCATGATGCTTCCCAGTGCCACGCCCATGATTCTGGGTTTTACTCGGGTGCAGCACCAGCGGCGACCCCGGCAGAAGGCAGTGCGGCTGACCTGGCTGTTCATCGCCGGGTACCTGTTTGCCTGGAGTCTGTTCAGCCTGATGGCCGCCGTTGCCCAGTGGACGCTATACAGTCTTGGGCTGATGTCTTCGGCCATGGGTAAGATCGATCCGCTATTGGCCGGTGCCTTTCTGATTGGTACCGGTCTCTACCAGTGGAGTACCCTCAAGTATGCCTGCATGACCCAGTGCCGATCCCCCCTGGATTTCCTGCTCAATGAGTGGCGCGAGGGCGAACGTGGCGCCATGATTATGGGCCTGCATCACGGCGCATTTTGTATCGGCTGTTGCTGGATGCTGATGCTGCTGATGTTTGTGGGTGGCGTCATGAACCTGCTGTGGATGGCGGCCGTCACCCTGTATTTTCTGGCAGAAAAGCTCTTGCCCCGGATGCGGGAATGGGGCCGGCTCACGGGCGGGTTGCTGATCCTCTCTGGCGTACTGATGCTGGCGGCGAAACTAAAATAGACACCCATCTTTAAATGGGGTTAAGGAGGGTGTCCATTTTCTATCGTCATGACGGTGCAACTGGGGTTTGACGGTCGAGGTGACTGAAGCGGGCCATAGCGGGACCTCATGGAAAGCCAATGCTTGCGTCTACCTGTCAGCCACCACCTCAAGGGCGGGCATCATCCTCGTTGGACGCTCCGAATGATGCAGGGGCAGCGGAGGCGGCATTTCAGAGTCGAGCAATGTCGCAGTGGACGGCGGACCCCTTGAGCCACACCTCCGCTGCCAACACCGGTCTACAATAGAATTATCACAGCCGCTGGCCTGCTAAATTCAAAGGTAGACCCCTTTGCCTGTTAAGGAAACACTGATTTATTAATGAATAATCGCTGGCAAGTGCCTGGCCGATCGTCCCTGAATTTGGGAAAATAAGGACACTTCGCTCCAAAGCCCAGGGACTTGCCCTATGTAAACCAGTTTCTCCGAGTTGGAATACGCCAGCAAGCGCAAAGTCACCCGCAGAGATCGTTTTTTGTCGGAGATCGAAGCGATCACGCCATGGGAAGCGCTGGAAGCCGAGCTGGAAGCCTTTTACCCCAAAGGCGGTGGCCGGTGCAGCCCTGAGGCATCGCCTTATTATGGACTCAGCGCATAGCCACGATTGCCGTAGATGATCAGATCGCTGAGCGCGGCTTTGTGTGTTTCATCCAGCGCTGGCTGGTTGACTGCATCGGGCGGGGGTTGGATGCGCCCGAAGTTTTCGATTTCCGGATACTGCCAGTCGGGATTGCTCGTGCTGCCAGCAGCCCCAGCAGTTATTGGCGCTGCTGCCAGTACCAGTAGCGTCGCCATCGCATACATAAGTTTTTCATCGAGACGCTCCGGGAATATTGGAAGATTAGGTATGTCACCAAGCACTTATTCGGTATATCTCGTGATCAGGGTTTGGGGCCACCCAGTATCGCCTCAACCTCGTTGCCCTGTGGCAAGCCCTGCTTAACGCCGACCTCACCGTTATCGTTCTTGTAAACAATCGTAGGGGTTGCGGAATAACCCAGCGACTTCATCAGGTCATTGTTTGCGGCGACTTTTTCTTGCGCCGCGTCCGGGATATCCTTCGCGACCTGAATGCCGCCCTGGTCGTAGTTGTGCTGGGAAACCGCGAACGCTTCGCTGGGATCTTTAGCGGCTAGAATCGTGGCGGCTTTGGGCGCACTGTCGGCCATGAGGATGCCGACCATTACATGGCGGAGCTGGACCTCGCCGGCATCAACCCACGGCCGTGCGAGCTGCCAGAACTTGTGGCAGTACGGGCAGTTGGGATCGGTGAATTCATAGACAATCACCTCAGCATCCTCGCTACCGTCGCGCACCCAGTGACTTGATTCGAGCTGTGCCCAGGCCTTTTCGGCCTGCGGGCCGGAGACGATGCGCTGGAGTGGCTCGGCCGTCAAATCTTTGCCTTGGCTATCGATGAGCGTGCCCAGAACGGCGTGCTCGCTGTCCTCAGTTAGATAGATCGCAATCGGGCGGCCCTGGAAGGTTGCGGCATAGCCTGTCAGGCCGGACGGCGCATCGAATGACCCCACGATTTCAAGACCGCGATCGGCCATTGAGGCGATAGGCTCGGGAAGTTTGGTGTCGGATGCGTTCGGTGTGTCCGCCCAGGCTGCGGCGGTATAGGCGCTGGCCACCAAGGCCGCGAGCGGGATCGTGAGTAATACGCGGGTCAATAGTTTTTTCATGGGAGTTCCTTTGCTTGAGTTGATTCGGTGGATGGCAGATCGAAGCGCTCGAGCGCCCGCGCCAGCGTAGCTTTAGAAAGTTGGCCGAGATGGCTGTCGACCAGTCGGCCGTTGGCGTTATAGAACAGCGTCGTCGGTAGTGCAGCAGACCCCGCTTGGCTACCGATTCCGCCGCGAGGGTCGCGTACCACGTGATCCATATCGAGCTGCATCTGATCCATGAACTTGCGGATCGTGGGAACGACTTCACGCTGGTTGGCAAAAACGAACAGAACGTCAGTTCGTTCATCCTGCGCTTGCTCCAGAACGGGCATCTCTTCGCGACAGGGCGGGCACCAGGTCGCCCAGAGGTTGACCACCATCGGTCGATTGCCTGCATTTTGCTGCAGGCTTGCCAGATCGGTGGGCGTGCCTTCGAGCGTGTACAACTCGGTCTCCGGTGGCCGACTCGTCTGGTTCTCGATCAGGCTCAGTGCCCCGCCGGTCAGTCCCCAGGCGAGCCCGCCAGCGAACAGCGCCACGCCCAGTGGGCCTCGCAAAGGCGGTTGTCGGGAGGCAAGATAAATGGCACAAAGGCCGATCACTATCAGGCTAGGGATCATCTCGAAGCCGCCATCGCGGATATCGATCCACGCAAGCGGATCCAGACCGTAGCTTGGATAATAATGCACGACGAATGCGATACGCGCGGTCACAAACCCCAGGAAGGCGAGATTGAATAAGGTGTCCCCGATGGCCAGGTCGCGTCGGCGGGCGGCGAGCTTGCCCGCGATCAGCGCGACCACAAAGGCGACTATGATCAGCCCTTGGCCAACGGAAATTGCCAGTGGACCGAGATTTAATGACAGCATCAGAGAGCACTCTTGGCGCGAGACAAGTGTTGCATGAATTCACCCGCACTCAGCTCGCCAACCACGCGCGCCGCGCGCCGCTCCTGGCCGTCCGGGCCGATCAGCAAAATGGTGGGCGGGCCGATGATACCGAATTGCTGCATCAGCGCGCGATCGGTAGTGTCATTTTTGGTCACGTCCGGCCGCAACAACTGGAAATCACCGAGCGCCTGCTGAACTTCGGAATTGCCGAAAACCTCTTCCTCGATGACTTTGCAGGAGATACACCAGTCCGCATAGAAATCCACCAGCGTCCACTGGCCGTTCGCGGAGGCTTTATCGACCTTTGTCTCGAAATCGCCGAGATCGGCCACGCCCTCAAAGCGGTCCATGAAATCGCCTTGTCCGGCGGATGCGGTATTCCCAGCGGCCATCGTGACAGATGTCGACGCAAACGCCAGCGGCTGTTGGATACTGTCGGCACCACCGGCCGCGCCGATGACCAGCAGGCCACCCCAGAGGCCGATCAATAACCCGGCGATACGCGAGATCATGCGCGTCGGCGCAGTCGGTGTCGCTGCTTGCACTGCGAGCTGGTAGAGGGTGATGCCAATAGCGACCAGCCAGGCTCCCCATAGACTAAGAACGACGTTGTCAGCCACCACGCGCTCGACGAACCAGATCGCGGTGCCCAGCATCACGAAACCGAAAACCACCTTGACGCCGGTCATCCAGGGGCCGGGCTTGGGCAGCAGGTGAGCGCCGACGCTGCCAGCGAGCACCAGCGGCGCGCCCATACCCAGGCCCAGCATGAACAGCGCGCTACCACCCAACACTACATTGCCGCTGTCGGCGATATACAGCAGCGCACCGGCCAGCGGCGCAGTCATGCAGGGACCCACCAGCAGCGCCGATAACACGCCGAGAATCGCGGCACCTCCCAGGCTGCCACCGGGTTGGCGATTGCTGGCGTTGTTGAGCCGATCCCGCAGGCCCGCCGGCAGTTGCAGTTCGTAGACCCCAAACATAGACAGAGCAAGGGTGACAAAGACCAGTGCGAAAGCGCCCAGTACCCAGGGCGTCTGCATGACCGCCTGCAGGCTGGCGCCAGCCAGGGCCGCAGCTACGCCGAGCAGCGCGTAGGTTGCTGCCATAGGTAACACGTACGCCACCGAGAGCACGAATCC
>Ga0306867_1001025_pt1 | contig 13834 bp, 12 predicted proteins | sample AntRauTorckE6831_FD_190432 | JGI IMG/M metagenome (GOLD analysis project Ga0306867, IMG submission 190432) | Saline lake microbial communities from Rauer Islands, Antarctica - Metagenome Torckler E6 #831 (v2) (version 2) | ecosystem: Environmental > Aquatic > Non-marine Saline and Alkaline >... | reverse complement strand
ACAACCTGAACGGCAACGCCAAAGAGCGGTTATAAGTAATTCTTTTTGGAAAATAGCTCCGCGGGGCCTACGTTTTTCCAAATGGGATTTTTAGGTAGTATAAAAAAGACATTAGTCGCGACCGATTTTTAAGAAAATGCCGCTGTCGCTTATAATCCGGCCCAGAAGCTTGCAAACCACTATGGAGCAAAATTAGATTTTATCCATGTCATACCTACCATGCAGTATTTCCATGAGAACATGCATGGTTTGGGTGTTCCCTTGGATATGGAAAAGGATTTATACCCTAAGATTCAAGTGGAGTCATACAGAAAAATAAAAAAACTAATGGATGATTATTTAAAACCGGAAAACAAAGGGGAGGGTATCGTGGAAATTGCTGCCAAACCTTCGAGAGAAATTGCCCGATTTGCTGAAGAGGGCGGGTATGACCTGATACTGTTGGCTGCAAACGGCCGGCACAAGTCTGAATCATTAAAAGGCAGTATCACCGAAAAAGTGATTCGTTATTCAGGCGTACCTGTTTTATCAACAGATCAATCTAATTTTGATGAAATTAAAAACATTCTGGTACCTACCGACGGTTCATGGACTTCAATGAAGGCATTACCGCTGGCTATTTCTTTAGCGCTCACATTTGAAGCTGGTATTACCTTATTTCATGTGCAGGAACTATATGGAACGGCAATGGGAAGTGCGCAAAAAAATCCACTTAAATCGGCTGACGAAAATATACGGGATATAATCTATACCGAATTGGAATCATTTTTTACCGACAGTTGGGATCGGGTTGAGCTGCGGAAAGGAGAAGGATTTGAAAGCCAATTTCTTTACCGCGATGAAGCTTCCAGTACAACAATCAATGTTCAAACGGTTATTGAAAAAGGAATCTCTGCTCATTACGCTATAACTGAATATGCCGAAGCGTATGCTGATATGGTGGTAATGGCGACGCACGGGCGCAGCGGACTTTCACACCTGCTTTTAGGTTCCACCGCAGAAAAAGTGGCCCGGCATGTGAAGCTGCCGGTATTAACTGTGAAACCCTGATATTGAGAAAATGAAATCTATAATTGAAGAAGACCATTATGTTTAAAATAAAAAAGATATTAGTGCCAACCGATTTTTCGGAAAATGCTGCCACTGCGTATAATTTAGCGCATAAAATAGCGATGCGCTTCAAAGCAAAGGTCGATTTTATCCATGTGGTTCAGACAATGGATTACTACCACAAAAGTATAGCGAAGCTCAGCGTGCCGCTAAAAACGGATGAAGACTTGTATCCTCAGCTTAAACAGCAGGCTTCTCATAAAGTAAAGAAGCTGATGGATGATTATCTGAAACCGGAAAACAAGGGTGATGCTATTGTTCAAATTGCACCTCGGCCTTCAAAGGCTATTGCCGGGCATGCCGAAAGAGGCAATTATGACCTGATTTTAATGGCTTCACTCGGCGAGCATGATTCCAATTTTTTGATCGGCAGTGTTGCCGAAAAGGTTATTCTGTATTCAACCATCCCGGTTCTGTCGACCGGTAAATCTAATCTTGATAAAATACGACAGATACTGGTGCCAACCGATGGGTCCGAGATGTCGCTAAGAGCGTTACCCATAGCCATTTCTATGGCGCTAACATTTGATGCCGGTATAATCTTATTTCATGCGCAAGAATTATATGCAAGCCTTACAGAAGAAGTGATGAAAGATTCATCAAAGTCAGACTGGGAAAATATCAGAGATGCCATCTATGCCAAACTGGAAATGTATTTTATCCAATCATGGGATAAGGTTAAATTGCAAAGGGGAGAAGACTTCGAAAGCCAGTTTGTTTTTTATGACGGAGCCTCAAGTACAACGGTAAACGTGAATACAGTTATTGAGAGGGGCATTTCAGCCCATCGTGCTATTACGGAGTATGCTTCCCAAAACGCTGATATGGTGGTGATGGGCACCCACGGGCGCAGCGGCCTGGCGCATGTATTTCTTGGGTCTACCGCCGAAAACGTGGCGCGGCATGTAACATTACCGGTGGTAACCGTAAAGCCGGACTTTGATGAAAAACCTCATGTTACAGAATAAAATAAACCAGGCGAATTTTTTTAGAGACCTTTGGAGAACCAATTTAATGTGTCATTCTGAATTGACCTGTGCTAAAGCTTGGGCAGGCATGGATTGTTTCAGAATCTATAATACTGTTTAAGGCTTTAAAATAAAGTTTCGGATCCTGAGCCGCCGGGCAGGATGGCAAATGGGTTTTGAAAGTTCCTTATGAACAAAAAATCTAAACTTAGTAAATGGTGAAACATTATGATTAAGCGAATACTTCTGGCTCTCGATCTCGATATTGATACGCCTATAGCCACTCATTATGCGATTAACCTGGCAAAAGAGTTTGAAGCTTCACTTACAGGCCTGGCCGTAGTGGATACCCGGAATATTAATCAAAAAGCAGGAGTTGGCGGGATAGACTCAATCTATTATGCAGATATGTTTCGAAAAAAAATGACCGACGAGGCGAGGCAACAGGCGGGAAAACTGCTCGATAAGTTTGATAAAATAGTAATGGAATCAGGCTTAAAATATTCTACACGAATGGCAGAAGGCGTTCCCTACCAGCGCATAATTGATGATATGAAATATCACGATCTTTTAGTGATAGGCCGCGAATCACACTTTTTTTATAACCGCCCTGAATCGGAAACAGATACGCTGGCTGAAATTGTAAAAAAAAGTTCTGTCCCTACACTGGTGATTCCAGAATCATATCGTGTGCCAATCGACAGGGTTTTAATCGCACATGATGGAAGTATGGCGTCAGCTCGGGCAATTCAGTGGTTTGTACAACTGCAACCCTATGGCAAAGATATCACAATTGATGTGGTTAATGTATGCCGCAGCAAAAAGGAAATCGATATAGAGAAAGCAATGCTTAAATTGCATCTGGTGGCAGACTTTTTAAAAGCGCACGATTACAAAGATATTAACCAGCAGGTTTTAGATAGCGAAGGTTCCAATGCCGAGGTAATCAACAATTATGTACAAGAGGTAAAATCAGATACCGTAATACTCGGGGCTCATGCGGTGTCTGCCGTGAGGCGGCTTGCATTTGGATCCACGACGCATGACATGGTACAAAGCTGCCCGGTGCCGTTATTTCTAAGCCATTAAACAGAATGGAAGAATCAGCATGAAGAGAATGATTTCTTAACCTCCATAGAAACACTAACCTAAATAACAGAATCATGAAAGCAAACATGGGAAATAGTGATCGAATTATACAAAGTTTACTGGCTTTGGTGATGCTCACGCTTTACTTAACGGGTGTGGTATCGGGTACCATAGGTATTATACTTGTTGTACTATCGGCAGTGTTTTTACTGACCAGCTTTGTGAGCTTTTGTCCGCTCTATGCTCCGTTTGGGCTTAGCACCTGCAAAACGAAACAAAAAACAGGGTAACGTACATAAAAATTAAGGCTAATGGAACGCGGATAAAACGGCTAAGGCAGATTGCTACGGTTTTATTTGATAAGTGGTTTAATACCCCGACCCTTTGGGTGGGATAGATTACAGAATAAGATACGCTAAAATACCCTTAAAATCCCCTCTGGAGGGGTTTAAGGGTGGGTTCTAATGGAAGAAAATTATTTTAGTGTATCTTATTCCATTTGATACCCCGATGGCTTGCCTCGGGGTTGGTCATTTTAGGGCCTGTTAACAGGCCCGAGTTAATTTCAATAACATTCTGCGGTTATCCGTCCCATCCGCGTTACCCGTGTTCTATTAAATACCCATTCGCTCCATTTTGCGATACAGCGTAGAAGGGTCAATACCCAGCAGGCGGGCCGCTTCGGCCTTGTTGCCGTCCGTTCGTTTTAGCATACTTAAAATATGATGCTTCTCAAAGGTTTGAACCGCATCTTCCAGGGAGTCTGAATCATAATTAAAGTTGCCATCAGATTCACGAATGCTACCGGGCAGATCATCCAGCGTAATAAACTCACTGTCTCCCAGCAGCACGGCGCGCTCAATAATATTTTCGAGCTCGCGTACCTGTCCCTTCCATTCGAATGAGATAAGAGCACCCATCGCTTCACCGGTGATGCCCTGGACCGGACGATTCAGTTCCCGGCTGTACTTTTTCAAAAAATGTTGTGCCAGCAAGGGAATGTCATCTTTACGTTCCTGCAGGGTAGGCAGGGGGATCTCCACTACGTTCAGACGATAGTACAAATCCTCCCGAAAGTTGCCTTTTCCCACTTCCTGTTCCAGGTCTTTATTTGTTGCCGCAAGAATACGCGTATCGAAGGATACCATTTTGTTCGAACCAATCGGTTTTACTTCGCGCTCCTGAACGACCCTTAAGAGATTCACTTGCTGGTTTAATGGAATTTCTCCCACTTCATCCAAAAAAACCGTGCCGATATTGGCCGCCACAAACACCCCATCTTTGTCAGATATAGCCCCGGTAAACGCTCCTTTTTTATGACCAAAGAGTTCAGACTCCATAAGATCTTTGGGAATAGCTCCGCAATTAATAGCAATAAAAGGCTTTGATGATCGCGGCCCATTAGCGTGAATAGCACGGGCCACCAGCTCTTTACCGGTTCCACTGGGACCGGTAATTAGTATATTGCTGGTGGCGTCACTTACTCTTTCCACCATTTTGTACACTTCTTTCATAGCGGGGCTTTCCCCGATAATGTGGTTAAAGTTAAATTTCTGGTCGATCTGTTCACGGAGATATTTGTTTTCCTGCATCAGGTTTTTCTGTTTCAGCAGGTTTTCGATGCGAAGAATGACCTCGTCAAAATCCAGGGGTTTTAGAATATAGTCGGCTGCTCCTTTTCGCAGTGCCTGGATAGCGGTTTCAACCGAAGCGTGGGCCGTAATAATTATCGTTAGCATATCTGAGGATCGTTGCAAAGCATGCTCCAGTACCTGGATGCCATCTGCTCCGGGCATCTTTAAGTCGGTAATAAGAATGTCGAACGAATGTTCTTTTAGGGCTTCAATGGCCACCGCTCCGTTCGGCGCAGTGGCACACTGGTAGCCCTCTTCGCGTAAGACAATAGATAGAGAATTGCGAATTTCTTCTTCATCGTCCGCTATTAAAATCGATCCTATCATACGATTTCTTCTAATTGGTTATGTTGTACAGGCAGTTTTAGGATGAATGTGGTTCCCACGCCCTGTTCGGATTCTACTTCAATGTTTCCATCCATTTGAGTGATAATACCGTGGCTCACAGACAAACCCAAGCCCGTGCTGCTGCCCACTTCCTTGGTCGTAAAGAATGGTTCAAAAATGCGGTTTTGGTCTTCTTCTCTAATACCCGTGCCAATATCCTTGATCGAAATTTTGACAAACTTATTTTCTTCCCAGGTTTTAATAGTGATAGCCGGATTTTTTACTTCTTCCATAGCGTCCACGGCATTCAATAAAATATTTACGATTACCTGGTGAATATGGTCCGGTACGCCGTATAATTTGGGCAGGTTGGATGATAGTTCCATTTTAAATTCCACATCCCGGCAGCGGGCATCATGCTTTAATAGCCCTACGGCAGAGTTTATGATGTTATTCGGATTCATCATTTCCGTGTCCAGGCTGGAGGGGCGCGAGAAATCCACCAGATCACGTACAATTTTGTTTATGCGTTGGATATGTTCGCGTACTTTTTTTAACTGATCTTGAATAAAGGGGTCATCCGTTTTGCGCTGGCAAACCTGAACCAGGGAGGAGATAGCTGTTAATGGATTTCCTACTTCGTGAGCTACACCGGCCGCCATATGGCCTACCGTGGCTAACCGCTCGGAGTGTTGTACTTGTCTTTCCTGAATTTTTAAGTCGGTCAGGTCCCGCAAGATTTGGGAGCGTCCTGTTATTTCATCGTTCTCATTGCGAATAAATGATTCGGTTAAATTTACCGCTATTTTTTCGTCAACGTTGTTAAGTCGCTCCGTTTGATAATTGGACACATAGCCGCGGTAGTGCATGCCAAATTCCAGGCATTCCAGTTCACGTTTTTGTATGAGTTCTTCAGGGATGATTTTCGTAACAGGTTTGCCAATTATTTCATCACGGTTCCAACCAAAAATTTCTTCTGCTCCATGGTTCCACGATGTAATTTCATTCTCATTATTTAACGTAATTATGGCATCAGCCGAATGTTCAATAATACTTTGATATTGCGCTTCGGCTACATCCAGTTTTTGCTGATATACTGCACGATAGTTATACACGGTCCAGGCGGTCCAGGCTACCAATGAAAGCGATACGATAATACCCCGGCTAAAATACAGTACCCGCAGGGTTTGCTCAGAAGCATCTTCCCAAAAGACGATCTTTATAATTTCAAACGCCCCGAAGAAAAGACCTAAAATCAACAGAGAGGTAAACAGCAGGTAGCCTAACCTCACGTGTTTAAGAAAATTCAGAAACTCTTTTTTCATGTCGTTTATTAAAAATGATAGAAGGTTTTGAAATACCGTCTGGCGGCTGGTTTTGATCCGAAGGTATGGTAATATGAAAAGAGGACACCCTGGTTTAGTACCTTAGTTATAATCACTAACCAGAACCAAACACAGAGGTCCTCTTATGAACACAATAGACGAAGCATACATTGGATTAGACTTACATGCAAGCACCAGCACTTTTGGCGTGATCGATTTAGCAGGCAACCAACACAAACGCGAGCGGCTCCCCACGGATCCGGCCGCGATGAGCGACTGGCTGCAGAAGCTGCCCGCCACCCGTAAATATCTGGCCGTAGAAGAAGGCCCGCTCACCCAGTGGATGGGCTGGCAACTGGCCGAGGCGGTCGATGAGTTGGTGGTGTGCGACCCAAAGCAGAATCATTGGATTAGCCGGGCGGCCCGCAAGGGCGACGGGATTGATACGCTGAAGCTGGCCCGACTGCTGCGGCTGGGCGAGCTGGCTCCGGTCTGGCATCCCGCCGGCAAAAACAAACGCGCGTTGTTCGCGGCAGCGGCCGCGCATTATCTGGCCATGCGGCGCCACCAAGTGCGGCTGAAACAACAAATTAAGGCCCTGTTTCGCCGCTGGGGCGTATTGCGTGTGGAAGGGACCGCGCTCTACAGCCCGCAGGGTCGCCAGGAGTATCTGGCCCGGCTCGAAGATGAACAACTCCGCCGGCAACTGCGCAGCTATTACGCAATGATGGACCAAGCCGAGGTGGCCCAACAGCGGGCGTGGGACCAGTTGCAACAAACCGGCAAGGGCTACCCGGAGATCACCGAATTTGGCAAAGTCCCGGGTATGGGCCCGATAGGGTCACACCTGTTCGACGCGCTTGTCCAAACCCCGCACCGCTTCGCGGGCGCCGCGAAACTATGGAGCTGGAGCGGGCTGGCTGTTACCGATCGCTCCAGTAGCGGCAAGCCGCTGGGCTACGAACGGCTGGATCGCAGCGGCCGCTCGGAGATCAAAGATATTAGTTATCGCGCGTGGAAAGCGGGGGCAATGCAGCCCAACGAGTCCAATGAAGTCAAGGACTTTTACGAGGCGTCCCTGAAGCGAACCGGGAATCCCACGCACGCGCGACTGAACACTCAACGCAAGATTTTGAAGGTTTTATGGACGATTTGGAGAAACCAACGAATTTATAATCCGCTGCGGTTCTGACCGGTAGCCGGTGCAGCCGCGCAGCTCGAGTTTGCCGGGGAAGGCTTTACGGGAAAGGCTAGCCGTCCCAACTTCGGTTGGAGACAGGCTCACCGAATGGATAGCCTCCCCGGCTCCTTATTCCCTATGTGACCATAGTCACTTACCCGGAGGTATTGGGTAGCGTAGACTCATATACATGCCTGGCAACGCCACGCCCGACAAGGTCAATAAAAGCGGCAAAACTGCACGTATGCAGCTACAACACAGCAGCAGCCCGATTATAATAGCCTTTACTGAGGGGTCCTCGGTTAAAGTCAAAAAAAGCGAGCAATCGCTTTGCGAGAAAGGTATTTTTTCTTGACTTTAATTTTCATACATGCCTTTGGCACCGTCCGACGGATAACTTAAAGCTTGTCACCCCGACCGACCCAAGAAATAGGGAGACTGGGAGGTTTGCAAAGCCTTCTGATAAAATTCTGCAGTTAAAAATGTTATTTGAATTTATATAATGAAATTAAGACATAAAAAGTAGATGTGGATAAATGAGATCGTCATATAAACGATCAAGAGCAAAAATAAGCACTTATTAATCCTCAACCCAAATACTGAATCACGTCCAGTGCAGGTACAGGATGATAAAGGGAGCAATTGTGGATATTTACCATGGTTCTTTAACCACTAAACAGCTTAGTAAGAATGTTTTTCATCCTCTCAGCAAACGCATCGCGTAATAAAGAATACCCAATCCCAAGAGTAGATTAATACGCCCGAGCCAGCTTGATACTTTTCGCATCAGTTTTGTTTTGGCACTCTCGGGTTGTTTATCCATCAGTTGTGCAGCTTCCGGGCCGGCGTAAAAATCGTGAATACCGCTGATAATCAGTACCGCACCAAATAGATGAAGCTTGATAAAAAGCATGCCGCCTAAATAACTGTTCCAAAATGCGGCCGTCATCAAGCTGGGTAAAGTATACCCATGCGCCAGCAGATTGGTGGTGCCGGTGAAAATCAATACCAGGAAAAGGATCCAGGAAATGCGGCTAAACTTTTTGCCGATGAGCGTAAAAATGCGCCCTTTTTATTTTTAGGCAGTTGATGGCGTGAAGCCGGTACCAGCACCGCGGCGGTAAACAGCATGCCGCCAATCCAGAAAATGGCTGTAAGGATGTGAATAAATTCAGGATGACACGGTAAGTTTTGCAAAAGCTTGAGTTCATTAAAAATGGGCGGCTGCATTACCTGCGGCCACCCATTCGTCTATTGTGCCCAAATTAAGCTATTGAACATTCAGCATGCCTTTCATGCCGGCTGAGTAGTGCGCAGGGAATGAGCAGAGATATGGATATTCTCCGGTTTCTTCCGGCACGGTAAAGGTTACTTCAACCGTTTCGCCCTGTGCGGCCATTTCGGTATGGGCAATAATCTGTTCACTCATATCGGATGGAATATAGCCATTATCTTTCGCTTTAATGGCTGCCTGGTTAAAAGCATCAACATCGGCTGATTGCTTTAGCTGCACGTAATTGTGCGACATAGCCTGTGCTGGTAATTGGCTCTTGGTTGTCAAACGGATGCGAATTTTTTCACCCGGCTGGGCATCAATGCTTTCAAGCAGCACATAGCTATCGCCTTGTGCAGTTTCAACGGTGCCGGCTGTGCCAAGCATTTCACCTTCTTCTTCAACGACGTACTTCATCTTATCGATGCCGATAATATCGATGGTACGTACTCCATCCGAAGATGAAGTAGATGATTGGGTGCTTTGAGTATTCTCGCTGGTTTCCGTCTGGCTCTCATCGGAACCGCCCGAACAGGCAGTAATAAAAAATGCAAACGATAAGAACAATAAAGGAATTAATTTTTTCATAATAATTATATGAGTTTGAATTAATGCTGATAAGGAGGTTATTATTGAACTCTGTAATAATAAGGGGTTAATATGAGGTTTAAAAATGAACTAATCATGAATTATTTTCTTTTTTTTTCGGTCCTAAATCGGGCTGCAATAGCAAAAGACTAAGAAGGGCGGTACGTTTCAGCGTTTCGTTCAGGAATATTTTTTCGTGATAGGCGTGGGCGCCTTCACCCACAGCGCCGAGTCCGTCGATAGTTGGGGAGTAAATATTGGTGAAGTTACCGTCGGAGGCCCCGCCGGAGGTTCCTTCCTGCAGGTTTAGATCCAACTCCTTGCCCAGTTTTTGTGTTAGTTTCCAGAGCTTTTCGTTGGCCTCATTCTTTTCCATCGGTTGCCGGTTGATATCTCCGCTTACGCTCAGTTCAACGCCCTCAATTTCAGGTTTTAGCGAATAGATTTTTTGTTTAATTCGTTTACCGTCCTCTTTTGTCGGAATCCGCACATCAACACGGGCTTTACTTTTAGCTGCTATTACGTTGGTTCGCTCTCCCCCCTCAATGGTGCCCACATTAACCGTAACTCCGTTCGAGGGATCATTAAGACGGAACAGCTGTTGTACCACGTGAGACAGGCCCAAGATGGCGCTTATGCCTTCTTCGGGAGCAAGACCGGCGTGCGAGGGATTCCCCGTTATAGTTACTTCAAAATTTCCAACGCCTTTACGCCGTGTTTTAATTTTGCCCTCCGGGCCAAGCGTAGGCTCCAGCACGAAGGTGCGTTCGGCCTGCTTTGCCAGCTCAATAATCAATTCCTTGGATTCGTGGCTGCCGGTTTCTTCATCGCTGGTGATTAACATTACCGGCGGTATGCTAAGTTCCTTTCCAAGCTCCTTTATTGCCCGCATGGCAAAAATCATCATCGCTATGCCCGTCTTCATATCATAAGTGCCGGGGCCTGCAACGATATTTTCATCTATTTTAAAGGGCATCTCTTCCAGCGTTTCCATTTCCCAAACCGTATCGATATGTCCCAAAACCAACTGGATAGCCGTATCCTTTTTTAACCCTTTGGGTTTAACAAGCAGGTGGCCCGCCGTTTTATTACCTGTAATGTGTTGTACCTCAAAATTCAGGGCTTCAAATTCTTTTCGAAGGATATTAAATACTTCGGTAAATACAGCCGGTTGATCAGTAGGGGTCTCCTGTTCCACAAGTGCCTGCAGCAACGCCACAAAATCATTCTTGTGTTTAAAGATGTATTCGGTGAGTTCTTGGGCGCGCCCGGTCATTGATAGTTATCGTTTAAAGTCTTTGGGAAGGGGGAAGTTATGGCTTTCTTTAACAATACTGAAACGATCGGGATGCAGGTATGCGAGCAGAGGATGATTTTCAATAAGCTTGCTGTCTTCCTTGTCCTTTGCTTCGTCTCTATGGGCATTTTTGTGCACATAGGCAGCTACGATTTCTCCTACGACCAATTCCCATTCGCCAAACTTGCCAACCGTTTGCGATAGTTCACACTCCAACTGGAAATAAGAATCTTTCAGAAATTTACCGTCAATGCGGCGGGCATCTACGGTTGGTATTTTTTCAATAATCGGCTTGGTGTCATCCTTTTCGCGCCGTGATGCCGATAAGCTCGATAACACAAGCTGATGGGGCTGAGGATAACTTACCGTAAAGGCCTTTTCCCTCTTAACATTTTCATACGTTTTTTTGCGGGGGGTGCCCATAAACCCGAAATAATTGCCAAACCCCAGCGGCATGGCCATGTGTTTGGGCGCCAGGTTATACGCACTGTTCGCCTCTCTGCTGCCGATAATCACCAGTGAATGGACCATAAAGCAGCGGCTCCAAATGTCAGGTGCATCAGTAATATCTATCATGGTTGATTGGTCTTGTTTAGCCATTGTCTATATCAATTTTATGATAATTTCGTCTAAGTCCCACCTGTCATCTAATTCAAGAATTTCCAGAATTTCTACAAACAGATCGGGCGGATGCAGCAATTGCAGTTTGTTGCCGGCGGTTTGCCAGCGGTGCAAAAAGATAACGCCTTCACTGTCGATAAACCTACTTTCTTTCAAATCAATGCGCAGGGTATTCGTTTCAGGACGCAAGCGGCTTTCAATCATATTTTTTGCCCGTAAATTAAATGCGCCTTGCACCTTAATAACCAGCACGTTACCCTTCATTTGTGTGTGTATGGTACTCATTAGCAATCAGTGATTTAATTTTCTTTCCAAATTCAAAATGAACGGTTATAAGATCTAAATTAAGGGGCTGTATATTCTTTTGCATGCGGATAAAATCGGCTTCATCATAAAAAAGCGGAAGCAATCCACAGTAAATAAAGCCCAGCGAATCGAGTTCGTTAAACTGGCTTGGGGTGGCAGAGTTCTCCAGGGGTAAGTCGAGATATATGCTATTCAGGTTTTTTTCTTGGACCATAAGGCTCTCCAGCATATCTGTAAGTATCGTCTTAAAATCCGAACCGTATTGCTTTACCACAATGGTGGCGTTATTGTCGAAAGAGTCAACAGAGAGATCAATATTCGACTTTTTTGCCATTTTAACGGAAGCGGGCCTTTTGCCGATGGTTACTTCCATTTCCATTATTTCATACGTCTCCATAATGATGGTTTCGTATTGTTCCGGTATATAAACGGTTCGGTGCTTAGGTTTGCTGATGGGCAAAAAGTCGATCAGCTCAGAAATTGGCTGTGGATAATCTCCGTCAAACCCCTTTACTGAAAGCGGATTCGTGACCCCGAGCATCAGCGCCGTACTTTTAAAGCCATATTTGTGATTTACTTTTTGGCTGACCGGATGAATAGTGATCGCTTTACCGAAAAGGGCATCCAGTTTTTGGTCACCAGCAATTTTTATGAGACGCTTCATCATGCGGCTCATTACCCCTTTTCGGCGATATTCGGGTGATACGACTGCTTCACCTATTTCAGCAATAGTAGCGTCCTGCTTTTTCAGCAAGGCAAAATAGCCAACCGCTTCACCGTCGCTGCTGCGGGCTATGGCTCCCAGTTTTTCTTTCCCAAGTACCGTTTCTTCAACTTTCTTTGGGAAGTACATATCCTCCTTGGGATAGCTGTATTCATAGGTACGATAGATCAACTTTGAGATATCTTCGGCATCCTCAGGAGTAATCTTTTTAATATCAAACTGCGCTATAACGCCATCGGCTTCCTGCTCATCCTCCAGCTCAAGTTCAGCTTGCGCGAGTGAAGGAAATTGTGCCAGCAGCTTATCAATCTGTTGCGTATTTAACTCTTTTATAAGGTGAAACTCTTTACCTTCTTTTCCTTTATTTATGAACAGAAAATCATCACAAAACCGCCGTATGAGCCGGAAGCCCGCTCCTTCAAAATTATCATATTGCAGTGCATTACGGGCATTATAACGGTGCCGGTCGGGGTCAAACGGTTCACCCGCCTCACTTACAATAAGCTCAATACTGGAAAGGGAGTGTCTGAATTTGATATCAAAAAAGGCCCGGCTGTTTTGGGGATAGGCAAACAGAATAATATCCGTAATGAGTTCGCTCACCGCAATGGTAAATCGCAAGGCATCATCTTCTGCCAGGCCGCAGCTGATACACCAACTGTAGGTGAAGTCGCAAACCGGACTTAAAACCTCTTCGTCCGTTGATAAATGGAGTCGTGCATCCATAGTTGAGGATTTTGTTTATTAGTGGCCTGTAAGGCCAAGCCACATGCCGCGCCATACCAGGTAAATGCCAAATGTAATTGTTAAAAACGGAATGGCTTGATTGATACGCTGCCGCATCGGCAGGCTGATCAGGCCGGGAGCCAGCGACATGGCCAACATCGCCGGAAATGTGCCTGCTCCAAAAAGCACCATAAAGAGCATGCCTTCAAATACAGATCCTGTCGTTAGCGAACCGGCCAGACCCACATATACAAAACCGCATGGCAACACCCCATTTAGCATTCCAATAATAAAAAGCGTGCTCATTCCGCGCTTCCTAAATTGAGTGCTTATGCTATTTTTTATCCAATTAAAGAAGGCTTCTATCTTTAATATGCGTTTTATGCCTGCCAAGTAATTACTTTGAACAATAACCGCGGCAATAATTGAGAGGCCAAGTAGCACCGACACCGCTCGCTGGAACCCGGCCAGTGCAATAGAATGGCCGATAAGACCAAATACAGCCCCCAGAAAACCGTATGTTACAATTCTGCCCAAATTATAGAGCACCCTGCCCACAATTAACGAAAACCTGGAACCGTTTCCGCCCGGCAGGGCCAGGGCAATGGGGCCGCACATGCCAATACAGTGAAAACTCCCAAAAAATCCAATGGCTAATGCAGTCCA
>Ga0306867_1001023_pt1 | contig 13874 bp, 14 predicted proteins | sample AntRauTorckE6831_FD_190432 | JGI IMG/M metagenome (GOLD analysis project Ga0306867, IMG submission 190432) | Saline lake microbial communities from Rauer Islands, Antarctica - Metagenome Torckler E6 #831 (v2) (version 2) | ecosystem: Environmental > Aquatic > Non-marine Saline and Alkaline >... | reverse complement strand
CACCGCGCAAGTCGGCATTGCTCAAGTTGGCATAGCGCAAGTCGGCATTGCTCAAGTTGGCCTCGCGCAAGTAGGCATTGCGCAAGTCGGCACCGCTCAAGTTGGCATCGCTCAAGTCGGCACCGCGCAAGTAGGCATTGCGCAAGTCGGCACCGCTCAAGTCGGCATCGCTCAAGTCGGCACCGCTCAAGTCGGCATCGCTCAAGTCGGCACGGCGCAAGTCGGCACGGCGCAAGTCGGCACGGCGCAAGTCGGCATTGCTCAAGTTGGCATCGCTCAAGCCGGCATTGCTCAAGTTGGCATTGCTCAAGTTGGCATCGCTCAAGTCGGCATAGCTCAAGCCGGCACCGCGCAAGTCGGCACCGCTCAAGTTGGCATAGCGTAAGCCGGCATAGCGCAAGTTGGCACCGCTCAAGTCGGCATTGCTCAAGTTGGCCTCGCCCAAGTCGGCATAGCGCAAGTTGGCATTGCTCAAGTTGGCCTCGCCCAAGTCGGCATAGCGCAAGTCGGCATCGCTCAAGTCGGCATCGCCCAAGTCGGCATAGCTCAAGTCAGCATTGCTCAAGTCGGCACCGCTCAAGTCGGCACCGCTCAACCGTTTTGTTACTACGGTTAATAAGTTTTGTATAAATATATTCAGCATAATATTCTCGCTTTTTAGTTGTTTAATTAGTGTTGCTAAGTAACTAAGGGCTATATTATACCCACTGTATGTAATTGCAAGCTCTAATATCATTTATTTACGTTTATTTAACATATATACTTAACGCATGAATATAAGCCCTAAAGTAACGCAATCTATGCCCCCGCGACCCGTTGAGCCTGTAAAGGTGAGTGCTACGGTAAGTGCACCACTTACACCAACTGACCCAAAACCAATAAAAGAGGCAGTTACGGTAAGTGCAACGGATCCAAATGAATTAAGTGACGACATAAAAGCGATACTTAGCCACCCGAAGGCAAATCAAAAATTAAAGCCTCAAGAGTTGGAATTCGTAAAGTATTACCAAATAAGCAAAAATCCTAGGCTTGCGGCAATTAAAGCATGTTATTCAGATAGCGTGTCAAAATCTAGCGCGTTTAAATGGGTAAGCCCTGTAGCATCGAAGAACTCCAAACCGTGGATTTTCGCCACCCTTCACACACAATCGCCAAAAATCGAAGCAATTGCGGCCAAAAAAGCGATAAACCTGGCCGCCGATTGTGCTGCACTTGACATAGTTGCCGACAAGATAGACGCACACTACGTTTTAAACAAAACCGCAGAGCATGTCCAAAAGAATAACGGCGAAATCCCGACACATTTCAAACGTTCAGTCGACCAGGATACCGGAGAAGAGATTTTCACCCCCGTATACGCCTACAATGCGACGGCCGTCGGCAAGGGACTGGAACTACTAGGCAAGCATAAAGACGTTAAGGCATTCAATGCTGAATTAGAGATAAATACGGATAGCACATTGGGCGGCTTATTGTCTTCTATAGCGTCAACCGTAAAACCGCCCGTATTACAGCGCATAAACCCACTGGATATAGAGGAAGGTGTACTAACAGGCGATACAAGTAGCGACGAGGAACCCGTAAAACCTTCAGTATTGCCAAATCAAGGCCCATAAATATGTGCATTCTGTTACATGGTGTGTCTATTCACCTTGCCAAATAAAAGTTAGAGCACACACAACACGGGCAATTCGGTCATATTGGGACACTTTCGGTCATATTAGGCCAAGAGTATGAATAGTCGTATAGTCGTGCATGTTGGTTGAGTGCTATACGTGTCACCATTGTATCGTATGTGAGTATAGTATGGGGAGTGGCGCACATTCTATAAGGGGGTGCGGGTTTTATATCACCCCCCTTAAAAATAAAAGCATGCTTAATTTACTGAAAGTATCGAATTCTAATAGGGGTGGGGGCTAAATGACGTTCTGCTTTTCAGCGCCATACCTGAGCGTGCGTATATATTAATACAACCCGCATATAATTTCTCAGGGTTAAAATAGTACGTCTACCCAATGGGGAAACGATACACGCGGAGTCTTCATTTGTCTGAAACGCTACAAGGCTCACAGCCTCACCGTATAATTTTTTATAAATTTTTCAGAATTAGCTAGACTTCCCAGTGTGTACGTCTCCCGTATTCAAAGGTTTTATCACCAATAACGGTCAAACGCGTGCAAATGGTGATAATTTAAGGCGTGACGTCAACCGCTTCCCAAAGGGCAAACCCTACGCTATACTTGCGGCATGTCCCAAAACGAAGCGTTCAACACCCCCATAGAAGAAGATTACGTACCCGGTCAATACTCAGAAGAGTTCGCCGAAGAGGTGCTAAAGGAAAAGCTGTCTGATCAGAAATGGCGGCTAAACAATCTGTACAAGGTGAAAGACAAGCGCGGTAACGTCGTAACGTTCGTAATGAATAAAGCGCAAGAAAAGCTTTTCGATACGATGCACTTTAAGAATATTATTTTAAAGGCGCGACAATTAGGATTTACTACCTTTATTGACTTGTACATCCTCGACGTATGCCTATTCAATGACACTATCAATGCGGGTATTATCGCGCATCACATGGACGACGCGAAGACTATTTTCGAAGAGAAGGTGCGGTTTCCGTATGATAATCTTGATCCTCGTATTCGCGCCGAGCGTATGGCGACGACGGATAGAGCTAATGAGATTAGATTTTCCAACGGCTCACGTATCCGCGTATCAACGTCCTTCCGATCTGGAACCGTGCAAATACTCCATATTTCGGAGTTTGGTAAGATTGCAGCTAAATACCCTGATAAGGCGATCGAGATTATATCCGGTGCCATGGAAGCCGTGCCGCTTGATGGGCTCTTATTCGTAGAGTCGACAGCTGAAGGTAGGGAAGGTGCGTTCTACGACATGACGATGGTCGCTAAACGTCTGCACGACGGGATGCGTAAACTATCGCCATTAGACTTTAAATTTTTCTTTTTCCCATGGCACCAGAATCCTGAGTATAAGATGAACCCAGGTGGCGTTGTCGTCACCACAGAAGATTTAAACTATTTTAAAGACTTAGAAGCTCACGGTATTATTTTAAGCGATGCGCAGAAAGCATGGTGGGTTAAGAAGTATTCTATACTGGGCGATACAATGTTCAGAGAGCATCCATCCTACCCCGAAGAGGCGTTCAAAGCATCGCTTAAAGGCGCGTATTATGGTCCTACCATTAGCGATATGCGTCGTTTAGGTCGTATTGGTAATGTCCCACATGAGCCCGGTTTTCCCGTCGATACGTTCTGGGACCTTGGGATGGCGGATTCTATGAGTATTTGGTTTGCGCAGCAAGTTGGGCGTGAACGTCGTATTATTGATTATTACGATAATAGTGGTGAAGGTATTGCACATTATGCTAACATTCTGAAGGACAAAAGTTATAGTTACGGCACGCATTATATGCCACACGATGCGAACGTAAGAGAATTAGGTACAGGGGAGAAACGTTCTGACGTGGCCATGCGGTTAGGAATCTCACCGATTAACATGGTTCCCCGACCTAAAAGTACAGACCAACTATTAGATCAGATAGAAGAAACCCGGAATTTTCTGTCCACTTGTTGGATCGATGAGGCTAAATGTGACTCCGGCGATAACAGTGGATTGAAGTGTTTGGAAAGCTATCGAAAAGAGTGGGATGATAAATTAGGTGACTTTAAGCGTACACCCCTGCATAATTGGGCTTCTCATGGTTCTGATGCGTTTCGAACCGGTGCCGTTGGTAAAATGAATGCGGTCGATGAAGAATACGAAGACTTAGACCCTGAACCTAGTGGAGATTGGTAATGCCTGACAACTTAACGAATATCACCGTACCCACCCCCGCTGGCCGTAAGCCAACAGTACGGGTTGCCGATTGGAAAACCATCGTGCAGCAATACACTGATTTAAACGCACCGCACGTAGAGTATCGATTTGCTACAGGTAAAACCTTTTTACGCCGCGACGGTCAATCTGGGATATATAATTAATGCAGTGGAATGACGATGTCACCTATGTCGAAATGGGTGAAGACGCAACAACTCGCGCCTTACGTAAGAATATAATGACGGCACTCTTTACAGCGTACCCTGTTCACAGCGGTTGGCCTGATCCAACAGGTGTTAGAACGACAGCTTGGGTGTTAGATATAAAATATTTTCCTACAGGTGGAGTATTGACATTACGAAATCTATGGATTAGTGGTAAGATGGGTGTCACTATACCTCTGAAAAACACACACGAGACAATAGTTCAAGATTGCGTACGGTACGCCGGTGAGCTTTTTGAGCGTTATAACGTGTCTCGTGAGAAAGGTTTACACATGCGTGAAGAACTTTTAGGCATGCCGCGACATTGGTCGGGCGAAGCTATCCAAGCATAGGAACGGTACATGGCACTACAAACAGCAAGTCCTTATAACAACGAACGCTCACCAGAATTAAATGATTCGAATGAGGACACTGACGACTCTAACGAGTTGAAACCCGTTCCGTGGTTAAGTATCTCGCGTGATGCGTATGATACGTCTGAAACGTGGTTCGAAGCTGCAGTACGTGATTCTTTAGAACGTAACATTTCGCATTTTCAAGGGCGTCATGCACCAGGTTCTAAATACTACTCCAAACAATACCAACATCGAGCTAAAGGCTTTAGACCTAAAACACGTGCAATTGTACGTAAGAACGAAGCGTTGGCGGCGAATGCGTATTTCGCCACGTCTAATCTATTAAGTGTGACAGCCGATAACTCAGGTAACCTTGTACAACGTGTCAGTGCTGAGATTAATAAAGAAATTTTAGAATACCGTCTACGAACGACTATCCCATGGTACAAAATCCTTATTGGTGCGTATCAAGATACAATGGTGAACGGTGTGTGTATTTCACATCAATTCTGGGACTATCAAGAATCTGTACGTTCTGTACCGCTTTACGGCGATGATGGACAAGAAGTATTAGATGAAGAAGGTCAGCCTGCATACGAAGAAGATATACAGGTTATTAAAGATACACCGGCTATTGAACTACGCCCCTTAGAAAACGTAAGGTTTGCACCGGCTGCTAATTGGTTAGACCCAATGAACACAAGCCCGTTCATTATCGATCGTATTCCTATGGACATTGGTTCCATATTACAAATGACTAAGAACAAGGGTAAAAGCAAAATCCCTTGGCATGAAATGACGATTGGTCAATTACAAGCGGGACGTAGTGACACCACTACGGATGATGGCGTTAAACGTCAACGTAATCGTGCACGTCTTGATCCTATCGAAGAAAACTCTTACCTACATCAAGAATTTGATACGGTGTGGGTCCATAGAAACATTGTGAATTATGAAGGTCGTGATTGGATATACTACACGGCTGGTACGTACTTCTTGATGTCAGACCCTATTCCATTAGAAGAACAGTATCCACACCTTAAAGCAGGTGAGCGTCCTTACGTGATGGGTATGTCTACCCTTGAAGCACATAAAAACTATCCCGAAGGTATTACGGGTATTAGTTCGGGTCTTCAACAAGAAGCTAACGAATTAAGTAATCAACGCCGTGACAACGTATCGTTGGTATTGAACAAGCGATACTACGTCAAACGTGGACAGGGTGTTGATGTTAAAGCCTTGCAACGTAACGTCCCAGGCGGCGTAGTCTTTGCGAATAACGTTGATTCAGACGTTCGAAGTGAATCACCTGCGGATGTAACGAGTTCAAGTTATCAAGAGCAAGACCGTATCAATGCTGACCTTGACGATGTATCAGGTAATTTCTCAGTGGGTTCGGTTGGTACTAACCGTCAGTTGAATGAGACTGTTGGTGGTATGGAGCTTATGTCCGGTGATGCGGATATTCTTACCGAGTATCAATTACGTACATTTAATAGTACGTGGGCCGAACAAACGCTTTCACAAGTATTACGATTAGAGCAACGTCACGAAACGGATGACGCTATTTTCAAAATGGTTGGCGATAAGATTGATATGTGGCAACGATACGGCGTTGATGAGATTCAAGACGACATGCTGCAAGGCGGTATGACTGTTGAGATTAACGTGGGTTTCGGTGCAACGAATCCTTCACAACGCGTACAGCGTTTAACTACCGGCATTCAAGCAATACAAGCATTCGCACCTAAGATGGCGAGTCGTATTGATGAAGAGGAAATTGCTAAAGAAGTGTTTGGTGCCATTGGATTTAAAGACGGTTCACGATTCTTTATTTCTGAATCACCAAAACCACCGGTTGATCCAATGATTCAATTAGAGCAATTACGTCAACAAGGTGCACAGCAAATTGAACAGCTTAAACATCAAAATGCAATGGAGCTAGAAGCATTCGATACGGAAAATGATTTACGTAAAGAAAATGCTAAAATGCAAAAAGATATGTCCGATAAGGCATTGAAGGTTTCCATGGAAGACCGTAAACTAGAAGGCCAAGAGCGCGATCGGATGACTAAAGCCGAGATTGAATCCCAAAAACAAAAAATGAGACTTTCTGAAACTGCAATTAAACAACGTAATGAGAATCGAAGATTCGATGCCGAAGTTGAGTTGAAGCGTCAAGAGGGTACAGGAATATAAACTATGTCCGAACGTGATGGATATTTGAACGACGAAGATTTAGCCAAGGCAGAGGGAATTTACGGTAACGACCCAGATATACAGGTAGCTAAGACAGGTGCCGATTTACAACGTGTAATGGGTACAGTTGGCGGTAAATATATTGAAGAGTTGGCTAAAGCTCAAATCGATGAGGGCATTGAAGCCCTACTCGAAATGGACCCCTACGATAATATCACCAAGTATCGAGAAACCCGATTAAGTGTACTCGTTGCCCAACAAGCGATGTCATGGATTTATAATGGCATTGAAGAAGGGTTAGCTGCAGTAGAAAAGATTCACGACGAAGAAGCACAAAGTTAACGGATTAACACCAAACCCCTAAAAGCAATCCCACCTATTGACGGATATTAAATATGCCTACCGATGTAACAATAACTGAAACACCTGTTAAGACAGAAAACCCTTCACATGAGGCTAAACTTGATGTAAAGTCCAAGGACAAGGTGACATTGTCTGAACGCGACCGCATTTATGCTAAAGCTGATGAGATGAATAACCAAACTGGCGACACATTGCTTGAAGTCGACGATAATGGAAATCCTCTACCCGTAGATGAAGATATACCACTCGAAGTTCCAGCAGTAGTACCAGAAGAAGAAGACGAACCAGAAGTACCCGGTGAGCTTGATCCACCTGCTCCTGAGAAAATGGTTAAATTGAAAGTTTATGGTCGCACAATCGAAGTCTCGGAAGAGAAGGTTGAAGCGAACGGCGGTAAAGTTGCTTATCAAAAGTTACTTGCTGCAAATGAAAAAGCTGGGATTGAACGTGATAAAGCGGACAACTTGGCAGAGAAAGAACGAATTCAGGCGGAACGCCTTGAGTTTGAAAGAATAAGGGCTTTACCACTAGATAAGCCAAAGAAGAAAACGGATCTACCCTTGGATGATCTTGCAGAAAAAGACATTGATGCGGCGCTAGATAAGGCCGGAGAAAGTCTGATAGATGGTGATGTTGGCGCATTTCGTGAATCGATTCGTGACATTGTAACTTCTCAGAAAGGCGAGAAGGTTGATGTTGAAGCGATTATAAAGAGAGTCAAAGACCAAACCATACAAGACATGACACAACAGCGACAGAATGACGAGTTGCGGGTTGCAAGGGACAGTTTCTCTAACGAGTATCCTGAGATTATGACGGACGCGGATTTACGCGCCAAGACGAATCGCAGAACTATACTTCTACAAGAAGAACATCCTGAAAAATCCCCTCTTGAAATTATGCGCTTAGCCGGTGACGAAGTTATAAAACTTTATACGGAAACCCCTGTAGTTAAGGACACCGTTAAAGAACAAGCCCGTCTCGATAAGCTCGCTGAAAAACGTGGAATGCAAATACCGAAGGGAGGTTCTGCCCGGTCACAAGCACCGCCAGTTCCTAAAGAACCAACACGTTCTGACTACGTTGAGTCATTAAAGAAACAACGCGGTCAGGGATAATAACTAAAAAGAGGACTCTGTTATGGCAGGTCAAGTATGGGCAATTAATTCGGCTGGCGGATACATGTATTCTGGTGAACTATCTACCGTTTTACGTAATCAGCTACAACCGATGACACGATTTGTGCAACATTGTGATGCACAAGATTTTACGGATAAAGGCTTACACGCTGGTGAAGCTTTTCAATGGGATGTTTACAGCGATGTAGGTACTCAGGGTGGACAATTAGACGAGAACCAGGTTATGCCTGAGACTTCGTTTACCATTACACAAGGTAGCGGAACTATCACCGAATACGGTAATAGCGTACCTTACACTGGTAAATTGGACGATTTGTCTGCACACCCCGTGAAAGAAATCATAAACAAAGCACTTAAAAACGATGCTTCTAAAGCGTTTGAAATTGATGCACGCGGTCAGTTTGTTTTGAGTCAATTAACAGCTGGACCAGCCGGTGGTTCATCAACTACTGCTGTAACATTCAGCACAAATGGTACACCTGCGGTAACTAACAACGCGGCTATGACTAACGATCACGTTAAAGAAATCTCTGACGAGATGAAAGAACGTAACATTCCAATTTATTCGGATGGTAACTATCGTTGTATCGGTCGCCCTGCTACGTTCCGTACCTTTAAGAATGACTTAGAAGCTATATCACAATACGTTGATGCTGGTTTCGGTCAAATCTTAAATGGTGAAGTGGGTCGTTCATACGAAGGTATTCGTTTCTTCGAACAAACTGCTATTCCAAATCAAGCTTGGGCTAATGGTTTATCTGACGAAGCATTCTTCTTCGGTGAAGATACTGTAATCGAAGCGATAGTTTGTCCACCAGAAATGCGTGGTAAATTACCGGGTGATTATGGACGTGATAAGGGCGTTGCATGGTACGCTGAAGAAGGCTTTAGTCTTGTTCACACTGATGCTACAAATTCACGCATCGTTCGCTGGGCAACAGCTTAATTCACAGGATAACAAGAGGAAAACATTATGAGTTATTCAAATCCAACAGTAGTCTGTTACCAATTTGCAGCATTCGATTTCGGTGCCGCAGTTGGGGATTTAGAACAGGGGATTATGCCACCTAAAGGCTTCGAGAACGGTCGAATAATCGACGTAGGTGTTATGAACATCACTGAAACTTTCGCAGGCGGAACATCGACTGCAAAAGTAAAAGTGGGTAGTACCGCTAATGGTGCAGAGTACGCTACTTTAAACGTAGCCAATACTGTAGCAGTTGCGGGAAGTGTTTTTAACACTGTAGGCGACCCAGACGCTATCACAGAAGCCGACATTTTGGTGTCTGATTTAACAGGTAGTCTTGTCGAAGTCACGCTTGAGGAAGCCACTGGTTCACCAGCTGGTCAAGGTCAAGCATTTGTTGTAATCGGCTGGTACTAAGGAGAAAATTATGAAAAATTCAACTAGTTCAATGGCAGGCGAAAAGGCTCAAGATCGAAGTCGTACAAGCGTATCAACCGCTTCGGCTAAGAACTCAGGCCCAGGTCTAGGCATGAAAGCTAAAATCGGCTCCGCTATCGAATTGGGTTTGTCTTCAAACTCAAGAGTAGATGGTGGCAGTGCTCGAAAGATGCGCGGCGAAACTAACGAAGCAGGTCAATTGCCTAAAGCAACGACTAAATCTGTTAGCTCTGATCGTGGTACATTTCAAGACATTTGCTAACTAGCACACATTGTACGGAGTCCCTTTCGGGGGGCTCCAAACTTTTTAGGAGTTTGTTATGCAAAAGAAAGATGATAGTATTTACCCAGCACCAGGTGTAACTGGTGACAAAAATAAGTATTCAGGTGAACGAGACTATATGATTGGTAGAGCCAATGGTAAAGGTCGCGTAAATCAAGATGCTAATAAAACCCCAAATTGGTCCCAAACAGATACATTAGAAACAGGTCTAGTCTCACGACAACCCCTATAACTGAGTAAATAAAAATGGCAAAGATTACATTAGATTTAAGTAGAAACGACGTATTATATGTACGTGGCAACACAGGTAACGGTTGCAGATACATCCAAGACGGTGTTGAATTTACAGCAAACGGTGAAGTGATTGGTGATGAGCAGGCTATTCTCGACGGTCGTAATAAAGAAGTTATTGCTAAAGCGACTGCGAAACTTGAAGCCTTGAAGAAAGATATGGCGGCAGCAGAAGCCGAAGTATCACAAAACTCACCTGTTGAAACTGCAGAAGCTAAAGCGAAAGAAGTTGCGGATGCACGCGAAGCGATGAAAGCTGAAGTACGTGCAGAGTTAGCAGAAGAAGCAGCACTCGAAGCTAAAGCAGCAGAGGTACCTAAAACTCCAGACGTTAAACCCGTAGTTTTAAAAGCTCCACCTAAAACAGCACCAAAGGCACCCAAAGCCTCATAATTAAAAGTAGGCAACTATGAGTACAACAACGTATTTGGAATTGTGTCAGCAGACACAGAAAGCCTGCGGTATATCAGGAAACCTTGTCGCTTCGGTGACAGGACAAACTGGAATGTTGGCTAACCTTGTAAGATGGGTTGCAGATGCAGACGTTGCTATTCAACGCGTTGCCACCAATTGGGACTTTCTATATAAGACCGATTTTACAGTAGACACGGTACAAGGGTCTTCTGAATACACTAAGCCTTTAATATTAGGTGCTTGGGATCGGTCTACTTTTTATGTAGATTACACAACCGTAAATAACGCGAAGTTGGTAGAAATACCATACCGCGCATACTTCAACACCTTTGCAAATGGTGTTCAGACCCAAAACAAACCCACTAATTTTGTATTAGCACCGAATGATAATCTGACAGTTTACCCTGTTCCAGACGCGGTGTACGCATTGACGGCACACTATTGGCGCACAGCCTTACGTATGACCGATAATAGCGACGTTTCGCTTATCCCAGAAAACTACATTCGTGCTATCATTGCACGTGCAAAGATGTATTACGGTATTGATCAAGAAGCTACCGATGTTTATAACGAAGCCTTTGCAGAATATGAACGTGTATTATTAGAATTAAAATATAAATCATTACCCGGCTATGAGTTTGCAGGTATCGACAGTGATGTACAGATGACAGTCAGTACAGACGGATTTGGTGCAGACGATAACGGATACTTCTACTAACCAGAGATGTTAAGTTATGACACAGCAAGTAGCTTATTATGCGTTAGTTGGTGGCGAAGATTTAGTCACACCCCCATTACAAGTCAAGCCCGGTAAACTCCTTTACTCTCAAAACTATGAACCAGGTGAAGCGGGTGGATATACTCGTTTACAAGGCTATGAGCGTTTCGACGGACAACCAAAACCGTCAGAATCAACATTCATATTATTACCCTTTGACGCAGGTTCAAACGAACCGGCTGTAGACGATATTATAACAGGGTCAGGTTCAAGCTTCACCGCTATTGTAGCGGGTTTCGTACTCACCTCTGGTGATTGGTCAACGAATGATGCGGTTGGTACATTAGCCGTACACGAAGCGACAGGTGTATTTGTTGATAATGAAACGCTTACCAATACAACACAAACAAACACATTGGCGACACAAAATGGCGCACAAGAAGCCGGAGGTGCGCCAACGGATGCCTTATATGCCACGTGGCTACAAGCCACAATAGAATGGCGTCGCACACAGATTTTAGTTGTACCAGGTGAAGGTGACATTCTTGGCGTGTGGCAATACGAAGGTGTTAAATACGCGTTTAGAAATAATGCGGGAACAGTCACATTAGATAGCGGAGCCTCTGGTAGTGTCGATAGTATTACAGTTGGTGGCGTAGAAGTTATGTCTGCGTCTGTAAACTTCACCAGTTCATTGACCGCCACTGCAACAGCCGTCGCTGCGAACATTACAGCACTCGGTCTTTACACTGCAACCTCTTCAAGTACAACCATTACAATATCTGGAAGTGGTTCGGCTACAACAGCTGTAATAAGTAGTGCGACAACAATATCCACAACGGATACGGATACGACTGCAGCTGTTATGCACAAAAGCACGGCGAGCGGTTGGTCTACAGTTGATTTGGGTTTACAGCTAGCATTTACTACGGGTGCCGTTAATAAGCCCACCATTGGTGAAACTATCACAGGTTCCGCCGGTACAGGCGCTAAGACTGCCATTGTTGCAGGGTATTCGATTACAAGCGGTACATTCGCAGATGGCGATGCGGTCGGTATTCTATATCTACACACATTAAGTGGCACCATTACAAACGGTACATTATTAGGTGGTACATCGGGTGTCACTGCAGCTAATGCGGGGACTACCTCCGCAATCACATTACCCGCTGGCGGCAAATACGAATTTTGGAACTATAACTTCTTTGGTCGTGCCAGTGGAAACACTATGTACTTCACCAATGGGGTTGGTTTCGCCATGTCCTTTGATGGTACAGGTTTGTCCTTTATCGATCTTGGTATGGGTACAATTTATCCAACACATTTACGTCCACACAAAAACCATTTATTCTTAACGTATGACGCATCTCTACTTCATTCAGACTTAGGTAATCCTTACGTAGCTACGGCTATCGGTGGGGCCGCTGAGTTTGCAGTTGGTGATCGAGTTAATGGACTAGATATTGTACAAGGTGACGTATTAGCTGTTTTATCACGTAACTCTACACGTCTTTTATACGGTTCAAGCACTTTAAACTGGGACCTGAAAGAACATTCATTAGTATCAGGTGCACGCGAGTGGACCATTCAACGTATTTTAAACACGCGTTATTTAGAGGATCGTGGGTTTACTCAATTGAATGCGGTCTTTGCGTTTGGTGACTTTAAAGAGAATACATTTTCACAGCCTATCGCCCCATTAGTATCTAGTAAATTAGGTACGGAAGTTGACTCGGTGACAGTACGTGAAAAAGATCAATACCGATGCTTCTTTTCAGATGGAACTGGCCTAATATGCCGGATTCAAGACGGTCAACAATACCCACAATTCACGCGTATGGAGTATCCTGTACCCGTATTGACGTGTAACACAGGTGAGAATAGTGCTGGCCAAGAGGAAGTGTATTTCGGGTCGAATGATGGATACGTCTACCAAATGGACAAAGGTACATCTTTCGATGGTGCTGCGATAGATTATGCTTTAAGATTACCCTTCAACAACTTGAGATCACCACGTAATAAGAAACGTTTTTTCAAAGCTATATTGGAAATTGAAGCACTGGGTTTAGGGGGTGTAACCTTACAGTTCACACCTGATTTCTCTTATGGGAGCACCTTCACACCAAAGGCTGTACAGCAAACCCTAGACGTGAAAACGGGTGCGGCTTATTGGGGTGATAATATGGAATGGAACGATTTCTTTTGGGGTGCAGAAACACCTGGTTCAGCCGAAGCATATGTTGAAGGTTCAGGCCAGAATATGGCATTTTTAATACGAGGGTCTTCAATATACGAAGACATTCATACGATAACCAGTGTGTTATTACAGTATAAAGTAAGAGGATTGAAGAGATAATGACAGCGAATACGTATTTTGACGCGTCAACCGTAACTGTATCAAATGGTTCACGTGGTGATGCACCTGATGTAAACAATGTATCAAGTGCCGCCGAGACAGGTTTTGGACTATTACCCGAACCCGATCCACTTAAACAAGGTCGTGTGAGTTTATACACACAAGAGGGAACGGCTGTCGCTTACACCTTTACAACAGGTCTGAGTTTATCTGAGTATACAATCGGTCTTAAATTAGAATTTAAAGTTGTACTGGCTAATACTGGTGCACTTACTGCGAATGCGGATAGTGTTGGTAATGTGGCTGT
>Ga0306867_1001022_pt1 | contig 13889 bp, 9 predicted proteins | sample AntRauTorckE6831_FD_190432 | JGI IMG/M metagenome (GOLD analysis project Ga0306867, IMG submission 190432) | Saline lake microbial communities from Rauer Islands, Antarctica - Metagenome Torckler E6 #831 (v2) (version 2) | ecosystem: Environmental > Aquatic > Non-marine Saline and Alkaline >... | reverse complement strand
ATCGTCCTGGTACATCAAAACCTCCGCTTAACACGCTCGTCGTTAAAATTGCAGCACTGAATCCATCAAGCATAGAACACGATCGCGGTTTTGACTCCCCGGTGCGGGTGCATCCGATCTGCGGAACTATAGAATTACTACAAACTGATGATTGAAAAAGCGCTTTTCTGGACCGAATTTCGGAAAAAGAAACTTTAATTTAGTTTTATTACGCAATAATGTCCAAAAGACAGCACTAAAACAAGAGTCATGAGACCAAGGTATAAGCGGAAAAATCGACTGGATTGTCAGACCTGAAAATAACGTCCTAATTATGTATAATCGCGAGCCCGTTTTTTAACCAACGCATTCACTTCAGGCACTAAAGAGGGCGGCCTATGAATTCAATCGTCACTTTCCCGAACCGTATCCCTACGGTCGAATTCGAGGAGCGGCGCTTCAAGGTCTATACCGACAAGCAGCTCGACAAAATCGAGATCATCCAGAACCTTCCGGAAGAAACCCTGTTCGAAATGAAAGTGGTCGCCAGTGTTCTGCCTTTCCGGGTGAACGAGTACGTGATCAACGAACTGATCAACTGGGACAAAGTGCCCAATGACCCGATCTACCAACTGGTTTTTCCCCAGAAAGGCATGCTCAAAGAAGAACATTTCGAGCGCATGGCCACGATGCACCGCGAGGGTGCCGACAAGAAAGACATCCAGGCAGTCGCCAAGGAAATCCGCGACGAGCTGAACCCCCACCCCGCCGGCCAGATGGAAATGAACATGCCGGAGCTGAACGGCGAAGTGCTGGATGGCGTGCAGCACAAATACCGGGAAACCGTGCTGTTCTTCCCGGCCCAGGGCCAGACCTGCCACTCCTATTGCACCTTCTGTTTCCGCTGGGCACAGTTTGTGGGCGACAAAGACCTGAAGATGGCCAGCACCGAAGCCGACAAGCTGCACGGCTATCTGCAGGAGCACACTGAGGTCAGCGACCTGCTGGTCACCGGTGGCGATCCGATGGTGATGAAAACCAAAAACCTGGTGCAATACCTGGAGCCGCTGCTGCAGCCCGAATTCGATCACATCCAGACCATTCGCATCGGCACCAAGGCCCTCACCTTCTGGCCTTACCGCTTCGTGACCGACAAGGATTCCGAAGAGCTGATCGACCTGTTTGCACGCCTGGTGGATGCCGGTAAGCACGTGGCGATCATGGCCCACTACAACCACTGGCAGGAAATCACCACCGACATCGCGGAAGAGGCCATTCGCCGTATCCGCGCCACCGGCGCTGAAATCCGCGCCCAGGGCCCGCTGATCAAGCATGTGAACGACAATGCCGACGATTGGGCAAAGCTCTGGGACAAGGAAGTACAGCTAGGCATCATCCCCTACTACATGTTTGTTGAGCGGGATACCGGCGCCAAAAACTACTTCGAAGTACCTTTAGTCGAAGCGTTCCACATCTACCGTGAAGCCATGAAGAAGGTATCCGGCCTGGCCCGCACTGCGCGCGGCCCCTCCATGAGTGCAGGTCCGGGTAAAGTAGAAGTTCAGGGCATCGCCGAAATTCACGGGGAAAAAGTTTTCGTGCTTCGCTTCATTCAGGCCCGCAACCCGGACTGGGTGCAGCGTCCATTCTTCGCCAAGTACAGCGAAACGGCCACCTGGTTGCATGAGCTGGAACCGGCCCTTGGGGAGGAGAAGTTCTTCTTTGAGGATGAGTATGAGCAGATGAAGAGGGGTAATGGCTGATCATACTGGCAGCAGCCATGCCCGCCGGACTTACAACCCGTTCCGGCGGGCATGGGATCAGCCCGTTTTATCTGAGCAGTCCATTTACTTGATTGTAATGACCTCTGAGAACGTCGTACCTTCCACAGCCTTTTGATAAGTCAGCGTCAGAGACGAAGGGTCAAAGAAGTAGGTCGACGTAAAGTCTCTGTTATCTTCGTCCTTACCAGCAAGAACCTTTTCGAAATCCGAGATAGTGCACACAGGATAATCGACACAATTAAATGGAATATCGAATTCGCTGCCCAATTCCGGGACTGTCAGTGAAAACTCTTCGCTGTCATTCAAAGCACAGGACGGCGTCTGCCAGCCATCAGAACCAGACAATGTCATCGCAGTGCCAGTGAACGAATAGTCCCATCCACCTGGCACACCTGAACACTCAGAGAAAGTCACAACGCTGCTTGCGGTTCTTCCAGTCATATCAATGTTAAAGCTTTGATCAAGCAAAATGACTTCTGTAAACGTCGTACCTTCCACGCTTTTGATGAAGGTCAACGTCTCGGACGCCCGATTGAACGAATAAGTCGATGTGAACTCTCTGTCGTCGTCATCCAGACCGCTCAGGGTTTTTTCAAAATCACTGACAGTGCATACAGGAAATTCAGAACAGTTAAACGGCACATCAAAATCGTCAGCGAGTGCGGGAACATTCAGGGAGAAAGTTTCACGCTCATTCAAGGTGCAGGGCGATGTCTCCCAGCCATCCGAACCGGACAATGTCATGGTGGTATCTGTAAACGAATAGTCCCATCCGCCAGGCACCGTGGGACACTCTGAAAAAGTGATAACGCTGCTTACTGTGGTTCCGCTCAGGTTAATGGTGAAATTCTGATCCAGCGTGCTCTGGAAATGCGCGATGGCGTCCTCGGCAGAAATAAGGGAGACATTTACTGAACCCGAGTTTCCCACGAGCGTCGTCACCGCAGGTGATGATTCAAACTCTTCTCTGGTCAACGAAAAGTCGATTTGCGTTGCAGAGTTTCTTGCAGTCTCTGCAATCTGAATACCGTTATCCAGATCGCCATCCTGATCAAGCGTCTGAAGCAGGCGGATAATGTTGACCACAGTCGGATCATTCACATTATCACTTTCGACCATGTCCAGGGGCGTCACAATGCCAGTGGCGGGCGCCGGGGGGAAATCCAGGTCGCCAATAGAGAAAATAACCGTTTCACCGTTTAAATACTGGAATTCGCCAGAACCATTGGTGTCGCCTGACTGAGTCTCAGTTCGATACCCGACGTTCACCACCGGACTGTCAACAAATCGCCCGGCTTGTGTCACTTCTGATTCATCTTCAGGGTTACTGCTGGATGACGATCCACCACAACCTGTCAGGGCAACCGTCACTCCCGCTCCAATCAGCGATGCCTTTACCATTCCCATTGAATCATCCTCGATTAGTCAGCGAGCGCATACCGGCCGATCTTTTAGCCACGAGTATTTGATGTGGACCAACTACCCAAAAAATACAGTCGACTTACATGCGTAGTTTAATGATTTCAGAGCAGCAGCATCATCGCATCATCTATTTGGTGTATGTCCCGACATTAAACCAAACGGAGCCGTGCTTTCTGAGTCGCTGGCAAAGAATCAAACAGAGCAGATCGGCGCCTGCCCCCGGTTGACGGCTCGAACGGCCGACGACTGCAGTACAAGACGGACCAGATCGACCTGGCGGCGAGTCTGGGTCTTTGCCATTGCGGATTTCAGTTGGGTACGAACCGTGTTAACGCTGGTTCCGGCTTCTTCGGACAAATCCTTGAGATCCTTGCCCAAGGCCAGGCCTGCGCTTACCCGCCCCTCGGCAGGGGTCAAACCAAACAATCGGGCGAATAACTCTTCATCGACATCCAGGTGTTCTTCTGGATCCTGAATATAAACCGCTACGGTGGCTTCTCCGGCCCAGAATGCCGGGGCGGAGTAAGGCAATCCGATGGGCTCGACCATCAGCCGCAGAGGCGTAGCACGCTCCGGGGAATGAACAAAGACAGGCCCGTTGACCTGCAAATCGCCTGCTGATGACATCTGGACCATCTTTCTCAGGAATCTCTGTGAACGACGGCATTGCAGCACAAGAGCCCGGCCCTTCACTCCAATCGCCGAACACTCTTCAACCAGCGACGCCGCGCGGGGGCAGGCATAAACCATTTCTCCCTGCGTGTTTAGCAGGATGAAGGGCATGAAGCTTTTCTCGGCTGCTTTCAATACCGACATATTATGCTGCTGCTGAAGCGTCATCGCCCGATTCAGATGCAGCACCTGCTGAACATGGGGAATCAGGCGATTGATCTGCGCCGTCAGCGATTTGGGGAAGGCCCCCTGGCCGCCGGTTCTCTGCACCAGCAGCTGCACGGTGTAGCGGGTATCGTTGTATACCGTGCCACAAAGACCATGCTCGATGTCCAGATAGCGAGCCCAGTCATTGAAGAACTCGGTCTGGTAGAAGGCATCCTGTTTGCAGGAGAAATCGTGGTAGGTGTTGTAGAGACGGCCCGGAGCTTTCAAAGCCAGTTCCGGTCGCCAGGGGCAAAGGTTGACGAAATGGTTGACGTAGGCCTTATGCTGGTCGTCGTCAATGTTCACCTTGTCGCTGTAGTGAACCCTTTTGGCGTCTTTGTCCATCACCAGAAGCCGGGCCGAGCGCGAACTGGTGGCACTGGTCAGCTTGTAGAGGAAATTCCGCCACTGGCCAGCATCCGTGGGAGTCTTGTATAGACTTTCAAGCAGTTCCGGCAAGTCCCCGGCGTACTTGAGAAGGGTTTCATGGTCACTCATGGCGCACTGCCTCGGCCCGGCTCCAAACCGGAAACCGACACCTATGCTTGTGTTTGAAAATCATTTTCGTTAACTATAGGAAACCATCGTTCAAAAAACAAACACATCGCAAAAGACGACATAAGGTGTTTTATGACTTCCGATTCACTGAAACTCCCTTCCGGACTGACCCTCGCCGTCACCCGTGCGGGAAATCACGGGCCGACCTTACTGCTTATTCACGGCTGGACCTGCCGACGAAGTGACTGGCAGCCTGCCATTGAGACATTACAGGAGCATTTCAGGGTCATCGCCATTGATCTGCCCGGCCATGGCGAAAGCCGCGGCCAGCCATTGACGACCTGGAATGTTGAGGCGCTCGCGAGCGTTGCTGCGGAGGCAGTTCGGGCCCTGGAAGAGCCGGGCGCCATTCTGGTTGGCCACTCCATGGGCGGCGCCGTGGCCCTTGAAGCAGCCAGACAGCTGTCGTCGGTGAGAGGCGTTGTTCTGGTGGATACCTTCGTAATCCCCTACGGCGATCTGACGGAAGATCAGGCCCGGGAAATCGCGCAACCGTTTTACGACGATTTCCCATCCGCCATCGATGGCCTGGTAGAAAACTTCACCGCCAGCAATGTCGCCGCAGAGGAAAAAACCCGTATGAAAGCTGAAATGGCGGACGTCAACCCGGGCCACATGCTGCCGCTCTGGTCCGACTTGCTTCGCTGGAACCCAGCAGAAGCCTTCGCCGAAATAACGGCGCCCATCCACGCTATCAACGGAGACCTGGTTCCAGACGCCGCCCGCGCGCGCTGCAAAGGCCATGTGACGGAACACCGTCTGGATGGTGCAGGCCATTTTCCGCAGGTTGAAATGCCCGAGCGTTTTCACCGGGCGCTGAAAGAAACACTGGCAAAAATTGGTTAATTGTCCGCGCATACACCATATGGGTGATGCGGCTTCGTTACGGATTTTTTAGGTTGAATGCGTCGAAGACCTAAGAAAACAACGAGGCACGCCCATGGACATCAACAGACATTCCCACCCACGTCGTATCTGGTTGCTGCTATGCACAATGGCAGCGGCACTTATTCTTGCTGGCTGCGGAGGGGGTTCCTCCGGCGGCACACCTCCACCCGACCCGGACACAGGTGGTCAGACCGTATCTGGTACTGCTGCGGCTGGCGCGCCGTTGGTTGGTTTCGTTGGCGCGAAAGACAACGCCGATGCAACCGCTACGGCCGAACTTCAGGCAGACGGTTCTTTCGAACTTGACCTTTCGGGCCTGTCCCGACCGACACTGATTTACGCCAGCGGGATTGCCGGGGGCAGCGCCTATCAACTGCTTTCGGTTGCCTTCGAGGATGATGTTAATGGCACCGTGAACATCACGCCGCTAACCGACTTGATTGTTGGCAACGCCGTCGGGCAAACCCCGCAGCAATTTTTCAACAATCCGGATTTCAGTCTTATTACGCAGGAGTCCGTCGAGCGGGAGGAAGCAAATCTCAAGACCCGTTTAAAGCCATTGCTTGACGGACTGGGCGTGGAGGAAGGATTCAATCTCCGCAACTCGGCGTTTTTGGCCAATCGCAGCGGTTTCGATGCGGTACTGGACGTGCTTGAGGTAACCATTGACTCCGGGACCAGTAAAGCCACGATTCGTAACCGGGTAGACGCCACCAGTGAAATTACCAACACCTTCCAACAACCTGAAACCGACCCACTGACGGTTAACGAAAACCTTGAGCAGGACGTAACCACCCTTCAGGCACTTAACACCCTGGCTGGTGAAGTTGCTACTGCTCTGGAAAACCAGGATGGCGCCGCGCTGGAAAGCCTTGTCACCGCAGATTTCCTGAACAACGGTGAAGACATCGCCGGTTTGCAATCTCGGCTGTTCGGGTCTGATGCAGGTATCGAAGATGCTGGCGAACTGGCCACTGAACTGCGCAACTGGTCTCTGGCGGAGCTGAGCGGCGGCACAGCCAAGCTGAATATTGGTGCAGCCCAAGGCCCCTGGGAAGCAACCCTCGGCGCGAATGACGAGTGGAAACTGAACGGTAACCAGCTTGAATTCCTGGTGTTTGTAGAGCCAACCCATTTGATTGAAAACGGCGCCGAGACCCCACAGGTGCTTGACGTCGGAATCATGATCTATGCCGGCTTCCCTGCCCCGAGCCTGGGCGAGCCGTCAGACTCAACCGTCACTGTTTCCGGGGACCTGACATCGTTCAACGGCGAGCTGCTGCTCGATGAGGCGTCCGGTCTGTTTTCAGACTTCCAGGTACTTGGCGCTACTGACATTGCCAACGGCGATCAAGTCACCTTTGCGTGGGACAACCCGGTTGCAAATGCGACTGCCGAGGCAACCTATACTATTCGCCGCGGCACGCCAGACCTGAGCAACGGCGCGCCTGAAATCACGGCGCAATCCGCAGACCTTGCCGCTGACGAATATACCTTTGAATGGACCCTGCCCCCAGGGTATGACTCGATTTCCGTGCGCAACAACTTCACTGGCCAGACCCAGGGTGGCGAAGGCGGTGGCTTTACCGGTAATCCTCTGGATAACGATGCCCGAAGCTTCACCGGCAGTGTTCAAGCCGACTATGTGCCCAGCGCAGGCGACGAGCTTCGGCTAATTGCGCGGGATCCCTTCGGTGTCTTTGTTTCAGCACGGCTGGAGAATCCCTTCGCGGATCAGGTGCCACCGCCGATGGCCGAAGATGCACTGATCGGCAGTTGGATTGCCCGCAACGCAGACCGAGGCGATAACGCACCCTGGGTTCAGCTTTCCTTCCTGGAGAGCGGCCATTACATGCATCAGGAGCTGGATCTGCCATATCGCCCGGAAGCAGACGATGCCGGCAACACTGGCATAGAGGTGGGACGTTATGAACTGGACACCCAGACTGGCGAACTAACGATTCCGGAAATCGTTCGTGATGACAACGGCTTCTGGGGCTTTACCGACATTGAAAACGGCGAACAGCGGATTTCTGTGCAGGTTGACGGCGACACGCTAACGCTCTTCAATCCGGACGTTGGCCTGACCGAATCCACAGAGTTCACTCGAGTACCCTTGAACGAAGCTGGAATTACCGGCAGCTGGGTGTTCCAGAACTCTGGGGACCCCTCAGATTTCGTGGTTGCCACACTTCTTGAAGATGGCTTCTACTTTGTCGGAAGCGCAACGCCTGCCGACCTCGAGTTCGAGACCGAATTGGGCTTAGAATTCGGTACCTACGCCTACAACAGTGAAACACTGGTACTCAACGCTTCGCCGATATTTGACCAGAACGGAACAGCCGGCCTCTCGGACCCACGACCGCAAAGTTTCTACTATTCCACTGTCGTGGACGGATCGCTGATTTTTGATGAAGGCGTTGTGGCTCAACTCAGCGAGTTGGCACCGGGAGTTGTTCCGAGCAATGGCGATGTCACTGTTGACTACGTCAGCCCAGACGATGAAACCACCTCTGCCCCCTCGGTAACCGGTGATTTCCACTACTTCCGGAACGTCATTACCATTGAGGGTCAACGTGAATTCGCACCGCCATCCGTAGGCCAGGGAACCTACAGTTACAGTGACGCAAATATCGCTGATAATGCCGGCACGGGTGTGATTAGCTGGTCAGAAGCCTGCTTCGCGGACCTATTGGTCGACGCAAATACTGACCCGGCTATCAGTGATGCAGTGTTTGATTCCGCCAACGAGTGCTTGCCTTCAAGTGCGGATACCATTGATGACGTCACCTACACTGAATCCGGCCTCTCCAAGGACTTTCCCGCAGAAAGCATCTTCGACAATGGTGATGAGATCCGGTTGGGCGCAGCCTCCCTTGACCTGATTGCGGTCGACGCGAATCGAAGCCTCTTCATTGGACAGACGGTGAGAGATTTCGAATACGAAGAGCCAAACAGCTTCACCGACGGCATTGAAATCAGTGCCCATGTACTGGCCAAGAAAAGCACAGGACGCACGGTTGCTGATCTCGAGGGTACCTGGGGGTCGGTTGGCCGTTCAATCCTGGACATCGATGGCCCCAATGATCTGAGTTATGAGGCGACTTCCCAGATTCTGAATGTGGACAATGCGGGAACCGTAACCAGAGTGAGCAGGCTTGACCGTCGTATTGTTCAAGATCTTTCTGCTAACGCCTCTTCCCTCAGCTCGATTGAGATTGAGCCAGAGGACACTGTGCCAGAGGAAATTGGTTCCTTTACCATCACCGATGACGGCATTGTCGATCTTGGCGATGGCGCACTGGGTGGCATCCTCTCTGCCGATGGCAATGTCCTGTTCGCCAACGTCATGAATCCCATTACGCCCCAAACACCGCAGATAAAAGATGCGCAGTGGTTGGCTATGGTTCGCATGTCGGACACCTTTAGCGCCCTGGATCTCGAAGGCAAGGAATATGAGGTTCTGGCTCAGTCTTTCTGGATCCAGCCAGGCTTTTTTGAGGTGGATTACCTGGAGCCAGGCGCCTCTCTTAGCTTCCCATCCGCTGGTGGCCAGGCTTCGCTGACCCGGGCGGTAACCTTCCCTTACGTTCCCTTTGCGAACAATCAACCACTGCAACGGGATGAGGGTGATCCTCTGTCCACAGTGGGTCTGGATTACAGTGTGAGCGCGGATGGTCGAATTACCCTCACCACGGATTTCGGTGAAACGGAAACGTCGTTTGAACTCAATGGATTCGCCACTCCCGATGCGCGCCTGTTGGTTATGGAATCAACGCTGACTACAACCTCAGGTAGCGGTACTGACGAAGGGGGCATAGGCCTGATCTACGCTGTGTGTACCAACTGCGACTGAGTTTCAGACGCTAAACGAAAGCCCCGTTCCGACGGGGCTTTTTTTGCCCCATTGGAAACTGTGTGCTTAACTTGGTTAACGTACCAATCTGTACAAAAAAGCAACAGGAGTAACCGGTTTTGAAAGATCTTGCCTCAGCTGCGCCGACGCTGCTGAACGATCTCTACGAGCGCACCACCGATCAGACCGGCTGGCCCGTGTTCCTAGGCAAACTTGCCGCCCTGTTCCATTCGGACACGGCCGCGCTTCGTGTGACTGATCTGCGCGACCCTGTTGTTTATCACTCCTGCACCATTGGCTTTCATCAACACATCAATCAGCGTTACGAAACCGAATCGGTGGTAATAGACCCGTTTCGCGACCCCATTTCCACAAGCCCATTAGGGAAGGTTCTGGACAGCACATCCATTATCAAAGACCGTGATTTCGAACGTTCAGAACACTACCAGACCGTATTCCGGCCTAACGGCAATTTCTACGCCATGGGCACCCAGTTTGAACGTGACGGTGGCCGCGGCATGCATATCGGCGTCCACCGGCCCAGACATCTTGGCGGGTTCTCCCCGAATGAAATCAACGCCCTGGAAATGTTCAGCCCGCACCTGCGAAGAGTCACTCAACTATCACGACTGATGGCTGACCTGAACCAGGCACTGGCGCAGGCCAACCAGGCATTGGACCAGTTGCCGTTCGGGGTATGGCATATTGATGGCAGTCTTCGCGTCCAGTGGACAAACGCGGCAGCCGAAGAGGCCCTGTCTACTCATACCTACGGGCTTGATCTGCGCGCTGGCCGGCTGCGAGCCGAGACGACGACTCTTTTCGAAGCACTCCGGGCAACCGCACACAAACTGACAGAGAACCAGTCACTGACCGAAACCCTGAAACTGGACAAAACCGGTGCGTGCCTTGTGATAACACAATGCCGAACGTCTGGGACAGGCTTCCATGTTGGCAGGGACCAGGGCTCCAGCCTGCTCTGCTTTTTGCTGGACTCCACACGACCCGCCAACCTTGACCAGAAGCACCTGAGCACCCTGTACAAGCTCACCCCGGCGGAATACCGGCTGACCTGCCTGCTGGTCGGCGGACTGGACGTTTCTGAGGCCAGCGCGCTCTTACAGATCTCACCGCACACCGGCAGAACCCAATTGAAGTCCATCATGCATAAGGCCGGCGTAAGCCGACAGAGCGCTCTACACCGGAAACTTCTGCTTTGCTCCGACATGCTGAGGAGACCCGATGAATGAGCCTGCCACAAAGCACCTTCAGCTGGCAGACGGCAGAAACCTGAGTTATTCCGATACCGGCACCGGCGAAAATGGCACCTGGATTCATTGCCACGGCATTCCCGGGTCGCGGAATGAGTTACTGCACCTTGACGAGACGTTAGGGACGTCAGGTTTACGGATGATCGTGCCAGACAGGCCGGGCTATGGCGGATCTTCCCCGGTTGAGGACTATGATTTTGTGGCCCACACAAAAGATCTCGCGGCGCTGGCCGACTACCTTGGGGTCAAGCGGTTTTCCTTGTCCGGCTTCTCCGGTGGCGGTATTTTTGCAATGGCTGCGGCCAATGATATGGCCGACCGGATTGATCAGTTGGTGATCGCAGGAACCCCTGCAGCACCGATGATGGAAAGCCCGCTTGAGCATGTGTCTGAGCTCACCGCCGGCGCCTGGCTGGCCGCGAAGGATAGCCCTGAACCATTGGCCGCCATGCTGCAAAACCTGACGGCCTCTTACCAGTCTCTGGCAGATGCGATGATCAACGCCGCTGACGATCAGGAACGCGCTTACCTGCAAGGCGAGCGCACCCTGCCAGGAATCCTTGGCAGCATGCAGGCGGCAGTAGCTCAGGGCGCGGCCATCTCAGCCAATGCCATGGCCCGCGACACCTTCCTTATCATACATCCGTGGCCTTTCATGCCTGAGTCAATCAATGTGCCTAGCCGCCTGATTCACGGCCGGCAGGATGCAATCGTTCACCCCGCCCACCTCCACGTATTGCTGGAGGGCATGCCAGGCGCAAATGGCGACTGCATTGACGGCGCCGGGCACTATTCAGTGCTGCCGTTTGCGTGGACTTAAAAGCCAACTAACGAGCAAGATCAGAACTCTTTACAGCCCCGATTGCCACCACGTTATTTGCGCTTTATTTAATCAATTACCTCATATGTTGATTAATAAATAGTCAAAATTCAAGGTGTTACATTAAATTACATCCTTTTAATTGTTAATCCAGCAATCCTTATCTAGGTTCACAAAGGCTTGCTCCAGGCATAGCACTTCCCCTTTTATCGGTGGACTACTTCGACCAGCATTTACAATGGAAGCAATTATGTTCGAAAAAAATTTATTACTCCGGTCCTTACTTGCCGCAGGTTTAACAACTGGCCTTGTCGCATGCGGTGGAGGCGGTAGTTCGTCTACCGGTGGAACAGACCCCGACACCCGGACGGAAACCGGTCGGTTTGTAGACAGTGCGGTTACAGGTCTTGAATACGACGCTCAACCTTCAGGCCTGAACGGTTTAACCAACGGCAATGGCGAGTTCCAGTACCGTGATGGGGACAGTGTTACTTTCTCGGTTGGCAACTACCGGGTTGGCGAAGCCAGTGGCGCAAAGCTGGTAACGCCGGTTGAAATTGCCGCACAGGATGAGGCAAAAACCGCAAACATCGCACGTTTCCTGCAAACCCTGGACGAAGATGACATCGCCGACAACGGCATTTCCATTTCCGGCAGCTCCCGCACAAAGGCCGCCCTGGCAAACCCGAGCGACGTTGCCATCATCAACTTTGGCGACGCAACAATCGCGAGCGCTGTTCTGGACCTGACCGCTGACAATCCGGTTCCAAAAACAGAAATCGTCGATGAGCAGGAAGCAGTAGCCCACCTGAACAACACCCTGCAATCCGAAAACCCGATAAACCAGTGCGGTACGGACACAGAAACGCTGACCAGTGAGAAGATCGCAGGCAAAACCTTCGGTTTCATCGAATCGGACGAAGTCGCCATTTTCAGCTTTGATGCTGATACCGTGACCGAATTTCATCAGGATGATGCCAACAATGGCGAGCTAACCGACGGCGAAACCAGCGACTGGTCCGTCAATGGCGGCTCGATCACCCTCTTTGATGAAACATTTGCCGCCTGTGCCACTGACGCTTACCTTATTTTTGAAACCGCTGACAAGCCGGTCAAGATGTATGAGCTTGAACCATACAGCCTGCCGAAAACCGGCACCTCGCAGACTTTCATGCTCAGCGTCAGCAACGTCGACCAGGCACTGCTAACCGTTGACTCTGCAGGTGGACTGGATTACTTCCCTGTTGAATCTCCGATCAGCGCCAACTCACAAGCCAGTTCCGTTGACGGCGTTCTGGAACTGGATTTTGATGAAGGTGGCGTCATTGACTCCATCTACTTCCTGAAGGCGCAAGGCAAGCGCACCGGTATTTATGTGGATTACGGCGAAAGTGAAGCGCTCCAGCAAATGGGCACTGCCACCATTGTCCCAACCGCATCAGAAGCGACCGTCGATACAGTTTCTGGCCAGACACTGCTTCTGCGGGATGACAAAGCCAATGAAATCGTGATTTTCAATTACAATGCCGATGGCAGTTTCACTGACTACAACAACTCATATTCTGTTGACGGCCAACAAGCGGCGAAGTTGTTTACCGGTAACTGGTCTTTTGCAGACGGTGTGCTGACCCAGACCGACCACAACACCACGAAGTTCAACCTTCTGGAGACGGCAACCAGCGTTTACTATGCCAAGCAAGGCGTGGAATTCGAGAGCCCTGTAGCGCTGTCAAAGGCGAAGCCTATTGATAGCACCGCGTTCATCGGCAGCTACAACGTCGAGATCCCGACGGAGAATACGGTGAATAGAGAGCTTATCATCAGCGATAACGGCCAGTGCACCAACTCGGGCTTTGAGTGCAGCTGGACACTCACAGACGAGGGCGTTGCCGAGATACGCTTTGCCGGAGACGACACCACGCTTGCAAGAGCATGGCAGTTTGCCAACCGCTCTGAAAGCTATGCGTTTCTGATTACCCACGATGACCCGACAGATGTAGAACCCGGGTTCATGACTCGCCAGTAACTTCACCGCAAGCCAAAGACCTGCTGGCAGCGATGCCAGCAGGTCTTTAATTCTTCATCCTCGCCGAAACTTCGGCACAACCCCCTCCGACTTGTCTTTCAGCCACTCAATAAGTGCCTGACAACGTATTACACGACTCGCTGATAAATGCACTGAGCCTTGAAGAACGACACAGCCTGCATTTTCAGAAGATTTAACCGCCGTTTTACCGGGGCATTCAGTCGGCACTTCAGCAGGACCGTGTGGAATCCAACCGGGCACTCGCTCAACATATTCGCCTAGCCGTCCTACCACTCCAAAAAAGCCAGCTTTACTGAAATCAACAACAAAATTTCGCCAGAATAGACGTCTTGCATCCACATTAAATTCTGCTATTGTTTTGTTAGCTGGTTAATATGTAATCAAA
>Ga0306867_1001007_pt1 | contig 14051 bp, 15 predicted proteins | sample AntRauTorckE6831_FD_190432 | JGI IMG/M metagenome (GOLD analysis project Ga0306867, IMG submission 190432) | Saline lake microbial communities from Rauer Islands, Antarctica - Metagenome Torckler E6 #831 (v2) (version 2) | ecosystem: Environmental > Aquatic > Non-marine Saline and Alkaline >... | reverse complement strand
AACACGGATATCATGACTTTATCTCCAAACCGATTTCTATTAACAAGCTCAAAAAGTCTATAAAATCTATTCAGGTTGCTTGATTAATTGAACGTCCAACGAACCGTCTTGTGTTTTTAATTTACACTACAGTATTATGTAAAGCTTTTGACGCTGATATCAAAATTGCCGTCCTCATTTGCATCAAGACGTATTTTGTCCAGTATAGCATCAATATTTATCGGCTGATAAAGCATCACATACCCATCCTCTTTTATCTTTTTGATGTCTGTTGCAAGCCTGGAGACATCTATTACAAGAAGAAACAGATTCTTACGGCCGCTAAAGTGAGAGTTTAGGTATTCCTTCAAATATTGAGGCAGAGTGCATCTTATCCCTTTGTCTGGATCAAAATCTTCGGGTGCAAACGTCCCCTCTTTATTTAATTTTGGCCATTTACGCCTTGAAACTACATGAAATATTAGATCTTCCTGCATTCGGTAATTAACCTGTTTATTTAAGTTCTGATGTTGCGATGTGAAGTATTGCGTCTCCTTTATGAACTACCGGACTATTATTTAGTCCAATAACGCGGCCTTCCTGGCGATTGATCACTCGGAAACTTTCATTTCCGTACGGATCGGTTATTTTGCCTACTATCTGCCGCGGTTTTACAATATCCCCGAGTTTTACCTTTGGATTAAAAATTCCGGCTACTTTTGAACGGATCCAGCTCGATTTTTTGAATAGTGTTGTTTCATATGTTGGAATGGGTTTTCCCTCCCGCATTCCCAGATGATTCAGCAGACGATATGTACCATCAATTGCTGTTTGGATTCCATATTCATCAAACCGCATCGATTCACCTGTCTCATAAACGATGATAGGTTTTCCCTTCCTCTCTGCAGCCTTACGAAACGATTTATTTATCAACCCGGAATGCAGGATAACCGGTGGTGCAAAAGCTTTTGCAAGTTCAAGGTTCATCGCATTTTCAATCACACATCGAATCTGCGGATAATTGGCACGGCTTGCCCCTCCTGTATGAAAATCAATCCCGTAATCGATTTTTGGAATTATTTCTTTGACAATAGTATAGGCCAAAAGCTTGGCAAGAGATCCCGTCTTTGTTCCGGGAAACGAGCGGTTGATATCTTTCCCGTCTGGCACACCGCGAACGTTCTGGATAAACCCGTAAACGTTCATCAGCGGGATTGCAATAATGGTGCCTGAGGTTAGGTTTAATTGATTTCCAGAAATCATACGGCGCACTATTTCAACACCATTAATTTCATCTCCGTGAAGCCCGCCAGACAATAAGATTACAGGCCCATCTTTTTTTGCCCGAATAACTCGAACTGAAAGATCAATGCTGGTGTACGTCGGAAGTCTTGCTATACCTATTTGTACCTGTTTATCTTCGCCGAAATGAATTATCTCGCCGTTAATTTCGATCTCTTTAGGCATTACTCGCCTTATTTTTTGGGGATTTCTTTTTGGATTTATTTTTTTCGACTAATTTCTCCACGTACGTGATAACTTCTGAGGCGATATCCTTTTTAGTTGTTTTTTCAATGCCTTCCAATCCTGGTGAAGAGTTTACCTCAAGAACCAGCGGGCCACGTTCAGACTGCAGAAGATCAACTCCGGCTATCGAAAGGCCCATAATTTTTGCGGCTGTTAAAGCCACCTCACGCTCTCTTTTACTCAGTTTAATCAGTTCGCCTGAACCTCCCTGGTGCAGGTTAGAACGGAACTCTCCCTCCTTCCCCTGGCGCTTCATCGCGCCAACGACCTTGTTATTGATAACAAATGCACGAATATCTGCGCCTTTTGCTTCCTGTATAAATTCCTGAACAATTACCCGGGCTTTCATGCTGTGAAATGCCTCAATTATTGATTCAGCAGCTTTTTTTGTGGGTGCCAAAACCACTCCATAGCCCTGTGTGCCTTCGAGAAGTTTTACGATGAGTGGCGCGCCGCCAACACTGTCGATTATCTTTTTGACCTCTTTGGAATAGTTTGTGAACACCGTTTTTGGCATTCCCACATCGGACCGGGCTAAAACTTGTAAGCTCCTGAGCTTGTCACGTGAGCGAACCAAAGACTGTGATTCTACAGCTGTTGGGACTCCCATCATTTCAAATTGTCGGACAACCGAAGCGCCATAAAATGTAACAGATGCGCCAATTCTTGGTATTACAGCATCAACTCCTTCAATCAATTCCCCCTTATAATAGATCGAAGGATTGTCCTGTTCTATAACAATATCACATTTCAAGTGGTCGAGAACAGTTGCCCGATATCCCCTGTATTCGATAGATTCCACCAGCCTTCGTGTTGAGTAAAGAGAACGGTTTCTAGATAGTATAACAATGTGTAACGGTTTGTGCGACATTAGTTTTTGGTTATGATATTAAATATTTCTTCGACACATCAACCAGAAAATTTTGTAAAAATTTTCTCCCAAGCAAAAGATCATACTTCATTGCACTTCGGTCGGTGAGTGTCAGTTCAATAACACGTTTTTTACCGCAAAAATTTGCAACTTCTTTTATCGTATAACGCTTTTGAACAGTCCCGTTTGAGCTTTTTACATTTCGTATTTTTTCAAGCCTGGATTCAACCACACTGTTCTGGTAGGATGGGTGTTCAGGATCGAAAAGTGAAAATTGAACATAGTCACCATCATTCTTAGATACAACGTTGATCTCGTGACAGTGCAGGCTCGAAGTATATGCTCCGGTATCTACCTTTGCATCCAATTGGTCAATGGACCAGTTAGGAAATCCGATTTTCTCAATTCTGCCTATAGTTTTTTTCACGCTGCAGCCTAATAATATTTATAAAACAAAAAATAACAGCTTTTAAGCTCGGTTGCAGTTCATATTTTGATATATTTTGTTACACACATCAAACAGGTATCAATTTATTTTCCTTTACTTATATGCATAAACTAAACCGGCCCCGAGCTGTTATATTCGAGAAAAATTGCCAAAAGAACATCAAAATGGCAGTCAATAAAGCTAATAGTATTGAAGCTTCATTTCGTCCCCACTTCAAAACTCATCAGTCATATGTGATCGGTCAATGGTTTATTGATGAAGGAGTTTCAGGCATTACTGTTTCAACACCTCAAATGGCCAGCTATTTTGCGCGTCATGGATGGGACGACATCACAATAGCCTTTCCTTTTTACCGGCAGCAGATGAGTGATATAAACCAGCTTTCGGAACATTGTACATTACGTCTTTTTGTTCAGAATCAGGATGATATTAAGTATCTGGGTAGTTCTCTCAAGCATCCCGTTAATTTAATGATTGAGATTGATGCCGGCTATAACCGAAGCGGCATATCATATTTTGAAAAAGGGAAGATAAACAGTCTGATCCGCTCAATGAATACAACTCCTAATGTTTCTTTTAAGGGATTTTATATTCATGATGGAGGAACATACCGCGTTCATGGCTTGGAAGCTGTCAGGCGAATTCTTGAAAGGGATACAAAAGCTTTCACTGAACTATATGAACGATATCCGGATGTAGCATATGGTTTGGGTGATACTCCCTCCTGTTCGTTATTGGATAATTTATCACCCGCAACCGAGCTTTCTCCGGGCAACCTTATTTTTTATGATTTGATGCAAATTGAGATTGGCAGCTGTTCATATGATGATCTCGGCATGCTGGTACAGGTACCTGTTGTTCAGGAAAAGCCAAGTGAGGATCAATGCATAATTCATGGCGGTGCCGTGCATTTTTCTAAAGAGAGACTAAATATTAATGGTGGGGATTGTTATGGACAGCCTGTTTTGGTAAGTGAAAATGGAAGCATACAGAAAATCGATGGATCGTCCGTGATTGCGCTGTCTCAAGAACACGGAACTGTGTCAGGACTTAAGGTTTTAAAAAGCGCATATAAAAAAGATCAACTCAATGATTTATGGATCTGTCCGGTCCATTCATGCCTTACGGCAAACCTGTTTGAAGAGTATACTACACCTGACGGCGCAACCATAGAAAAAAGAGTACTTTCATGAGCGATCAGTTAAAGGTATCAGAAAAATATTCCCGGTATTGGCCGGCTGCCTCCGCGGGTAGCTTAATCTTGTCGGTACTCTTTGTTGGAGGATATATCTATTCAAACGACCTGCTTCTGGAAAGCTATCTGCGACTTGCCGCCTTTGTTTTCTTTGTGATTGGTTTTTTGAGCTATTTTAAAGTCCGAGACGGAAAAATTACAATTATCTATGAGCTCGATCATGAAAAGGTGGCTGACATAAATATCACATATTCTGTCCGGGATCAAAATATTCATGTCGAGTCTATCGATCTGTCGGATATCAAAGATATAAAAGTAGATGAGATGCCGAATCGATCACTCTATAACGATTTCTACAGGCTTGACAAGTCTGTACGCCTGCAAAAGAAAAACATGAATGGTTGGTTATACCTGAATGAATTTCATGGCCGCATGATCCCACTTTCCCATCCAAATGCTGAAAAGGTGGTTCAATTTATCAGAGATCATATGAGTTGAGAAAGGCCTGTTACGCGGAAAATCAGATAGGAACCTCCAGCGGTTCTACGTCATCTGTAAAGGCACGCTTCCAGAATACTATAGCACCCATAAGGAGTCCTTTTGCAATAAAAAAGGTAAACACAATCATCAGACCTATGTCCTGAAATATTGCGATTATTATTATATAGAGGAAGAAGACAATCATACGATTCTTATACTTCTTAATGGAATCTTTATCAAATCTTGGAATTTTATCAAAAGGAATAGTGCTGACCATCAAAAAAGAAAGAACAATTACAACGGGTATGATGAAAGACAAAATTCCGTTTTCAAAGCTTGCAAACCACTCCATACGCTTATTAAACGTAAGATAGAGAGCAGAAACCATGGATGCCTGGACAGGTATTGGCAACCCCTTGTAAAAGTCGTAGTTGACATATTTTGAATCTACGTTAAACCGTGCCAGTCGGATTGCTCCGCAGATTGGTGGAAGTGCGCTTAAGATAATCCCGATTATAGATAGTTCATGCAGCACAAACGTATAAAGTAAAAAGCCCGGAGCAACCCCAAAAGAGACTACATCACTGATGGAATCAAGCTCGATGCCAAACTCACTGGTTGCGTTAGCCAAACGGGCCATGAAGCCATCAAGAGCATCAAAAAGCCCTGCCGTTACAATTAACCATGCACCAAATATCAGGTTTTCCTCAGCAACCATTATGATTGATAAGAAACCACAGAAGAGGTTCATCAGCGTAAAAAAGCTGGGAATAACGATCCTGGGAATCTGTTTCCTTTTACGTTTCTCTCGTCTGCGCTTTGATCTTAATTTTTGAATCGGGTATTTCATGACCTATCGAATTTTTCCAATAATCGATTCACCAGCTACGGTTTTTTCACCTTTTCCCACCATGATATCCACGTTTTCAGGTAATATCAGATCCATGCGTGAGCCGAACTTCATTATACCAAATCTTTCACCGGCAGTAACGTGGGTTCCTTCCTCAAGGTTATAAACTATTCTTCGAGCCAGAAATCCTGTAATTTGCTTGAAGAGTATTTTTGTACCCGACGAATGCTTTACACCAAAATGGGCCCTTTCATTCTGTTCAGAGGCATGATCTTCCCACGCCATCAGATATTTTCCGGGTGAATACTTTACGTATTCAACATCGCCGGAAAACGGGACTCGGTTCACATGGACGTTTAACGGGGAGAGAAAAATACTTATCTGAGTGGCTTTGTTATTCATATACTCTGATTCCTCAATCTCTTTAATCAGAACCACTTTGCCGTCAGCCGGCGATATGATTAATGAATCATCGGTTGGGGTACGCCTCTCCGGATCTCTGAAAAAGTAGATCGTCAGCAGGCAGAGAATGCCCAATATGACGTAAATGAAATATGAAAGTAAATCGGGTAGATATGATGCACTAAACCCGACAGCCAACGAAATAATGATAGCAACAGTGATAGTACCAAATCCTTCGTTTGAAATCATAGATCAGCTGCCGAATGTTCTCAAAATATCATTAAATGTTACCAGAATAATCAGTCCGATCAGGAATAAAAACCCAATTTGTTGAAGCCCCATTCGAACTTTCGCGCTGGGTTCGCGTCGCGTAATACCCTCATAGAGTAAAAACATAAAGTGTCCACCGTCAAGTGCCGGTATAGGCAGCATGTTCATGATGGCAAGTGTAATGCTCAGGAATGCCGTAATTTCCCAAAATCCTAAAAACCCTCGTGAATCAGTAGCCTGTTTAGTTACACTGGCGATGGCTACGGGACCTCCAAGATTTTGACGGACCGATATATCTCCGGAGAACATCATACCAATTCCCTGTATTATGCCTACAAAGGTGTCTTCTGATTTTTGAAAACCCTGCCCCACCGCCTCAACTACATTGTAATCGAGAGTCTGAACGTCGTATACGTCGCGCGGATTAGGCGCAGCGATACCGATTTGATTTGTTTTCGGATCGGGTGTGACACTCAGGTTAACCGGCCGGCCGTTTCTTGTCACAGTAAAATCGAGTTCACCTTCTGCATTTTGAATGATCTCAACAAGCTGAATCCAATAGTCAATTGTCTGCCCGTTAATTGACGTAACCCGATCACCGGATTGAAAACCGGTTTGCTCAGCGGGACTTCCTTCAAGCACAGACGATATTTGACTTGGCAGCGTGTTATTTTGATTTAGAAAACCCTGTTCACCAATCTGATCAAGGAAGTTAGGCGGGGTTGAAAGATTTTGAACGTTCCCATTGCGCAGAATCATGAATGAAAGATCACGTCCTGTGATAGCCGCAGGGTTGAAAATATCATTGAAATACTCAACGCGCTCTCCGTTTATTCCAATAATGCGATCTCCCGTTCGAAAACCGACCTCATGAGCAACCGACTCCTCAGATATGTACAAACCATCTACTGAATCAATTGGAATGACCTCTTCACCGTAAGAAAGCGCAATTCCTGTATAAATAATGACAGCAAGTATAGCATTGAATATGACACCTGCAGTAATAACAATCATTCGCTGCCAAACAGGTTTACTGCGGAATTCATCCTCTTTTGGCTCCTCTTCAAGAAAATCATCATCCATTGATTCATCAATCATTCCGGCAATGCTAACGTACCCGCCTAAAGGAGTCGCTCCGAGCACATATTGGGTTTCACCTTTTTGGAAACTGAAAATTTTTGGAGGAAAACCGATTGAGAATTTATCCACCCGCATTTTGAAAAACTTTGCGGCAATAAAGTGACCTAACTCATGGATGGTCACCAGGATAAAGATTGCGGCAATAAAGATCGCAATAGTTGAAGATATACTTATAATCCAGTCCATTCTTTACCTTAATAGTGTATTCGCAAATTTTCTTGTTTCTATATCAACATCAAAAAGTACGTCGGGTGAACCAACCGTTTTTTGATTGAATTTATTGAGCGTCTTTTCTATGAGCACTGGGATGTCAATATACCGAATTTCTTCGTTTAAAAAGCGTTGAACGGCAACTTCATTGGCTGCATTCATAACGGCAGGCTTGATGCCCCCCTCCTTCACTGCCTGAATTGCTATTTGAACGCAGGGAAATTTAATAAAGTCTACCGGTTCAAATGAGAGGTTCATCCGTTTTGTGTAGTCGAGACGAGGTACATTTAAAGGATGTCTCTGTGGATAACTCAGCGCATAGATTATGGGCACTTTCATATCAGGCGGCCCAAGCTGAGCTTTAGATGATCCATCCTTAAATTCAATAATTGAGTGAATAATACTTTGTGGATGAATTACCGGTTCAATTAAATCTATATCGATACCGAAAAGCCAATGGGCCTCAATAATTTCGAGGCCTTTGTTCATCATGGTTGATGAGTCAATAGTAATTTTATTTCCCATGTCCCAGTTTGGATGATTTAACGCATCCTTTACCGTAATAGACTTCATCATGTCTCTGCTGAAATCTCTGAATGGTCCTCCGCTTGCAGTTATAACAATTTTCTCAACAGAGTCCATTTCCTCACCTACAAGGCACTGCCACATCGCGGAGTGTTCAGAGTCTACCGGAATCAATCGATCGTGGAATCCGGGAATAGAGGTTAAAATTTCACCACCGACAACCAATGACTCTTTATTGGCAAGGGCAACGCTGTTTCCTGATTTTAGCGCTTCGTATGTTGAGCTAAATCCCGCAAAACCAACAAGCGCGTTTAAAATAAGATTTAAACTTGAATCAGCCGCCATTAGTTTCAACGCTTCAGGACCATAATCAATTTGCTTGGGTTTATAATTGAGGGCATCCTCGAAGGACTGTTTGTTTGATGCGTCTGAAAGGATCAGCCAGTCAGGTTTGAAATCATTAGCAATACTGGCAAGCTTTTTCCAATTAGAGTGCGCCGATAAACCCCGAATGTCATAGGCATGGCGATTGGCAGAAATAATTTCAAGAGCCTGGGTACCAATTGAACCTGTGGCCCCCAATATTGCAATACGCTTAGGTTGTGTACCGTCACTTTTGTGCTTCATGCTGGATGTCAAAATAGAAAAAATTCTAATTAAATCGGGAGGAATAGATCTCCTTTGCTGATTCATAAAGAATAGCATGATTTTCAGCTGTTTCTTGCACTGACGGCGAATAACCGCCTGAAAGCAGCAGTGCGATTGGTATATTCCTGTCCGCTGCAGAAGTGATAACGAGCCGATCTCGTTCCCGCAATCCTTTTTGTGTGAGTGATAATCGCCCAAAGTGATCTGATTTTAAAGGGTCAATTCCTGCGAGATAAAATATCAGGTCTGGTTCAAACTCTGAATAGATCCCGGAAAGAGCATCTGTCAGGATGTTAATGTAATCCCTATCTTGTGTATTATCAGGAAGGCCGATATCATACGTTGACGGTGGTTTTTTAAACGGATAATTCTTTTCGCCATGGATGGAAAAGGTAAATACGTCGTCATCATCCTTGAAGATTTCAGCAGTTCCATTACCCTGGTGAACATCACAGTCTATAACCAAAACTCTCTTTACCCACATTGCCCGCTTTAACACCTTAACGGCCACGGCGACATCATTGTAGACACAAAATCCTTCTCCAAGGTCCGGCATAGCATGGTGCGTGCCACCTGCAAGATTTCCGGAAACACCGTCTTGTAGCGCCATCAGCCCTGCATTAATCGTCCCCTGCACAGCCAGTCTTGAACGTACTGCCAAACTTTTACTCCAGGGAAGCCCCATGCGCCGCTCCTCTTTTCGTGTAAGTGTGCCATTCCAAACCGCCGAAGCATAACGAGATGTGTGAACACTGCAGAGGGATGTAAAATCGGCAAGTGAAGGCTCTATTACCTGATTTTCCACAATTATTCCACGATGAAGCAGGTAACGGTGCAGAACAACAAATTTCTTCATCGGAAAGATATGACCATCCGGTAGTTCAGCATTATAGCCCTGGGTAAAACTTACGCGCACACTGTTTAATTTAATTCTTTGTTTGTGTGATAAAGGCTAACATGCGTCCTGCCTTATCGCGTTCTCTTCTATAAGAATAAAATGATGAATCATCTATTGTACAGCGGGGATCGATCTCAATATTATACTTTCTGACACCTGCATCACCTAATTGCTCTGCTAAATATCCTTTGAGGTTCAAATGAGGTTTTTCACCGATTGACCAATTAATAAATTTAGAAGGAAATTTTTCAGCAACTTCCTCCCCTATTTCAAAATTCTTTACCGAGATGCATGGAGATATGTAGCAGACCAATTCCGATAGATCAGATCCCTCCTTTTTCATCCTATCCAGTGTATTCGGCAAAATACCGGATGCTGCGCCTCTCCACCCGGCATGAACTGCCGCAAGAGTATCGTTGGTTGGATCAGCTAAAAGAATGGCTGCACAATCAGCCGCCTTAATTCCAACTAATAGGCTGTTTTCCTTCGTTATGAATCCGTCAATACCGGTATAGTAACCGGGATTTGAAATCATAGAAACATCTGCCCCGTGAATTTGATCTGCTAAAGCTATGTTGCCGTTGTCATTAATTTCGTGATTCAATACTTCCAAATTCTGTTTAATGACCTGCATTGAGTTCCCTGTATTTTCTCCAAAATTGAGCCCGCTTATGGATTCCTTAGTATTATAGCTGTCTCGTTTGGCATACGTAAATCCGGCTGTAATACCCGGCAGCTTGTTCAGAAGTTTTGGCGCATGATAGATCATCAAACGGAGAAATAGTTTAAAAGCTCGTGTTTCACTTTTTCAATCGGAAAACTGTGACCTGTCCATATTTCAAAGGAGCGACTTCCCTGATAAATTAGCATATCCAACCCGCTGATTGTTTCTGCACCCGTAGATTCCGCCTGTGTAAGAAATTTTGTTTTTAACGGGTTATAAATAAGATCATAGCAAATTTTGCCTTCAAGCAGATTCAAATCGGCAGAATTTACAGGGCTGAAATTCTTTTTTTCTCCCATTCCAAGGGGAGTTGTATTCACAATTAGCTTCGCCTCTTCTGCAAAACTTTGCCACTGGTGATAATCAACGACCCGAGTAAAAATAGATTTTTCGAGGGGTTTTGCAGTTTGCGGTGTACGGGAAACCAGGATGATCTCCTCGTAATCCATCTCCATGAGAGCGTACTGTACCGCAAGGCTTGCTCCGCCTGTACCGAAAATAATAGCACGCTCTCGTTCCAGTGTGCTCTCAAAATTGTGAAGTGGTGCTTTAAACCCAAAAATATCGGTGTTGTCACCTTTTATAATATGACCATTATCAAATTTGGAGAGTGTATTCATTGCACCTATAGCCCTAACTTCCGGTGAGAGGCGATCGGGGACGTTAATAAGTTCCCTCTTCCAGGGTATTGTGATGTTACACCCCAGAAAGCGTTCATTGTTAATCCACGAAATAAAATCAGTGATTGACCCAGGAAAAAGCTCAACGGCTGCATACTCTGCATCAATAGAGTAATGCTGAAGTGAGAGATTGTGCATTAACGGAGATAATGAATGCCCAATGGGTTGACCTACAACAAGATAGTGAGGTGATTTAGAAAGTTTCGAAGTCTTAAATTCGTCAAATGACAATGACCCGCTACTTTTCATCAGAAGGGATTGTGGTTAGGTTTCTCTGTTTTGGATCAATTTTGACACATATCAGAGGCCATAAAAAATGCGCACCTCAGTTGAGGTGCGCATTGTAATAAATTTGCACAAAAAATTTAAGCAGTTACTTCACTGCTCTCTTTTTCTGTTTGCTCATCTTTAAAGGTATCTGTTTCGGCTAATTCTTTGAATTTGCCAAGATCTGCCTTTAACTGCTTTGGCAGTCCTTCGATGAAATTTGCAAGTTCTTCTTCAGGATCACCAAAGAATGTACGATAGTCGAGCGAGAAATCAACTCGTGTGCGCTTACCGTTATCAAGAGGCGTGAAACGAATGGTTCCTGTCTGATTCAGGTTTCCGTTGATCGTAATCCAGGCAAAGCGTGTGTTGCGAAGATTATCGATAACATTTGTAGTCCATTGAAACTCCTCGCCACCAATATTGGTTTTATAGTCAAACGTCTGAGAATTGACCTTTTCAATTTCATCAATTCTGTTTAAAAATTTAGTATAATGTACAGGATTGCAAAGCAGTTCGTAAGCTTTCGCAAGGGGTAAATCAACTTCAATTCTTTCGTGCGCCATAGTTTGATTGAACTTCGGAAGTGAGAATTTTAATTATGTATTTTGATAAGGTTGAGGTAAGCAGATAGACAGGGCTAATCCACAATGCTCTAAATTTAAACATATTTTGATTAAGCATCAATCAATTTCGTGCAGAAACATTTATTTTGGCTAAATTTAATATTTCCGACCCATACTTCTCTTCTCATATCCTCACTGTTTATCGCCACCTTTTGCTTGCCTGCCAAGGGCTTTGGTCAGGAGTTCAGTGGTTCTATAAAGAATTATAACGCAGTACAGATCTATGATAATAATGAGTTAGTAGCGGGGCGAAACCGATTTAAGCTTCAGTTTAAACAAAATATGTCCTTTGGTGAATTGGTGGCTGAGGTTGATCTTATTGACAGGTACAGCTCCGGCAGGGAGTTTGAACTGCTACCCAGCGAACTATATGCTGACTGGTATACTTCATCTTTCGATATACGTGTTGGAAAACAATCCATCATCTGGGGAAAGTCGAATGGAGCGTTCGTCAATGATATTATCACACCTGTAGACCTGCGCGAATTTTTGACGCAGGATATGTCTGACTTACGCGTAGGTGTTACAGCGTTTAATGTCCGCCGATATTTTGATAACAGCTCACTTCAGCTGATCCTCTCCCCTGCACTTGCTACGGATCTTCTCCCGGATGCTGAGTCACGATGGTTTCCGGTACAAACGCTGCCATCGGTCACGCCCGTCAGGTTTGAAGATCCGACTTACGACAATAATTTGTCAAATATACAACTGGCTGCACGTTTTTCCTGGCGGCCTACGCTTTCACTTGATGTAGATCTGATGGCGTACCACTGGGCACATCCGATGCCTGCATATTTCATACAGCCAAATTTTCTTACATTTCAACAGCTACCGGAGGTTACGCTTAGAGAAACATATAAGACATCACCTATGGCGGGTTATTCCATGACCTGGCAACCGGGTGACACGTGGATCTTTTCGGCAGAAGGTCTATTTGTCAATGAAAGACTTTTTACGTTTCTGCCTGTTTCTGTCAACAGTCTGGAAGACGCTATTGAAAATCCTCTGGAGGCTATTCAGGTTATCCAGGAGTTCGATATCAGAAATGACGGGTACCTCCTCACAAAGCCCTGGATTCAACAGATGATTGGTGTTCAAACAAGTTTTAAAGGCGTTACTGCAGGCCTTCAGGGATATTTTGAAATTATATTGAGCTACGAAGATCGCATCTTACCTCAGCGACTGTTTCCTTACGTAAGTGCATTTGGTCAGCGATCGTTTTTAAGAGATCGGCTACAGGTTTTCACAGTTGGCCGGTATAACGTCTATGGGCAAGATTTCTGGGCACAGCTACAGGGCACATATGAAATAGCAGATGGATTCGAATTTACACTGGGCAGCAACGTATTTGGAGGCCCGACTATCTCACCCTTCTATGGTCATCTGTCATTCCGACAATTCCGTGATAACAGCTTCATTTTTGCACAAACTGCTGTGTATTTTTAAGTCACTTCACTACTGTACATATAAGCCTGAGTTCGAGTCATAATATGTCGAATACAACCAATAAAAGACCGATCCCGTCCAAAATGGACGCGAAATTGCAGAAATGTTATCCATACAGTCATGCCACGCCCAGGCGTGGCATCTCCTATCCATATCAACGGAATGAGATCCCGATGGGGAGGTACTGGATAACACCCTTTTTGGACAAGCATCTAAATCATAAACCGCATTTAAGAATCGAACACAGGTTATAAGCAAAACAGGGGAATTAATATCCTTTTTTCAAATCAAGTCAACTGTCAGTTTAAATCAATTCAAAGCAAACGGTTTTGGAGAAATAGGGAATGCAACTGAAGTTCAATTAGTTAAAGCCACTATAATGAAACACTAAGATATTCTCTATTCCTGTTGAAAAAATTTGGCGATATCATCCTGGCGGCACCCGGCTCAGTAATAGCCGGAATGGTGCTGCTTATTTTTTTAGCAATATATCCGGCATCCCAAATACGTACGGATTTTAATCTTGAGGGTTTTTACCCCGACGAAGACCCCGTTATTGCGGATTACGACCTCCTTGAAGAAGAGTTCGGACGGGATGACAATACTATTCTAATCGCATTTAAAACTGATTCTATATTTACTGCAGAAGTTCTCCGCGATATAGAAAAGCTTACCAAAGAGTTTGAGCAGATACAGTTTATTGAATCAGTACGGAGCATTTCTAATGCCCAACAAATTCAAAATATAAACGACAGGCTCACCTTTTCGAACTACATAAATGAGGTGCCGGAACAAAGTGATGAGCTTGCTCAACTCAAACGGCAGCTAACTGATGATCCGTTTCTGGAAGGTTCACTCATTAACA
>Ga0306867_1001004_pt1 | contig 14067 bp, 8 predicted proteins | sample AntRauTorckE6831_FD_190432 | JGI IMG/M metagenome (GOLD analysis project Ga0306867, IMG submission 190432) | Saline lake microbial communities from Rauer Islands, Antarctica - Metagenome Torckler E6 #831 (v2) (version 2) | ecosystem: Environmental > Aquatic > Non-marine Saline and Alkaline >... | reverse complement strand
AAATTTATCCATGAGCTACAATAAAATCACCCCGCCTGAAAATGGCACTAAAATTGAAAAAGAATCGAACGGAAATTTGAATGTCGGTGATAATCCCATCATCCCGTATATCGAAGGCGATGGCATTGGCGTGGACATCACCCCGACGATGAAACATGTGCTGGATAAGGCTGTTGAAAAAGCCTACGACGGACAAAAGAAAATTGAGTGGTTTGAAATGTACGCCGGGCAAAAGGCAGTCGACTTTTACGGGGACGACCAGTGGTTGCCGGATGATACGTTCAAAGCTATTGAGGAGTATTTGGTTTCCATCAAGGGGCCGTTGACGACTCCGGTGGGCGGTGGCATTCGATCGTTGAATGTAGCTATTCGCCAAAAAATGGACTTGTATGCCTGTGTACGCCCGGTGAAGTATTATAAAGGAACGCCCAGCCCGGTGAAGGAACCGGAGAAAACTGACATGGTGATTTTTCGGGAAAATACCGAGGATATTTATGCGGGTATTGAATATCAAACCGGCACCGAAGAAAATGAAAAACTGAAATCATTTCTCATTGATGAAATGGGCGTTGACAGTATTCGGTTCCCTGATACAACCTCCCTGGGCATTAAGCCTATTTCGGAAGAAGGGACCAAGCGGCTGGTACGCTCGGCCATCAATTATGCTATTGAGCAAGGGCGCGATAGTGTTACGCTGGTGCACAAGGGCAACATCATGAAGTTTACCGAAGGCAGTTTTAAAGAGTGGGGCTACGAGCTGGCCAAAGAAGAATTTGATGCGGAAGAGCTTGACGGTGGTCCGTGGTGCAAACTGCCCAATGGGCTGGTCATTAAAGATGCCATTGCCGATGCCTTTTTGCAGCAAATTTTAACGCGTCCCGATGAGTATGATGTGATTGCCACTATGAATTTAAATGGCGATTACGTATCCGACGCGCTGGCAGCATGTGTGGGCGGCATTGGTATTGCACCGGGTGCCAACATCAATTATGAGACGGGATATTCCGTTTTTGAAGCAACGCACGGCACCGCTCCTAAATACGCCGGACAGGATAAAGTGAACCCCGGTTCGCTCATTCTTTCAGGCATGATGATGCTTCGGTACATGGGTTGGAAAGAAGCAGCCGACCTAATTGAGAAAGGCATTGAAGGGGCCATCATTGATAAGCGGGTGACCTATGATTTTGAGCGGCAGATGGATAATGCGACTTTGCTTAAGTGCTCTGAATTTGGAGAGGAGATTGTGAAGCACATGTAGCAGAATGGCGTACCTAAACATGTAACAGAATTATTCCACATCCGCCGCTCTGCTGCGGATGTTCTGAACCTTACTCACAGCGGTGCAGAGTAAAATCTCTATGAAAATAAAAAAAGCCTGATGCCGGTAAGCATCAGGCTTTTTTATTTTAGGAAGGGTTACTCCTAATTAAATGAATACCGCAGGCCAAACTGCATACGCCATCTTGACTGCAGGTCAAACTGGTTGGTAAATGAATCGTTCAAGTCAGGGTCAAAGGTGTAGGTTGGTTCCAACGTTTGTTGGTCTACGCTGATCCCGATGGGCTGCGCATTGGTCGGGTTTTCCCGCACTCCCCAGTCCGAGTTGATCAAGTTACCTATATTCAAAATATCGAGGCTAAACTGTATACTGTTGTTACCGAGATTTAAATCCTGCAGCAGCCGCAAATCAAAATTACTGAACCATGGACTCAAAACAGCATACTTTTCAGCAAAGTCTCCCCTGCGCTCGCTTAGGTAATCATCCTGTTCAATAAAATTGTTGTAAGCTTCACGTTGGGCCGCTTGCTCTGCGGCAGTACCGGAAAAAGTGAAGTTTTGCAACTCCGACTCCGTTGGGACAAATATCAGATCATTAAGTCCTGAACCGTCTCCATTGGCATCACCGGCATAGGTATAGCTGAATCGGCCGCCGCGGGCAACTTCAGCAAACAGCGACACCGTTGTGGCCCAGGTTCCATCGCCATAATTAAAGGTTTTATTGAGCGTACCCACAAACCGGTGTTTATCTCCAAAAAGGGAGGGCGCCAGGCCGGGATTGTTCACATCGCCCAATGCCGGATTTCTATTAAAAGCGTCACTTGAAATTTCAGCTTCTATCGAGTTTACATCCCTTGAATCCAGATAATTATAGGCCAACGAGGTATAAAGACTGCCAAAACGTTTTTTTGCCTCAAAAGTAAAGTTAAAACTACGCCCATCGTTCGTATTTGTGAATACATAGGCATTGGTGGGTCCCCCAAATGGGCCTGTTGCACGATCTGAATTTAGATAAAAAGGCCGGTTATCAGGTCCGTTTAAATTGCCGCTGGGAGGGCGCAGCCCAAAATTTCTGACCAACAGCGCATTTATATCTTTTGTATAAATTAAATCCGTTGAGAGCAGCCATCCGCCCTTAAGCGTTTTTTCTGCCCCCAGATTGGTTCTCCAGACTTGAGGAAAATCAAAATCGGGACTGGTTGTTTGATAGAAAAAGAAGTCAGGGTTGGCTACCTGATTGCCAATCAACACAAAGGGGAACCGGCCGGTAAAGAGCCCCGAGCCCCCGCGAAGCTGCAGATTTTGATCACCCAACACATCCCAGTTGAAACCCACACGCGGTGAAAAAATCGGTGTTTGACCAGGCAGTTCGGTGCTGTCAAATTGAATGGGGTCGCCATTCTCATCAAAATAAGTTACACCCGGAGCATACGTTCCGCCTTCATCAACTGTTCCCCCTTTTCGGTCAATATTTTCCTGTATCAATTCTGAGGTGTTAAAATACAGCGGTAGATCTACCCGTAATCCATAGGTGAAATTAAATTTGTTGCTTATCGTCCACTTATCCTGTGCATATAAAGAAAACTGGCCTACATTGGTTTCGGCCAGTGCCCAGCCGTCATTAGCATTGTTATTTTGAAATGTTTCCCGGGCCCCTTCCACGATCGGATCAAGCTGACCCGAATTAACAAAATCCAGGAAGGACTGAACGCTTTCAAAACCCGGACCAAAAGTTCCACCGCGTGATCCGCCGTCATATGCACCCAAATTGAAAGAATTGTCAAACAGGAATGCTTCAAAAGAGGCACCAACGGTTATGGTATGATCATTGGCAAAAATGTCGAAATTGTTGGTGACCTGGAATATCTGCTGATCCAAGCGGTTGTGAATGGAAAAGGGCTCGTGGCCGGCAACAATGGCACGCACTCCATTCTGATTTATATTAATCACCGGAAACGGTTCGCTGAATGGATCCCGGCTGTCGTCAAAACGGGTATATCCTATCTGTAAATTATTCGAAAACTTACTTCCTATGAGTGAACGCAATTCTATAATACCAGATTGGATACTGTTATTTATGCGGTACCCTGAATTGGCAAACTGTAGGGTAGTAAAATCGGGTCCTCTGCGCCCTATTGCAGATGGGTTGGCATTGAGACCCCGGAATGCATCAAGATAATTATAGGTAGCGGTAAGGGAGTTATTGTTGTTAATATTCCAATCCAGCTTAAAGATGCCTTTGTTATTATTGGTCTCGCGTGAATAACGTTCAAAAGACCCCGTTTCATAACCGAAACGACTTTCCAATACATTACTGACTGCCAGTAAATCTTCTTCGGGCACCCTTGAAACGTTGCTACCTGTTCGGCTGGGATTGTTCGCCAAAAAATTGCTCCCCAGATCATCCCGCAGATCAAATTCAAGATTTGCAAAGAAAAAGAGTTTGTCCTCTATAATAGGCCCCCCTAAACTAAAGCCCGACTGAAACTGAGTGAGGTCTGGTACTAAAATATCATTACCTGCTACGGTTGACCCGGTAAAGTCTTCATTGCGGTAAAACCCAAAAACCGAGCCTTTAAAAGTGTTGGTTCCACTTTTTGTAACGGCATTAATTGAAGCCCCCGTAAAACCCGATTGCGTTACATCAAAGGGTGCAATTGAAACCTGGATTTGATCAATGGCATCAAGAGAAATGGGCTGCGCGTTCGTCTGACCTCCTGCTGTTGCAACATCCAGCCCAAACGGGTTATTAAATATAGAACCATCAAGGCTAAAATTATTCAGCTGATCATTTCGTCCAACAAAGGAGTTGCCGTCGGCTGATGGAGATACCCGGTAAATGTCTTCAGCAGAACGGGTAATGGTCGGTAAATCCTGAATTTCCTTAGTATCAATGGTAGTTGCAGCACCTGTACGATCGTCATTGATATCTTCGGTTCCTGCCGTGACAACCAACTCCGATAAATCGCTTACATTTTGAACCAGTTGAAAATTCACCGTTTTTGTTTTACCCAATGACAAGGTGATGTTTTGCTCTTGCTGTTTTGTAAAACCAACAAAACTTGCGGTTACTGTGTAAGGTCCGCCGATACGCAAATTAGGCAAGGTAAAACGTCCATTTGCCCGTGTTGAAACCCCGCGCTGTGTGCCTGATGGCTCATGTACGGCAATTATGTTGGTGCCTGCAAGCGGTTCTCCGTCTTGGTCGGTTACAAGCCCATCAATAGAGGCCGTGGTAACCTGTGCAGTAGCTGAAGATGATATAATCATCACCATCAGGCAGGTACAAAAACAAGTACACAAATACAGTAGCTTTTTCTTCATTTTTAAAGTGGTTAAGTGAAAGATGAGGTTGATTGATTTTAGTATAACGATTTGATAACAAATTCATCACATTAGGTAAATATAAAAATTTGCAGCCATCCGCTACCCATTTTATCCACAACTTTTCCACAAATATCTCTTAAAAAAAACAAAACCCAGACATAAGTTAAGGGAGTGTTAAGCAATTATTACCTTATCATTAAATTGCTGTGGGCTTGTTACTCATTAGGGAAACATAGCAAACAAAAAAACTGCAAATATAGCTCGTTCCGCTGTCAGTAGTCTTAAAATATTATTTAAAATGAACGATTCTGAAACAAAACCAAGCGGCGGTAGCGGCCGACCTGATTGAAAAGGGCATTGAAGGCGCCATCATTGATAAGCGCATAACCTATGATTTTGAGCGGCAATGGATAATGCCACCCTGCTTAAGTACTCGGAATTTGGTGAAGAGATCGTGAAGAACATGTAAATAAACGCATCGATATTTAATAACTCAGACGTTAACGTCTGAGCTATTGATACGAATAACACATAAAAAAGCCTGATGCTTTTAACAGCATCAGGCTTTTTTTATTGAAAGAAATATTGGTACGCAACAATTGGAATGCTACTTACCTCTGGTGTCTATATTTTGTTATTGGCGCGGAATTTTAACCCAGGTTCCTTCTTCAATTACTTCATTAAGATCAACCTGATTAGCAATAGCCACATCTTCGGCAGTTATTTCCAGGGGTAAATCACGATCATCAAATAAATCGCTGAAACGTACATCGCGGTTCACCTGGTAATTATTGAGCTGAGCCGGTTGAATATCGAGTATACTTCGATCATTTAAATCGTCAAAGCTGTTTGCCGTTTCATCGAAAGTTCTACTTACCGAGTCAAAGCGTTCAGCTACCGCGTAACTTACAAAACGGTAAATTCTTCCATCATACTTCATAGCTGTTAGAAGAAATCGCACATTTCCGCCCTGCTGCGTTTCTGCTGTAGCTGTGGCTTCAAATCCGTCCAGCCCATTGATTGATGTTCTTCCACCCTGGCCGGCCTGAATACCTTCTTGGTTCAAAAATTGTTCAACAGATGCACGAGGAGTATTATTTTGGCCATCAATAGAAAATTGCATGAGGGCGCTGCCCTCTTCATTACCCATTACAACCTGGGATGGCGTGTTCTGTATTTGCCAATTTTCAGGATACCGAAACTGAAAAGCTAATTCGGGATGATAGAAGACCCCGTTACGGGTAAATCCCTGACGCGGGTTCATACCAAAAATCATATTATCAATTTCGCTCATGTATTGACCGGTTTGCACCTTGTTCATTTGAATGCCCTGGTTTTCCCATTCCTGTGCCAATTCAGGGATTCGATTTTCCCGCTCTGAAGGGTCAGGGTGCGTGGATGCCCAGGTGGGCACACTTTGGCCACGTTGCTGGGAGACCCGTTTAAGGGTGGTAAAAAAGTCAGCTCCTTCTGATGCCTTATAATTTGTTTTGGCAGAATATTCAACGCCCAATTTGTCTGATTCACTTTCATCATCACGGCTATACTTCAAAAATAACAGCTGAGTGGCCTGGCTGCCGATTTGTAAAATATCACCGCCCGGCAGACCCAAAAGCTCTCCGCCTATGGCTCCTCCAAGCAAGGCCAATTGACCGGCCTGCTGCTCAAAAGCACTTTGAGAGGCATGGCGTGCTGCAACATGAGCAATCTCGTGCCCCAGAACCATAGCCAGCTGTGCTTCATTTCTGAGATTAGACATCAGCCCGCGCGTTACGTACACGTACCCGCCGGGCAGTGCAAATGCATTGATTACGGGGCTGTCGAGCACGCGAAACGTAAATTCTGTGTTACGATATTTAGCAGGGGTATCCTTCCTCCGCATATCGCTGTTAGCCAACACATCCTGAGCTACACGATCAACGTATTCCTGCACGCTGTCATCTTGATAGACTCCAAATTGGGCCTGAATCTGTTTATCCGATTGTTTACCCAGTTTCTTTTCTTCCTCCCAGGTATAACCGTAGGCACGTTTATTCCCGGTTACCGGGCTGCGCTGTACGGTACATGCTGAAATAACAAGCAATAAGGCCAGTACAGACAACGAAGCGTTAGACCATCGTAAATATTTTTTCATGAGAATAGCATTTTTTGATTTTTAAGTTTGTGACCAATACTCTTATTAATTCCAATTTAATAGCAAAGTTCCTTAGTACAAAATATTTAGTTCGGCTTGGCTGCATCATTCCAATGTTGGTAAATCATAACCATAGCCAGCGTGTCGAGTTCGCAATATTTGAGCAGTGACTGCATCGTTTTTTCTTTTTTGCTGCCGTTGAGGGAACCCGCCAAAATATTTCCAAAACAAACCATGGCCTGCGTACCGCGACCTATGGGAGGTCCGGATTGATGTTCTTGCAGAATACGATACGGGTTGCGGGCTTGCCCGCTTTGTTCGTTCCCCTGCCACCATTGCGCATCTTCAAAATTTGAGCTGCAATAAGGGGCACTGTATCGCTCTTTTAAGGACGCACTTACCGTGAGCACAGCTTGTACCACATCTTTAATGCTGAGCGAATTAGACATAAACCGGTTGTAGTAAAATCGTTTAACCAGGCGGCTTAAATCTGCAAAATAGGGTCCGCTGGGATGAGTTGAATCACCCCGGTTAATAACTTTATCAAGCCCCTCAATTAAAGCAGAAGCATCGGCTACCTCATCGCTATCTTTTTTCAATTCTTTTTGCACGGTTTTCAATGCATAGCGCTCAAAGTTTGAATACTGAATAATGGTGCCCCGGTTGATGTTTGGTATTTCCAGCAGATTGCGCACCAGCTCATAATTTGGATACGATGTGCCATCCGAAAGCCATTCGTTGTGCGTCAGGGAGCCATCTTGGTGCAACGTATGGCATGAAAATTGAAACAACACCAGATGATAGGGCGAACGATCTTTACGAATGGGAACGGCATAATTGCCGGCTTCAAAATCAATAAAATGTAGCGGGTATTCCCATCGTTTAATCTCATCATAAATGGGTTGCTTTATTAGTTCTTGGGGCACCGGCTCGCCTCGATATTTTCTTAGCTGCAGGCCCTGTCGCTCTTTATGGGTGATACGCTTACCGGCCTTTTTTATGGCATCCAGCGGCGGCACATCGTCCAGCGGTATCTGCCGCTGCAAATAAATATTCCGTTCCAGCCATGCAGGGATGCCCGGGCCCATTAAATCGAGCACGGAATGTTTTTTTTCTGTCTCGGAAGCACCTGTAAGCTTGCTCCAACATTTTTCAAATCCGCTTTCATTTCCATTACTTTTTTGTGATTGAGAAATTCGGAATTCACAGCGTCCACATTTCTTTCCCAGGCAAGGCTGCTGCCAAGAACCGGAAAAATAGCGGTCTTTCAGGGCTATTATTTGTTCTCCAAATGGCTTCAAATGGCTCTTGGTCATTTCCGAATCTCCCTTAAGCAATTTATCGGTCATTGCACTTACATCAATTTTAGTGAGCAACGTCGATTCTGTGGCATCAGCCCCTGAGGTTTGAAGCTTTTGCAGCAGCCGGTCATTTATAGCCGCGCCGTTCTTGGAGGGTAAGAAAAGCATGGTTTCAAATTTGAAATCCGCATATATTTTTTGAGCCACGAATTTTTTGTAGGCCAAATCTATGATATACGGTTCCCATTTTTTACGAGGCTCCCCTTTGCTGTTCATCAGCTGCGGTGGGTGAGATTTTAGGACCTTGGTTTGCAAATCACAAAGCTGAATATGAACTCCATCTTTAACCAACAGCGGTATCTTAACGAAGAATTGGTCGCAAATGAATACGGCATCTCGCAAAATGATTCGATCTTTTTCCAATAATAACCGTGTCTTTTTGGAGGCCTGAATACGCCTTTTCTCATTGATGCGAATAGAGTCCGGAAAATTATGGCCAAGAAGTTTCTTTAGGTGGTATTTATTAAATCCGGCATGATTTAAGAAAGGCTGAATGCGTTCATCTTCCGGATAGTGCTGATATTTGTAATAAAGTTTGGTTACGCATTGTAGCCCCGATCGCAGTAAGTGCCGATTGAAATACGTGGGCGCCCCTCTTGTTTTCATTTGACAATATTAACTTCAGGCACTAACGCAATATCAAACATTTGTTTTACCGATTTTTGAATTTCTTGCGACAATGCTAAAATTTCTTTGCCGGTGGCTCCTCCGTGATTTACAATAACCAAGGCCTGTTGACGATACGTACCTACCGAACCCACAACTTTGCCCTTCCATCCGGCTTGTTCAATGAGCCACCCCGCCGGCACTTTTTTGCGCGCGTTTTTCATATCATATCCGGGCATAGCGGAATGACTCTTTTTCAAATTTTCATACGCATCATTGGTGATGACCGGATTTTTGAAAAAACTGCCCGCATTTCCAAGTGTTGAAGGATCGGGCAGCTTACTCTGGCGAATTTCAATCACAATATCGCTGATATCTGCTACAGTGGGATCGGCAATATCCCTCTCATCAATCTTCTCTTTTAGCGCCCCGTATGATGTATTTAAAACAGGATTTTTAGCAAGCTTTAGCGTAACATTTGTGACGATCACTTCTCCCTTCAATTCTTGCTTAAAAATACTATCGCGGTAGCCAAAATTGCACGCTTCTTTATCATACGTTCTGCGTTTTCCAGTTTGCATTTCAACAGCGGTAAGCGAATCGAAAACCTCCTGTAATTCAGCCCCGTAGGCTCCAATATTTTGGATAGGGGCCGCTCCCGCCGTTCCCGGTATCAGGGACAAATTTTCTACCCCACCCCATCCGTTTTTTACGCAGTATCGCACGATATTATGCCAGTTTTCTCCGGCGCCCACTTTTAACCACACATGGTCGTCGGTTTCTTGAACAATCTCTTTACCGCGTATGGCTATATAAATAATCAAGCCCTCAAAATCATTGACAAATAGCACATTGCTGCCGCCGCCCAACACAAATTTCTTATCAAAGGGCAGACTGCTATTATTCAGTAAGTTTTCAAGCCTTTCGATTGATTGTATTTGCGCAAATCCACGGGCAACAGCATCTACCTTTAGTGAATTAAAGGGAGCTAAGCTGACATTTTTTTCAATTTGAGAAGAGAACACAATATTTAATCAAATATCCTTATTATTTTGGCTGTGTAAAGACTTTTGTTCTTTATGGTTAATCTTGACTTTAATTTTGCGAATCCTGTTTTTTTGAACGGAGTGAATAGTAAACTGCAAGCCTTTGTAATAAGCTTGCTCCCCCACCTTGGGTATGCGTTCTGTTAGGTAGTAGATCAAACCGCCGAGCGTTTCAAAGTTATCATCGGGGTCGGTTATTTCAATATCCAGGACTTCTTCCATATCATCAAGATCAATTTTAGCATCAAAAAGGTACACCCCGGTTTTAAATTTGGTGAATAGCTTTTCCTCATCTTCGGCATATTCATCAGAAATATCGCCAATCATTTCTTCGAGTACATCATCCAGGGTGATGATTCCTTCCGTGCCTCCGTATTCATCAACTACAATGGCAATATGCGTTTTTTCCTGTTGGAAATTGCGCAACAGGTCATCCAGTTTTTTAGTAGCAGGTATAAAGAGGGCTTTCCGGGCAATGGTACGCCAGTTAATGACGGTGCGCTCAATGTTTGAATGAATATAGGGAAGCAAATCTTTGGAATGAATAACTCCCAAAATATTATCTATATCATTCTCGTGGAGGGGCATCCGCGATAAGCCTTTTTCTCGGATGATAGAGACAATATCTTCTAATGACTGGCTTGTTGAAATAGCAATAATATCGGTACGCGAGGTCATAATTTCGTGCACTTTGGTGGTGCCCGATTCAATGATGTTTTCAATAATTTCGCGCTCGTCACTTCGAATAGACCCTTCCTGTTCACTAACCTCGGCAATAGTCATGATGTCTTCGCTGGTCATATTACTGCTGGGCCGGGGCAGTTTTTTTTCGAGAATGACGGTACTGTCGGCGATGAGTTTTGCCAGCGGCTTTAAGAGTATGAAAAAAGCATAAATAAAGCGCCCAAGGAAACGGGCGGTTTTAATTGGATTATTGATGGCAATGACTTTGGGGGTTATTTCACTTAAAATAAGTAGCGTAAAGGTAAGGACCACAATCTCGATGGAGAAGATAGCTACTTCTGAAAGCCCCAAAAATGAAGCTACATAGCCCGTTAATACCGCTGCCAACACCGATGAAACGATATTGGCCACAGTGTTTCCAATTAATATAGTGGCCAGCAATCTACGGGGGCGCTCAAGCATGCGGATTAAAAGTTGATCTACCGAGCCGGCGCTTTCCCGCTGGTCTAATGAATCATGTTGATTAGCAAGCGAAAATAACGCTACTTCTGAGCCGGAAAATATAGCAGAAAAAATAAACCCTAATATAATGATCAGTATCTGCAGTGTTATATCAAAAGTACTCAACGCTTCTTGATACACATGCGGATTTTGTACCAGCAGATAAAAAAAGGGTATGGTTACTAAATTCAATTAATTTAAGTATTAATGATAAAATTCAAAGATAACGACTATTCATCATCTTTGATTAAAATTCTCTGAAAGCTACAGTGCAAATCAGAGGAGTGCAAAATAAGAAATGCGACAGTGGGTTGGCACTGTCGCATAATTCCTCTATTTGGTTATATCCAATTAGAAAGGCAGGTCGTCGTCTATATCATCTAAATTATCATCCAGTTCAACATTGCTTGAAACCGGCTCAGATGCTTTGCTTTGGGCAGGTTTTGGCGCTCCGCCACTGCTGTTGCTGCCCTTGCTATCCAGCATGGTCATCTGCAACGCTTTTATTTCGGTGGTGTAGCGCGTTTGCCCTTCTTTGTCTTCCCACTTATTGGTTTGAATAGGCCCCTCGATATAGACCTGCGAGCCTTTTTTCAGGTATTCCTGACAAACCTCTGCGGTGCGGCCCCATGCTACAACTTTGTGCCACTCGGTCTTCTCTTTCCACTCGCCGCTTTTGTCTTTGTAACGCTCGGAAGTGGCAATAGACATATTGGCTACCGCCGTATTTGATTGCGTATAACGAACATCAGGATCTTGCCCCAATCGTCCGATTATCATTGCTTTATTTAGTGAGCTCATAATATTTACCTCAACTTTGTTTTGTTATTTGTTACAAAGGTAAGACATATTTAAGAGGAATTCCTTACACTTTTTTTTGAAATAATTTTTTCTTTTGCTCAATTGATGGCCCCGGCATTCATGCCAGGCTACCAAATTACCTGTTAATGTTTCAGAAAAATTATTCCTCATCACGTGTGTTAAAATTTGCTCCTGCTCAACCTTAAGCAACACACCCCCACCTCCGCATAAGATTGTGCTGAGCCCACGATTTGACCTTATCCCATAACTTTTTGCTGCAGAATTCCTTCATTCTTCCTCATGCCTTATTAAATTGGCCGATGCTACAATGCGATCTACCAACCGTGAAAACGGAAGGCTTTGCAAATAGACGGTTCCCGGACCTTCCAGATGTGCAAGAAATAACCCTTCGCCGCCGAATAGTTTATTTTTAAAACCGCCAACAAATTTAATTCCATAATCTACGCTTTCCGAAAGCCCCACCAGGCAACCACTGTCAATGCGCAACTTTTCACCTTTGGCCAAATCTCGTTTGATGCATGTACCTCCGGCATGAATAAAAGCCAGGCCATCTCCCTTAAGCCGCTGCAGTACAAAACCCTCGCCGCCAAATAAACCGCTGCCAAAACGCTTGGTAAAGGCTACTTTAATTTCAACCCCTGAGGCTGCACACAAAAAGGCATCCTTTTGGCAAAGGAAAGACCCATTTTCTTCATCCTGTAGATCAATGGGAATCACCTTGCCCGGATAGGCAGCGGTGAAACCAACTTTTTGTTTAGCATCAGATATATTTTTATAGGATGAAATAAAAAAGCTTTCACCGGTAACCATTCGTTTTAAACCTCTGATAATTCCTCCGCCGGTGGAAGTCTGCATTTTTATGCCTTCATCCATATATATCATCATGCCTACTTCACTGCGGGCGGCCTGGCCTGGCTCAAGTGCAAGTTCTACAATTTGAAGGTCATCGCCATGGAGCGCATATTCTAAATGATCAGCCATAATATATAGTCAATATAGTTCAGTAATTTTTAGCATGCATAACAACCCGTATTGTACAAATGAATAACCCATTATGAAAGGTATATGTTTGATCTTGCAACCGAATCTATTTATGTCCCATTTTTTCCATCAGCACCGCTACCTGAAATTCAAGGCGTTATGTTTCTCTGTTGATGCTTTTTTTTAATTTCGTATGCAGTTGTTGAAAAGTGACCTGTAGGTTTTTGCAAGACTTGTTCTTGTGATTAGCAAGAAAAGGTACGCTATTATCATGCCTTCAATTTTATCTGAGAAATAAGGATTATTATTTCTGTTCGGTAGGCATAATCATGATTTCACTTACATCTACGTGATTTGGTTGGGTAACAGCGTATCGAATGGATTCAGCAATATCCTCTGATTCAAGGGTTTTTATATCACCGTAACTTTCTTCAACGAAATCCTTAATTTCTTCATCCGTGATGGTGTCCATCAATTCAGTATCCACCGCGCCGGGTTCAATGGCAGTGATACGAATATTATCGCTGGGGCTCAACTCCTGGCGAAGCCCTTCTGATATAGCCCGTACTCCAAATTTAGTAGCACTGTAAACAGCCGAGCCCGGCATCACTTTCCGTCCGGCCACTGAAGATATATTCACAATGTGCCCGTTTTGCTGCTCGCGCATGGTGGAAAGCACCGGTTATAATTGCGGTCTTATTTTTTAACTGTTTCATAATAAAAGTTTTAAGTTATTTCGTTTACATTGTAATGGTGTTGAGTGCTCTTTAGGCCTATTTCAGTCTAATGAATAATCTTTAATGGTTATAAAATTTTCTCTCTGAGCCGTTGGAACAGGTAGATATATAGCTCGTCTACCTTCGTGGGAATTGCAGCTGAAAAGTGGACAACCGGTTAAATGCCGCTTTTTGTTTTATTTTAATGGACTTATTTAAATCTCCATCGTTCAATACGTTTTTCATTAATAAAAACCCCTGAAACTAAGAAGGTGTGAGAAAATACAATGTCAAATTAATGGTGTGCCTTAATAGTTTAGATTTATGCTAAAATAACGTTGCTGTCATCCCCCTCACCCCCTTTGTCTAGACCGGGGACATCCTTTACAGGTGTTCCGGGAGATCCTTTACACTTTACAAGGATCAAAAAAAGGGTGTTTTTGCCTTCAAAAAGGAGGCACAAATGTCCTGGAAGGAGGCAACAAAAATGGAACTTAAAGAAGAATTTGTCATGCTTGCCGAGCAACAAAATGTGAATATGAGCCGCCTCTGCCGCCGGTTCGGCATCAGCCGACCCACCGGTTATAAGTGGTTGGACCGCTATCGGGCCG
>Ga0306867_1000996_pt1 | contig 14180 bp, 11 predicted proteins | sample AntRauTorckE6831_FD_190432 | JGI IMG/M metagenome (GOLD analysis project Ga0306867, IMG submission 190432) | Saline lake microbial communities from Rauer Islands, Antarctica - Metagenome Torckler E6 #831 (v2) (version 2) | ecosystem: Environmental > Aquatic > Non-marine Saline and Alkaline >... | reverse complement strand
AATTTTATGCGCTGGAGATGAGGAATCTCAAACGGCCTACATACTATTCTTTCGTACAGGAAATTTGCTATTGCACCTTTTAAGATCCCTCTTCATTGCATTCATCGGGATGACTTAATGGTGGATAGGGTCTGACCCCCAAAAAAATAAGTCATGCCGAGGAGGCCACGACGAGGCATCTCAAGCATTGATGATGCAAAAGGCTTGGCAATGATTATTGCTAATTCAGCATTTAAGATCTCTTTCCCGAATACCCCAACATGCCGCAAGTTTAAAAACTTGCGGCATACTGTGTGCTGCAAAGCTTTGGTGACTCAAGATTCCAGCTTACTGAAAGCCCGATGATTACCGCTTTAATTTTCCATCTCAATTAGCTCCCGGTCAATTTCGGCATCGGGGCGCATCATTTTGTCATCTCCCTTTAAGTATTCCCCGAACCAACGCATCATGCGTAGGTTATAATCGTATTGTGCGGTAGCGTTTTGGTTGCCGTGTCCCTCACCGGGGTACAGCACCAAACGAACCGGCGTATCGGTGCGCGTTTTTATGTGACGATAAAGCTCGTACGATTGGCCCGGGTCAACGCGGGTGTCCTGCTTGCCGGCCATAATAAGCAGCGGGGTATCGGCTTGGCCTGCGTAATAAATGGGGCTGCGTTCAAGGAATTCCATATAATTATTCCATATGCGTTCACGGGCATGCACCAGATACAGTTCTTCGGGAATATCGCTGGTGCCCCATTTCGAAATATTGTTGCTGATACCTACAAACATCACCCCCGCGGCAAAGCGGTTGGTGTAGCGCGTGGAAAACCAGCCCGTGGCATAGCCGCCGTACGAGCCGCCGGTAACGCCCACGCGGGCCGAGTCGGCAATACCTTGGGCAATGAGTTGGTCCACGCCTTTCACAATATCATCGAATTCAGCGCCCGCCATATCAGCCTGACTGCTTTTGGCAAACTCCACTCCGCGCCCGGTGCTGCCCCGGTAATTAGGGTAAAATACAAAATAGCCCTGTCCGGCCCCCACTTGTCCGGGGTCGGAATAATCGGTGAGCCAGCCATTATCATAATGCGCTTCAGGGCCGCCGTGTACAACGGTTATCATAGGATGTTCTTCGCCTTTATTATAATCAGCCGGATAAATAAGCAGGCCCTGCAATTCCAGCCCGTCATCGGCCTTCCAGGTAATAACCTGTTGCTTGCCCATTTTTACGTCGCTCAACCAGGCATTACTGTCGCTAATTCGCCGCGGTTTAGTATCCCCGGCATTCATCATATACAATTCCTGCGGATGCGTGGCTTGGTCGGCAAGAAAAACGGTTGATCCATTATCAGCCTGCGCAAAATGATGCAGAATCGTTTCACCCGGCGCAATAATCGTCCGCATTTCCGTGCCGTCAGCGTTTATGCTGCCGAAAGTGGACCACACCCCTTTGCTGGTGATAAATTTCAGGGTACTCTTATCGGCCCATGCTACCTGTTCAAACATCCCTTTAAAATCGGGGCTGAGCTGCGTAGGCTCCCCGCCGGAGCTGGGCACTACAAACAAACGCCCGGCAATGGGATCATTAATATCAGCTGCGGCTATCATGGCCAGGTGTTTTCCGTCGGGGCTCCATGCAATTTGGCCCAGTTTTCCGCTGTGATTAACGGTCGCTTTTTTTTCTCCGTGGTGATCGGTAATCATCACCTGCTGCTTCATGTAGTAATCATCAATGCGGGGTGATGGGGCGGCAGCCACGGCCAGCGATTTATCGTCCGGCGACCATTTTATGGTATAGACTGAACCTTCAACCGTGAGTTGATGCGGAGGATGATTTTCTTTGGCAAGATTGGTCACATAGCCGCGCCGTTGCGGTACATTTTCTTCGTAAATATCCGGCTGATACGGAAGCGGATTGTCCGATTTCTTTATTGTTTCGGAGGCCATAAATGCGATGTGATTTCCATCACCCGCCCAGCTGTAGGAGGCAATGGATGTTGCATGCGAAAATATTTTTTGGGGTTCACCGCCGTTCATCGAAATTTGGTACAGCGCCGTGTTTTCATCGTCCTCGCGCTGCCCTAAAAATGTAATGGCATTGTGGTTGGGCCGAAACGCAATGCCGCTCACGTCCATGGCCGTCACAAAGGCCGTTCCTGAATCATCATCCATATTACGAACATACAGGTGATTCTCGGCCGGTTTATTTTCTTCCATGGGGTTAGCCGGATGGGAAAGCGTATAAGCAATAGTTTCACCATTGGCCGTAATTATGGCATTATCAACATGCTGAATTTTAGTCACCTGCCGCGGCGTTAGTGTTTGGCCTTTGTCTTGGCTAAAGGCGGCGGTACCAATCAACAAAAAGATAAATATGGCTGATAAAGCACGGGAAAAAGATCGGGAGTAACGGGGGGTTTTATTCATAACAAATAATTTAACTCAAAGATAAATGGTGAAATAGCTTAAGGTGATTTAAAAACAAATTGTGCGGTTGAAACAAAAACACCACCTGTCAGCGTGTGAAATCAACGCAGTCAGGTCTTACAGACTCTGACAGGTTGCGGCTTGTCAGAAAACTAATTTAACGGTTAAAATATTAATCTTAAAAGAATATTTGCACGGCTGTAGTTTTTGTGCCGTTAAATTTGCCTCTCTTACAAAGGCTGTGAGAAAAGCACCCATGTCATCCTGTCCGCCGGCTGGCGGATCAGGATCTCGTAAGGCTCCCAAACGTTGATATAGGAATGTCATTGATCAACGCCTGCGAGCACCACAAGATCCCGGATCGGGGTCCGGGATGACACAGTACGGCTTAGCAAGTTCTGAGCCATTGAATCCAACCACTCAACACCTTATCAACAAAGTGTTAAATAATCGTGAATAATTCGTTACAGTTTCGTGACTGTTAGAGGAGCCAATCTTTATATATTTGAAATCGATAACAGAAAAATTTACTCATTAGATATTCCACAAACTATTAATTCCATGAAATTTTCAAGAATTATTGCTCTTTTACTGTCAGCTGTTGTCCTTTCTTTAGGATTGATGAGCTGTGATGATGATATCGCCGACCCTGTTGAAGACCCCACCACCTTTTTGGTAGAGGTTACCAATGTGGGCCCCATTAATCCGGTACTGAAAAGCGGCACTTTTTCTTCGCCCGGTGCCGGTAGTATTGGACCTGATTTGCCGGCCCTGTTTCCCGGCGAAAGTGCCTCATTTACTTTTACGGCTCCGCCGAGTACGCTTACTCCATTGGGCGGCTCCGGACAACGGCTGAATTTTGCTACCATGTTTGTGCAGTCCAATGATCTGTTTTATGCCTTTCCGCCCGAAGGCCTGGATCTGTATGATGAAAATGACAATGCAGTTACCGGTGATGTGACCGACCAGATTTTTCTTTATGATGCCGGTACCGAAGAAGACACGGCGCCCGGCACCGGTCCGAATCAAAAACCGGCCCAGGATGGATCTGCAACAGATCAAGGACCCGATGAGAATGAAAATGTAACGCTAATCTCCAATGCGGAGACCAATGATTTTAATTATCCTGACAAATCGGAAGTTATACAGGTAACGATTGACCACGACGGAGGCGTTGAGTTTACCGTTACGGTGACCAATGTTTCTCAGCCCGGTACCATTGATTCGCAACGGGCAGGCGGCTCGGTTCCGCTTTCGCCTGGTTCATGGGCCGTGTACGAAAACGCGCTGGAAGCCAACGGTCCCTTCGCTTTTTATGAATTAGGGGCACCGGCCAGCCAGGGCATTGAATTTATAGCCGAAGACGGCTTCCCCGCTGATGTTATAGCCAATGGCGATATTGATACCCCTATTGACATGGGCCTTGCGGACGGCATTGCTCAGGTTACCGGCGTAACAACGCCGCTGTCACCGCCCGTTATTTTTTCGCATGAAGACGGATTTGAATTTTACCAGCTGGGCGAACCACTTGGCGAACCCGTAGGCGAGGGCATTGAAACCGTAGCCGAAGATGGGTTTCCCGCCAGCGAATTAGGCGGCAATAACCTGCCGCCGGGCCCAAATGAAGCCCTGCTCGATCTTTTACAGGGTGAAGAAGCGGTTATTTCTGCGGGCGCCGCACCCAATCCCGGCCGTATTGTGCCGGCGCTTGAACCCACGTTGCCGGGAAATGAGACAGGAGAAAGCGGTTCATTTGAAGTTACCGCGGCTCCCGGCGACCGCCTGAATTTTGCCACCATGTATGTACAGTCTAATGACTTCTTCTACGCCTTTCCGCCCAATGGCATTGCCTTATTTAATGACAATGGCACGCCCGTTAGCGGAGATGTAACCGATCAGCTGGCACTGTATGATGCTGGCACGGAAGTGGATGAAGAGCCCGGCGTAGGCCTCACCCAGAAAGCGCGGCAGGGCTTTACCAGGCTTGATGTGGGTGAAGAAGAAAATGGTTCGGTGCAGCTGGTTGTTGGTCCCGGTGAAGATGGCGGAAGTAATGACAACTTTAACTATCCCGCCAATAACCAAATTATTCGTGTAACTATAACCCCACAACCGGATGGAGCACAATAAATAGTACCATCCTTTTGTACCCCTAACGCTGCTGCATCAATCTGATCCCACGGTGCAGCAGCGTTTTTTTAATTGCGCTCCCAAAATTGTTATTCTTTTGTAAAGAAGCTTACGAGTGGGTTTTATATATTCATATAATGCATGTAGGAGTTAAATTCCTCTTGTCATCCCGAGGCGACCAGCGTTTTAGCTGGACAACGAGGGATCTCAGGTGTTATAACAACTGTTATCTTAGAAAAGATAATGTTTCAGCGCTTCATTTGAGATCCCTCACCCAATAAACCGGGATTCGGGATGACATTCTCTGTAATAGAGGGCGTTTTTAATCTCCTCATTGTGTTCATTTAAAGTAAATAAACAGTATTTGATATTATGGCCGAGCAAGATAAGATACTAATCATCGAGGACGACCCGGATATAGCAGAATTGGTGGAAATAAATGTCCGCGATATCGGCTACGAACTGGTAAAAGAAAACAACGGTCGGGAGGGGCTTGAAAATGCCCGTAAAAACTCGTACTCCTTAATTATCCTCGATCTGATGCTGCCGGGTTTAAATGGGATGGAAATCTGTAAAAAAATTCGCGAGGAAGATGAGCATACACCCATTTTAATGCTCACGGCCAAATCCGAAGAGTTGGATAAAGTGATGGGGCTGGAAAAAGGCGCCGATGATTATTTGACCAAGCCGTTCAGCATCCGGGAATTGCTGGCTCGTATTAAAGCCAATATCCGGCGCGTAAAAGTGGATGCGGAATATGAGGAACAGGAAAATCTTGAGGATATTCTTGAATATGGAGACCTCTACATTGAGCCCCATAAACGAAAGGTAACGCTGAGTGGCGAAAAAATTGAGCTGACCCCCAAAGAATTTGATCTGCTCATTCTGTTTGCATCACACCCCGGGAAAACGTTCAGCCGCGAAAAATTGCTTGACAAAGTATGGGGATATCAATTTGACGGCTATGACCATACGGTAAATTCGCATATCAACCGCCTGCGTAACAAGATTGAAAAAGATCCGCCCAATCCAACCTATCTCAAAACCGTATGGGGCGTGGGATACCGGTTTGTGGAGTTGCAAGAGCTGAGTCAATGAAAGATTTTATCCATTCATTTTACGGCAAAATTTCGGCGGTACTGCTGCTGCTTTTACTCATCCTCGGCGCGGGTCAGCTGTATATAACGTACGAATCATCCATGAAGTTAATTAGCGCGGCCGACCAGCAAATAAATCTCAACCTGGCTGAAAATATTGCCAGTGAAATGGAGCCGGAACTGATGCGCAACGCCTCCGAAGAAGAGGTGCAAACGGTGATTCAGAATTTGATGATTTATAATCCCCGCATTGAAATATATGTGCTTAATGAAGAGGGAGCCATCATCAATTTTTTTGCCGATCCTGCCAAAGTGAAGGTTGACGAAGTGCCCCTGGGCCCGTTGATGGAGTTTTTTAGCGACAAGCCACAAAGCTTGATACTGGGGCAAGATCCGCGAAACCCCGGTACCCAAAAGCCTTTTTCGGCCACGCAGGTAGATTTGGGAGACGGACAAATGGGGTATCTCTATATTATACTGAGCAGCCAACGCTATAATTCGGCGCTTGAAATGGTGCGCGACAGCTATATTATAGGCACCAGCCTCAAAATTTTAGCCATTATTTTAGCCCTCACCGCCATTGTGGGCCTTATTCTTTTTGGGCTGCTTACCCGCCGCCTGCGCACGATGGCCGATAAAGTGGAGGCGTTTGAAAAGGGCAACCATTCCGTGCGCCTTGATGACAGTTCCCGTGATGAGGTGGGCCAGCTTGCGGGCAGCTTTAATCGCATGGCTGATACCATTGAAGCCAACGTAAAAGAGCTGCAAAAAACCGACAAGCTCCGGCGAAATCTCATTGCCAATGTATCGCACGATTTGCGCAGCCCGCTGGCTTCTATGCAGGGTTATCTTGAAACGATTTCCTTAAAGGGAGAAGACATCACAGAAAAAGAGCGTAAAAAATATCTAAATACGATTTCCCGGAGTACGCAGCTACTGCGCCAAATGGTGGAAGAGCTTTTTGAGCTTTCCAAGCTTGATGCACGCCAAATTGAACCCCAAAAAGAACCGCTTTCCATTGCCGAACTGGTACAGGATGTCGTCTTGAAGCTGAAACCCCGCGCCGATAAAAAAGATGTATCACTCGTCACTGATTTCGATCAACGCCTGCCGCGGGTCTTTGCCGATATTGGTCTTATTGAGCGCGTTATTACCAATTTGCTGGACAATGCGGTTGATTACACCGACACCGATGGCAAGGTTTCGGTGGAACTAAAATCCATTCAAAACGGCACCTATGTGGAGGTGGAAATTAGCGATACCGGCTCGGGCATTGTAAAAGAAGACCTGCCCCATATTTTTGATCGCTTTTACCGGGCCGACAAAAGCCGATCGCTGGCTGGGGGTAACACCGGGCTGGGGCTGGCCATCGCCCAAAAAATAGTAGAGCTGCACGGCTCTGATATTGAAGTAGAAAGTGAAAAAGATGTGGGAACGATGTTCCGTTTTTCACTTCCTGTTTACTCCTGATTTTCAACAATATCGAAAGAAATTTGAAAACGGGTTGATGGGGCTGACTGAATGGATAAAGATCCTCCAAGCTGCCGAACCAGCGTACTAATTAAGGTCATGCCCAGTGATGAAGATTGTTCAATATCAAAATCGGAGGGCAGCCCCACGCCGTCATCTTCCACGTTTAGGTGGGCAGTATTTCCTTTTTGATGCAGTGATATGGCAATGGTGCCCTCGTTGCGTTCGGGGAAGGCATGTTTATAGGTGTTAGTAATAAGCTCATTTAACAAGAGTCCGCAGGGAATAGCCTGGCTAACGGTCAGTGAAATTGGGTCAATATCTTTTTCGAAGTGTACATTTGTTTTTTCGTCGCCAAAAGTATTGGAGATATACGAAACAAGATCCTCGATGTATGAATCTAGCGTAATGTCTGAAAATGATTCTGATTGATACAGCTTTTCGTGAACGGTTGCAATTGACTGGATGCGCGATTGGCTCTCCTTGAGTTTTTCTATTACCTGCGCATTATCGGCGTTAAAAGTCTGCATTTCCAGCAGCCCCGAAATAACGGCCAGGTTATTTTTTACGCGGTGATGAACCTCAGCAAGCAGCGTACTTTTTTCCTTCAGCGATTGCTCAATTTTTTCCTCATAGGCTATCTGTTCCGAAATATCACGAACATAGGCCACAATATAGGCCTTGTTATTGCGGCGGTAATATTTTGTGTTAATTTCGCAGGGAAACAGACTACCATCTTTCTTTTTGTACACGCGCTGGAGCACCTCGTTGTCGGTGGTTATTTGGGGCGACATTTCGGCGGGCATAGTACCCTCGTATTTATCAGGGATGAAGTTTTGCACGTTCATGCCTAAAAGTTCTTCTCTTGTATATCCAAAAAGCTGTTGGGCCCGCGCATTGCAATCGGCAATGGTTCCGTCTTCGGTTATCTCAAATATAGCATCAAATGACAGCTCCGAATAGGCGCGGTATTTCTGTTCACTTTCTTCAAGCGCAATTTCGGCCGCTTTGCGCTTGGCGATATTGCGGTTAATGCCCACCCAGTACTCTGTGTCATCTTCTTCGGCGGGAAAAGGCGACATTTCAAGATCAACCCAGTAAGGGGTGCCGTCCTTTTTATAATTAATAAATTCTACCCGAACGTGCTCGTGGTTTCTAACGCAATCATTGATTTTCTTTAAATTCTTCGACCTGGTCTTGGAACCGTGCAATATTGCTGGCGAACTGCCCATAACTTCTCCATGGTCGTAGCCGGTAAATTGTTCAAATGCTTTGTTGACATAAATAATTTTGGAATCCATGGGATCCTCAACCGGGGCTTTAGATATGATGACCATATCCTGGATATGGTTAATACCTGCCTGAAGCAACTTAAGTTGATGCTGTTGTTCAGAGATTTTTTGTTCAACCTTATTCCGGTATTGAATCTGCTTTTTAAGCTTGCGGTTGGCAACGGTTAAATTCTCAGTTCGTTCTTTAATGCGTTGCTCAAGCGTTTCATTGAGCTTCTTTACCTCCTGCTCAGCCTGCTTTTGATCGGTGATATTTATAGCAGTACCGGTGATGGCTGTGGGGTTCCCGTCATCATCGTAGGTTACCATATTTTCATCGCGTAGCCAGATAAAAGTATCATCCGCGCGCTTGAAACGATATACAAATGTGCGCTGGGTCTCGTCAATAATGTCAAGAAACGCTTCGCTGACTCCCGGGCGGTCTTCAGGATGAATTTTTTTTACCCAGGCCGTACTGTTTTTGTAAAACTCCTGCGGCTCAAAGCCTAAAACCTTTTTTACATTGGGGCTAATAAAGGTGATGGGAAAATTTTCTTCCAGGCTGCATTGATACATAACAACACTGGTGTTATGCAAAAAATCACCGGGTGAAAATGAATGAGCAGGTATCACGGATGAATCTGATGACATTTAGAAATAATTTCGCTTAGAAATCGAAAATGACCTATGCACCTTAAAGTAAATACCAAACGGTTGGTAAAGGCAAATGGTTTAGCGTTAGGTTCCAGAATAAATCAACCAAGAAATAAAAAAAGAGGCCGTATATCTATGACCTCTTTTCTTATATAATAAACGAAGGTGCAAAACCCCAAGGATTAATTTTGATAGATAACGGCTGCATCTTTTATTTCGGAATCAAGATCATCCATGCTGTTTACATAAGAGTGTTTATCGTTGTAAACGCGGTTGGGCTTTTGGCCTACAATAATGTAGCGTACATCAAGGTCTTTGGGGGCATTTAACTCAACCTGATCCTGTATGCGCATCGTTTTGCCCTCGAGGTTGGTATCCATTTCTTCAAGAGTGGCAATGACATACATTCTATTTTGGCTGGCCCGTATTTCCTGAATTTCTATAGATTTTTGCGTGCCGGTTATTTCAGCTTCAACCACAAGGTTCCTTTCCACCTTCTCTTTATCGGGGACGTTCATGTCAATGCTGGGCACTTCCACTTCTTCCTCTTCCATTACTACAACCACTTTGGGTACTTCCACCATTTTAGTTTCGGTGCTTACATCTACATTGGCCCAGTCAACATCATATTCGGGCAAGTTCCCGGATTCGGTATCAACGTCAACTTCGGGCAAATCCCCTCCCTCTTCCTGGTCTATGCTACAACCGATAAGTAAAAGGGGTAAAAGTGTAAAAAATAAAATTACTTTCTTCATAATGGTATTAATTTATATTAAAAGAATAGTTACTTTGATTTTTATTTAAAGCCAGTTCAATATATCATTGCGTTCCATCAAAAGAAAATAATGGGCGTGTTATCTTTACTTAACCACCCTAAAAAATGATTATAAATCTTATTTCGGGTCCGCGTAACGTATCTACGGCGTTGATGTATTCGTTTGCCCAACGCGCGGATACCCGTGTTATCGATGAGCCATTTTACGGCTATTATTTATATAAAACGGGCGCCGATCACCCCGACAAACAGCAGGTAATGAAAGTGCAGCCCACAGATGCCGACAAGGTTGCCGAGGAGATATTGAGGGATGATTCTGATGATTCGGTGGTATTCATTAAAAATATGGCCCATCACCTTGATGGAGTAAAAAAGGATTTCTTGAAAAACGTCCGCAACATTTTTCTTATTCGCGACCCGGAGGCCATGATTCTTTCCTTCATCAAAAAAATACCGGAGCCCACCCTGCAGGATACCGCATATGCCCAACAGTATCGCCTTTTTCGGTACGTAACGCATACATTGAATCAACAGCCGCTGGTTATTGATTCGGCAGAGCTGCTCAAAGATCCCGAGAACGTGCTTAACGTTGTTTGCAACCGGCTATCAGTCGATTACGATGAAAATATGCTGCACTGGCCGGCCGGACCCATTCCCGAAGATGGCGTGTGGGCTGAACACTGGTATGGAAATGTGCATCGCTCCACCGGTTTTGAGCCCTACTTGCCGCCGGAAGGGCGCCTTCCCGAAGGACTTGAGCCGTTGCTTGAGGATTGCCAAAATTATTATAAACGGCTTTTTAACCATGCTATAAAATCAAAATACTAAGTAATTTAACGCATGTACTGATTAACTTTAAATTATTCTGGGCGTGGTTTTGGGCTTGTTTTAATCCATCCCTGCATTCGTCCGAAAGGTGATTTTAATTCCCCCTTTGAAGGGGGTGCGGCGACAGCCGTGGGGGATGTTTGCAAACAATGTTGGCCGAAGTCCAAATAAGCTGTTTATATTAATATTTTAATCGGATCACCTGTAAAAATCTGAAATCTTTATGAGCGATATGCCACTGCCCGACGAGCGCAACCGAGATATTAACGTTTGGATTGATGGGACCTTGCATCCGCGCGATGAAGCCAAGGTCTCTGTTTTTGACAGCGTGGTACAGGGCGGTGATGCCGTCTGGGAAGGGCTGCGTGTTTATGACGGCAAAATTTTTGCCCTCGATGAGCACCTGCAGCGCCTGCAGGAATCGGCAAAGGCCCTGGCATTTAAAGATGTACCCGCCAATACTGAAATAAAAAAGGCTGTGTTTGAAACGTTGGAAGCCAACGGCATGCGCGATGATACCCACATCCGGCTTACACTAACCAGGGGCAAGAAAATCACCTCGTATATGGATCCCGGCGTTAATAAATACGGACCTACGCTCATTGTACTGGCCGAGTGGAAGCCGCCGCTCAACCAGATTAATAAAAATCGCGATCAGGGGCTTGAATTAATCACTTCATCCATTCGGCGTAACCCACCGCAGTGCATCGATTCCAAAATTCATCACAACAATTTAATTAACAATGTGCTGGCTAAAATTGAGGCCAATCATGCCGGCGCCGATGCCGCGGTGATGATGGATATTGAGGGCTTTGTCTCTGAGGCCAATGCTACCAACATATTTTTTGTATATGGCGGAGAAGTTTTTACCCCACACGCCGACAGTTGCCTGCCGGGCATAACCCGTGCAAAAATTATAGCGCTTTGCTGTGAAAATGAAGTTCCGGTATCAGAAAAGCGGATAAGCATGGCCGAGATGTACCGGGCTGACGAGTGTTTCACTACGGGCACTATGGGCGAACTGGCCCCGGTGCGCAGTATTGACGGGCGGATTATTGGAGAGAAAGGTAAAGGCGAGCTAACAAAAAAAATGCAGCAGTTATACAAAGAGCTCACCGAGCAAAACGGTGAGCCTTTGCCATTTTAAAGAGTTTATTCTTTCTTGGAAGGCTTTGAAATACTTTTTGTCATTGCGAACGTAGTGCGGCAATCCCCTTCTTAAATTATAAGAATGGAGATTGCTTCGCAGGCTCGCAATGACAGATCAGAATTAGTTAGGTATTTCAAAGCGTTCACTTATTTGACTTTAATGATTCATTTTATACGCGTTTGTAGCTGGAGCAGTTGCCCTCTTCTTTGCCGTGTTTTTCACATTCTTCGCGCGTATCAAACGATTGCCCGGAGAACGATTCAATATCACCCTTCTTGGTTGTTCGTCTCCAGCGCCATTGGTCTTTCATGTCTTTATAAATTTCACACTTCGGCATAACACTATGGTTTTTTAAAATTAATATTTCTTTAAAGAAAGAACCTTCTGGCACCGATTGCAAGTATAAGATCATTCACGCAGAGTGGAACGCATGCTGGAATGCCGAGCAGACTTCGCGCTTCAATTTCCCTTCAGAATTAAGCATTATACTTTCAGTCCATGAAGCTTTTAGTCATAGAAGATAACCCCAATTTACAGCCACACATCAATACGTATCTTTAAGAGGATTGAATGATAAGTGGTCTAATTCCCCGACCCTCTGGGTCGGAATAACAGATAGCTGATGGTGCGCAAAAATATCACCAAATCCCCTCTGGCCTGTCCCGACTTATTCGGGGAGGGGTTTGGGGGTGGGTAATTACAGAAAAAACTATTTTTGCGTACCATCATCCTGCTTTGATACCCCGATGGCTCTGCCTCGGGGTTGTTCATTATGCGGCGGATTACAGCGAGAAGTTCACACCCTTGGCACAATTAAGTTTTGCAATTACGTGAAAGCCTTTACTTTTCAGATGTTTGCTTACAAGAAGAGAAATTACGGCTTCGTCTTCAAAAATTAAGGCGGTGTAATTCATATATTGTAAAAGTGTAGGATTGTACCTTTATAATTGAGACGAGCAGAATCAAAAAAGTCACAAAAAAATTAATTATTCTTTCAGAATAGTTATAGAAGTTAAAGCAAGCCCTCACTGCGAGTGTTGCGATGTTATGATTTAATCTGCAATAAAAATAAACCTTATCACCCATGGATGAGAGTACACACTACAAAAAATTAGAGCGCATGTACCTTTCTGCACCCTGTAACGAAATTTACGATCCATCAATTACCGTAGCTGAAAGGCAGGCTGAAATATCCATTCAAATTACGGCTTCATTGCATCACGCGGCAGGCGCCGTTCACGGCTCCACCTATTTTAAGTTGCTGGATGATGCGGCTTTTTTTGCGGCCAACTCGCTGGTGGAAGATGTGTTTGTGGTAACAGCCAATTTTAATATTCACCTGCTGCGTCCGGTGATTGAAGGTCATTTAACAGCCGAGGGAAACGTAAAAACCCGTGCCGGCAGCCAACTTATTGCAGAGTCGGTGCTGCTTGATGCCGACAACAAAACCATTGCAACGGGCAGCGGGGCCTTCATCAAAAGTAAAACCAAACTGTCTGCCGATATTGGCTACGAGAGGGCTTTGAAATACTAATTGTCATTGCGAACGTAGTGCGGCAATCCCCTGCTTGGATTATGCAAATGGAGATTGCTTCGCAGGCTCGCAATAACAGATCAGAGTTAAGTGGGTATTTCAAAGCTCTCTACGAATGACGGAGGGAGTGCATCACCCAATGAAACAAGCTGTGTATTATGAGATCAAACCTTATTGATTGATCAAGAATACCTCGCTGTGTCATCCTGAACTTGTTTCAGGATCTCCCAAAGCAATTAACATTGCTATTGGCTTGAAATTATTTATGATCGCTTGTTACTATAGATCCCGGATCGGAGTCCGGGATGACACGGTAGGTTAATTTAAGGTTTGGAGTGATTTTGATTCAAAATTCAATCGGTCAGCCCGCAGGTCAAAAGTTTCACCCAATTCAGCCTACTCATCATTTTCGGGGTATCTGGAGTTGCTACATTTTGGTAGACACCCGGTTAAGGCATAGATTGCGGCTGAACCTAAAATCAATATACCATGTCAAATACAAAAAAACGACGAACATTTACGAAGGAGTTCAAACTGGATGTCATTAACCAAAGTGAACACTGCGCGAAGATTACGGAGTTGGCGGCCGACCTAGGGCTACGCCCGGCCCTGATTTATCGCTGGCGGGCGGAGCTGAAGGCCGACCCGCAGCGGAGCTTTCCCGGCAATGGGATAGAAAAAAAGACGTCTGGAGAGAAGCAACTATCGGAACTGCAGCGGAAGCTGGCCGACGTTAAAATGCAACGCGATATCTTAAAAAAGGCCATGGGCATCTTCACCGACCGAAACGCATAATTTTCCAATTTATGGACGACCATAATCATTTATTTCCCCTTACGAAGATGTCCAAAATCCTGGGG
>Ga0306867_1000991_pt1 | contig 14230 bp, 10 predicted proteins | sample AntRauTorckE6831_FD_190432 | JGI IMG/M metagenome (GOLD analysis project Ga0306867, IMG submission 190432) | Saline lake microbial communities from Rauer Islands, Antarctica - Metagenome Torckler E6 #831 (v2) (version 2) | ecosystem: Environmental > Aquatic > Non-marine Saline and Alkaline >... | reverse complement strand
TCAATCGGTCATGATTTTTATTCTATTTATTGGTGTAAATATACAACTTATTTATCTGTTATTGAAATGTTTATGCGAATTATTTGCACTTTTTATGAACTATTTTATAGTCGTAAAGTAGAATTATATACTAATTTATTAATGGGTACGGCTTTGGCTGTTTTGCTATACGGAGTCTCCTTTCTAATGCCCTATATGGGGCAGCCACCTCAGGTGGTGGAAGCTGCTTTGCCATATTACCGCATCCTGGTGGTTTCTTTTCTTCCTTTCCTGTTGTTTTTTACCCTTAAGCAGTTTGTGGAAGGAATCGGCAATACCGGCATTGCCATGATGGTCACTATTACGGCTAATCTTATTAATGTTTTACTGAATTATATGCTGATTTTCGGTAAACTGGGTGCGCCGGAGCTGGGATTGAACGGGGCGGGATATGCCACCCTGATTGCCCGGATTCTTATGGCGCTGTTTTTTATCTTTCTGTTTTTCAAAAAATCATGGCTTAAAAGGTACTTAACGATGTTTTCGGTGGCCCGGTTTAACTGGTCAGAAACGTGGGCGCTTTTTAAGGTGGGCTGGCCTATTTCATTGCAGATTTTGCTGGAAGTGTCTGCTTTCGCGATAAGCGGCGTGATGATGGGGTGGCTGGGCGAAGTGCCGCTGGCCGCACATCAGATAGCGCTGGGGTTAGCCAGCATGACGTTTATGATTGTTACCGGGGTGGCTTCGGGAACTACCATCCGTGTATCGCACCAATACAGCCGCAAAGACTATGCAGGAATGCATAAGGCCGCCATGGCATCCCTGCATATGGTCCTGGTGTTTATGTTGTTTTCGGCAGTTATGTTTGTCATATTTAAAGGATGGCTCCCCAGGCTTTATTCGCCCAATTAGGAAGTAATTGTCCTGGCTTCCCAGTTGCTGATTATGGCAGCCATTTTTCAGATTTTTGACGGAGTGCAGGTGGTTATCCTTGGCGCTTTGCGCGGACTGGCCGATGTGAAAAAAGCAATGATGTATGCTTTCTTCGCCTACATCGTGGTTAACATTCCCCTGAGTTATTTCCTTACCTTTGTGCTGGGCATTGGGCCTGTTGGTATTTGGATAGGTTTTGTGGCAGGCCTGGGAATAGCATCAGTGCTTTTCTATAACCGGTTCAGGGTGATCTACCGGCGCCTGAAATAGGATGGCCTCTGATTAATACTGTGCGGCGAAATGGTCATAACTGAACACTTTTTTATCAGAAATATATCTTATGTCCTGTAAAACAGGGCGTAAAAATTTGGGCATAATTATGGATTTTGATTTATAAACCAAAAAATCATTGATATGAAAAAACTCTTTCTGTTTTTACTCCTGTTTACAGGGCTGACTACTTTTGCGCAGGAGGCTGAAAAAGAAGCCATAAAAACCACTATCCACACTGCTTATGTGGATGGTATTCAGAACCGTGGCGAAATTGCAGATATCGAAAAGGGATTCCATCCGGGGTTTAACCTTTTAGGGATCGATCGTAATAATCATTTGTCTAAGCTTCCCATCTACACCTGGGTTGATTATGTAAAGAGCGCAAAAGAAAAAGATGAAGAGAAAGGCGCTGAAGTGTCTGCAAAGTACCCTATGATAGATGTTTCGGGAAAGGCGGCCGTAGCCAAAGTAGAACTTTATAAAAAGGGTGAAAAAATATTCACCGATTATCTGAGTCTTTACAAATTTGAGGAGGGATGGAGGATCGTCTCAAAAATATATCACCGTCATTGATTTTATCAAAATAGTACATTTTTTGTCAGGCCTGCCCGGGCACCTTCCAGGCAGGCCTTAACGGTTTTTAACGCTAATATTAACAGCGAATTAAACATCCAAATGCCTCTTACGTTCTCTTAACAAAACAATTAAAATCTTGATACTATGGAATATCTCAAGCTTGAAGGCACAGACATGAAGACATCAGAAATAGGACTGGGAACCTGGGCCATCGGGGGATGGATGTGGGGAGGCACCGAAGAAAAAAGTGCTATAGACACTATCCATGCGGCGCTGGACAAAGGTATTAACCTTATCGACACCGCACCAGTATACGGATTCGGTACCTCTGAAAAGATTGCAGGTAAAGCCCTGAAGCAAGCATCGCTGCCCCGCGACCAGATAGTGCTGGCTACCAAAGTAGCCCTCGACTGGAAGGATGAGCAGGTTTTTAGGAATGCTTCTGAAAAGCGAATCAATCAGGAAATAGAAGACTCGCTGAAGCGCTTACAAACCGACTACATCGACCTGTACCAGGTGCATTGGCCTGATTATTCCACCTCTTTGGAAGAAACAGCTAAAGCGTTGCAAAAACTTAAAGACGAAGGAAAAATCCGGGCAATAGGTGTAAGTAATTTCGATGTGGAGCAAATCAAAGAATTTAGGAAGTACGCCGATCTTAGCGCCGTGCAACCTCCTTATAATTTGTTTGAAAGGGAAATAGAGAAAGACCTGTTGCCCTATTGCAAAGAAAACAACTTAACCACTTTGCTGTACAGCAGCCTGTGTCGTGGCCTGCTCACCGGGAAGATGAAACCAGACTCAAAGTGGGTAGGCGATGACCTCCGCAATGTTGACCCTAAATACCAGTCACCCCGATATGAGCAATACTTATACGCGGTACAGCAATTGGATGACTATGCCCGTAAACATCACGGGAAGCAGGTAATTCATTTAGCCATTCGCTGGATACTGCAGCAACCCGGAGCCAATATTCCGCTGTGGGGTGGCCGCAAACCCGGACAAATGGATGCCCTCGGCGAGATTGATGGCTGGAAACTCACACAGGAGGATATGAAAGCCATAGATAACATCCTTAAAGAAACGATTAAAGATCCGGTGGGCCCTGAGTTTATGGCGCCCCCAAAGTAGCAGCAATAGGTTACAGTAAGTTTATCTCTAACGATTGCATGAAAAATTGTGAAAGTTTAGCATGGAAAAGCAGATGAATTATGTTTATTTACGTTAAATTTGCTTTTTAATGTAATTGTATAGTAAACAAACAATTATGAGTTATATAAAATTTGATAAGCTGCAGCTGGTTAACCTGGAATATTCACTACGGCGGGAGCTTTTAAGAACCAGCCGCTCCGGGGCTTATGGCAGCTCAACCATAATAAATTGCAACACGCGAAGATATCACGGGTTGCTGGTAACGCCGCAGCCGGCACTGGACGGCGACCTGCATGTGTTGCTGTCTTCTTTTGATGAAACAGTTATTCAGCGCGATAGTGCATTTAACCTTGGCATTCATAAATATCCGGGAGGAACCTACCGCCCGGGAGGCCATAAATATATCCGGGATTTTGAATCCGAACCTATCCCTACACTTATTTATCGTGTGGGTGGCGTGGTGTTGAAAAAGGAAACGCTTTTTACATCTCATACCGAAAGGTATATGATTCGCTATACCCTTCTGGATGCTCACTCCGAAACAAAATTGCAGTTCCGGCCGTTTCTTAATTTCAGAAATATACACCACCTTAGTAAAGCCAATAATTATCTGAATAAAAAGTACCATTCTGCGGCTAATGGCATCAATGTAAAACTGTATGAAGGATACACGTCTCTTTTTATGCAGTTTTCAAAAGCTCCGGAATATGTGCATGTCCCGGATTGGTACTATAATATCGAATATTTCCGTGACCAGGAACGCGGCTTTGATTACCAGGAAGACCTTTATGTGCCCGGATATTTCGAGCTGCCCATAAAAAAGGGTGAAAGCATTGTTTTTGTAGCAGGTTTGGACGAGGTTAATCCGCAATCGCTGAAGCAGATGTTTTATCGCGAGCGTAATAAGCGCACGCCGCGCAACAGTTTCAAAAACTGCCTTGAGAATGCTGCCGAACAGTTTTTGGTCAAGCAAAACCAGCAAACCGGCATTGTAACCGGATATCCCTGGATGGCCAAAGGCGGCCGCGATACGTTTATCGCTGCGCCGGGTCTGTTGCTTGCACGGGATAAACCACAGGAATTTAAGAAGGTCATGGACACTATGATCGAAAATATGTCCGGAACGTTCTTTTCTGCCGAAGGCAGTTTTAATATACCGCCATCGGCAGATGCTTCGCTTTGGTTTGTAAGAAGCATGCAGCAATATGCGCTTTACCTGAAGGATGTTTCAAAGGTGTGGAAGCGTTACGGAAAAACCATCAAAAAAGTGCTGGAGGGCTATGCGCATGCCGGCAGTACAGGCATTGTTCTGCGGGAAGATGGGTTGCTGGTAACCGGAAAAAACAGGCGGCCGGTTACGTGGATGAATGCAGTGGTGGATAACAAACCGGTAACACTGAGGGCAGCAGCCACCGTTGAGATCAACGCCCTGTGGTATAATGCGATAAAGTTTGCGCTTGAGGCTGCTGAAAAAGCCGGAGATAACAGGTTTGTTGAAACATGGAACCCCGTTGCAGGGAAAATTCCGGAGGCTTTCCAAAAGCTTTTCTGGAACCAGGAACGCGGATATCTGGCCGATTATGTTGATGACCATAACCATGACTGGAGCATCAGGCCCAACATGGTGCTTGCCGCCGCATTGCCTTATTCACCGCTCGAAGAAAGCCAGAAACGTAATGTGCTGAAAACAGCCGAAGACCATCTGCTGACCCCGCGCGGTTTACGGAGTCTTTCGCCCCGGCATCCCGATTACAAAGGAGAATACCAGGGCAATCAAAGAGATCGGGATCTTGCCTACCACCAGGGAGCGGTATGGCCATGGCTTGCAACGTGTTTTGCTGAAGGATATCTGCGGCTCTACGGTAAGCAAGGCTTAATCCGCATCAAGCAGCTTTTGGAAGGGTTTGAAGACGCCATGGTGAACGATGGCATCGGCACAATTTCTGAAGTTTATGCCGGTAACCCACCTCATCAGGCTGGCGGAAACATCTCGCAGGCCTGGAATGTGGCTGAGTTGCTGCGCCTCTCGGTAATTATTGATAAATTTGAAAACGAACCGGAAACGCCTGACACCTTTTTTTGATGAACAATAAAACGAAATACGAATGAATGTACTGATGTTTGGCTGGGAATTTCCGCCGCATATTACCGGAGGGCTCGGAACAGCTTGCTTCGGACTCACCAATGGCTTAGCGGCTAATAAAGTGCCTGTAAAGTTTGTGGTGCCGAAAGCCTATGGCGACGAAGACCAAACCAATGTGAGAATTATTAATGCCTCGGATACAGAAGTAACCTTTGCCACTAAGATGGTCAGGGATTACTGGAATTATATTTCCTATGTGGAAGTGGACTCTAAAATAATTCCCTATGTCTCTCCCGAGGATTACTATAACATCGTCAACAGCGCAGAAAAAGGCAACGAAACATCAGAAAATAAGGCTTTTAGCGGGAAGTATGATTTTTCCGGAAAATACGGCAAAAACCTGATCGAAGAAATAATGCGTTATGCCATCGTAGCTGCCAACATAGCTGCAGACACACCCCACGATTTAATTCATGCGCATGACTGGCTTACCTATCCTTCCGGGATTGCCGCAAAAGAAGTTTCGGGAAAACCACTGGTAATCCATATCCATGCTACAGAATACGACCGTGCGGGGGAGGCGAATCTTAATTCGCAGGTGCGTGACATTGAACAGAAAGGCTTTGATACCGCAGACAAGATTATAGCTGTCAGCCAACTCACAAAAAATATCCTGGTGACCAAATATGGCATTCCCGAAAATAAAATCACGGTGGTGCATAATGCAGTGGTGCCTCAGGAAAAAACAATTCCGGATGCAGAAAGAGGCATCAAAGACAAAGTGGTTACTTTTTTGGGGCGCGTAACTTACCAGAAAGGCCCCGAATATTTCGTTGAAGCAGCCAATAAGATCCTGCAGCGCGATAAAAACGTGCGCTTTGTTATGGCGGGATCAGGCGATATGCTCGAAAAAATTATCCGGCGGGTGGCCGCTTTACGCATTGCCGACCGGTTTCATTTTACCGGGTTCCTCAAAGGCGATGATGTGGACACCATGTTCGCGCTTAGTGATGTGTATGTGATGCCATCGGTGTCGGAACCTTTTGGGATTTCGCCGCTGGAAGCCATGCGATCGAATGTCCCGGTGGTTATCTCCCGTCAGTCAGGCGTTTCAGAAGTGCTGAAGCATGCGCTTAAAGCGGATTTTTGGGATATCGACGCGCTGGCGGATCAAATCTACGGCCTGCTTAATTATGACGCGCTTTCCACTTCATTCAAAAAGTACGGCAAGCAGGAAGTGAATAATCTGAAGTGGGAAAATGCCGCCGCAAAAGTAAAAGAGGTGTATCAAAGTGTGTTGAATAAGTAAATTATAAAATATGAAATCCATTTGTTTTTATTTCCAGGTGCATCAGCCATACCGGCTCAGGACATACCGTTTTTTTGATATCGGCCGCAGACATGATTATTATGATGAGCATCAAAACCGGTATATTATCAATAAGGTGGCAGAGAAGTCGTATCTGCCGGCTAACAACATGATGCTGGATCTTATCAAAAAGCATGGAAAGGTTTTCCGCATCGCCTACTCAATCTCCGGGGTGGCTCTGGAGCAGCTCGAAAGGGAGGCCCCACAGGTGATAGCATCCTTCAAAAAACTTGCTGAAACAGGGCAAGTGGAATTTTTATCGGAGACCTATGCCCATTCCCTGGCTTCTCTGAAAAGTCCTTCGGAGTTTAAAAGACAGGTGGAGCGGCACAAGCAAAAGATTAAATCGCTTTTTAATGTGGAATCCAAAACCTTCCGTAATACCGAGCTGATTTATTCCGATGCTATCGGGAAACAGGTTTTTGATATGGGTTACCGCACCATGCTTACCGAAGGGGCCCGCCATGTGTTGGGATGGAAAAGTCCGGATTTTCTTTATGTGAACAGCAACAACCCAAAGCTGAAAGTATTGCTGAAGAATTTCCGCCTCAGCGATGATATCGCATTTCGTTTTTCTGACCGCTCCTGGGATGAGTGGCCCTTAACCGCTGAAAAGTTTGTGAAGAAAATCAAGAATTTACCGCCCGAAGATGAAGTAGTAAATCTGTTTATGGATTATGAAACCTTTGGCGAACATCAATGGAAAGAAACCGGTATTTTTGATTTTCTGTATGCCCTGCCCGAAAAAGTGTTGCAGGAAAAGGATTTACAATTCCGTACGCCTGCCGAAGTGGCTAAAGAGCTACAGCCTGTTTCGGCTATCCATGTGCCGCATCCCATATCATGGGCCGACGAGGAGCGTGACCTCACCGCATGGCTGGGTAATGAACTGCAGGATGAGGCTTTTGATAAGTTATATGCGCTCGAAGACAAAGTGCAGCAGTGTAATGATAAGAAAATAGAGGATGACTGGCACTATTTACAGTCCAGCGATCACTTTTATTACATGTGCACCAAGTGGTTTTCTGATGGCGCGGTGCATCATTACTTCAATCCATATAAATCGCCTTATGAGGCGTTTATTAATTACATGAATGTCATCAGCGATTTTATTTTAAGAGTGGAGGAAAAATTTAATGCGTCAGAAATTACATCACAACCTAAGCATAAAAAGGAGCAGCCGCAAGAGTCCGGGAGAAGGGTGGCTCAGCCAGACACTTTCCAGGACCTGAAAAAGGTGCCCAAAAAAGTGCTGAAGGAAGTCCTGAAAGGCCTCTCGCCGGCAACACTGGCAATGGCTCTGGCCAATACCGACAATGAGATCTACGAAAGGCTGGTAAGTACTATGGGTAAGAGAACCGTAAAAGCGATGAAAGACAATAAGCCCATAAACTTAACTGCGACGGACAGGAAGAATGCACGACAAATTATTCTGGATAGTGTTTTTGATTATTACGATATGCACAGCGTTTGAGAAAGCCGGAATAAACAGAAAAGTATTTTAGAAAACCTTTTTGGGGTGGAATACCCGACAGCAAAAAAAGAGCTGTGTTTTTCAGTGCATTTATCTGACAACTATTTGATAAAGTGAATAACACCGGGCTCAGATTATTATAACGAGGGAAAATAATTGAATTCAGAAAACTTATCAAGAGAAGCCCTAAGCTGGCTGTTGCTTGATATTGAAAAATTAAAAAGAGGATTTTAAGAATGAAGGAACAAATGAAACCGGATTATCTTTTTGAAACCAGTTGGGAAGTTTGTAATAAAGTGGGCGGAATTTATACCGTGCTTTCTACAAAAGCCAAAACCCTGAAAGAGCAGCTGGGAGATAATCTTATTATGATAGGCCCCGAAGTATGGAAAGAGACCAGTAACAACCCTTATTTTGAGGAAGACAAGAACCTGTATGCAGATTGGGTAAGCAAAGCGCTGGAGGACGGATTGAATATCCGCATTGGGCGCTGGAAAATTGCCGGTGAACCGGTGGTAATCCTGGTGGATTTTACGCAGTATTTCACCCAAAAGAACGATATTTTTTCGGAATACTGGGAGCATTACCGCTTAGACTCGCTGCAGGGAGGGTGGGACTATATCGAGCCCGCCATGTTTGGTTATGCTGCCGCCAAAGTAATTGAGCATTTTTATGAATATAATATTGCTGCCCACGACCGCCTTTTATCGCATTTTCATGAATGGATGACCGGATTGGGACTGCTTTATCTTAATAAAAATGTTCCGCAATCAGCTACTGTTTTCACCACCCACGCCACCTCATTGGGGCGGTCTGTGGCTGGAAACGGAATGCCGCTCTACAGCGAGATGGAGTCCTATAATCCTTTTCATGTGGCCGAGCGGCTGGGCATAAAATCTAAATTTTCGCTGGAGCGCAACGCCGCAGTGCATGCCGATGCGCTTACAACGGTTAGCGATATTACCGCACGGGAATGCAAAGTGTTTTTTGGCAGGGAAGTAGATGAAGTTACCCCCAATGGCTTCGACGATGCTTTTGCTCCCGGACAGGAGAAGATAGAGCAGATGAGAGGCCAGGCCCGTGAATCGCTGTATAAGTTCTCGGAAGCCGTTACAGGATATAAGCCTTCTGACAATGCTTTTTTTGTCGCAACCAGCGGGAGGTATGAATATACCAATAAAGGGATTGATGTGTTTTTGGATGCGCTCCAAACCCTCAAAACCCAAAAGCCGGAAAAAGAAATCTGGGGATTTGTGCTGGTGCCCGGAGGCCATAAAGGCCCTGAAAAGGAAGTGATGAAACGCTTTAGCGGGGGAAGCCCGGAAACAGATACTGCATATGTTTCATCCCATAAACTGGCACATCCTAATCAGGATGCGGTGATGAATAAACTGAAAGCTATCGGTTTTCATAATCAAAAAGGGGAAAAAGTACACGTGATTTTTGTGCCGGCATACCTGAACGGCGATGACGGCATTATTAATAAAACCTATTATGAATTGCTTGCAGGCTTCGACCTGACGGTCTTTCCGTCGTATTATGAGCCCTGGGGATACACACCGCTGGAAAGCCTGGCGTATTATGTGCCCACGGTTACTACTTCCCTCACAGGCATGGGTCAGTGGGTTAAAGAGCGCTACCCGGAAAAATCGCCGGGCATTGCTGTGGTTCACCGCGATGAGAACAATTATGATGAAGTAGTCGGGCAAGTGGCTCAGCAGATAGATGAGACGACCAGGCTGACGAAAAAGAAGCTGAATGAACTGCGCGCAAATGCCCGCGAGCTGTCGCGCATCGCGTTATGGGAGAGTCTGATACCGAATTATTTTAAAGTTTATGGTATATCGCTTGGAAAAGCGCTGGAGCGCTATAGCCAATACGAATCCAAGCAAATACCCAGGATTACTTCTTCTCTCGATCCGAAAAGCGTTATCCCACCCCAGTGGAACAAAATATTAATTGAACCTAAAATACCGGATGAGCTCCAAAAATTAACTGAGCTAACCCGCAACATCTGGTGGACGTGGGACCACGATGCTAAAGAGCTATTCAGCTCCATCGCTGACGGGTTGTGGAAAAAATTCGATTATAATCCTATTCATCTGCTGGAAGAACTGACCTTTGAACAGCTTCAGGAGTTGGCTAACGACAAAACTTTCCTGGAAAAACTCGACAACGTTTATGCCCGCTTTTCCGGGTATATCAAAGAAAAGGAAAACCAGGACAGCCGTTCTATAGCTTATTTTAGTATGGAGTATGGTTTGCACGATACCATTAAGACCTACTCCGGAGGCCTGGGAATGCTGGCCGGCGATTACCTGAAAGAGGCCAGCGATTCTAATGTAAACATGGTGGCGGTGGGATTGCTGTACCGCCACGGATATTTCATTCAGCACATCAATCGTTTCGGCGAGCAGCATGCTGAATATGTTCCACAGAAATTTACCCACCTTCCTTTAAATCCGGTGCGCGATGAGCACGATAATTGGGTTAAAATTTCCCTCGCTTTTCCGGGAAGGAATGTCACCGCAAAAGTATGGCGCCTGGATGTAGGACGTGTGCCCTTGTATCTTTTAGATGCTGATATTGAAGAAAACAATGCGCCTGCCGATCGCTTCATTACGCATCAATTGTATGGTGGCGATAATGAAAATCGCTTAAAGCAGGAGTTCCTGCTGGGAATCGGAGGTATCCGGATGCTCGAAAAGCTGGGTATCCACACCACTATTTATCATATCAATGAAGGCCATGCTGCCTTCATCGGCCTGGAGCGGCTGTATCATCTGATGAGCAAGCATCGCCTGCGCTTTTACCAGGCTGTGGAGGTGGTGCGGGGCACCAGCCTTTACACTACGCATACACCCGTCCCTGCCGGTCATGATGCTTTTGATGAGGACTTGATGCGCCGCTACATGCCCCATTACGCCGAAAGACTGAATATTAGCTGGGAAAGCTTTATGGGGATGGGACGTGTTAATCCTAACGATACGAATGAAAAATTCAGTATGAGTGCCCTGGGCCTCTACCTCAGCCAGGAAGTGAACGGCGTAAGCAAGCTGCACGGTGAAGTGAGCCGTGATATGTTTGAGAAGTATTACCCAGGCTACCTTAGCGAAGAGTTGCATATTGGCCATGTAACCAACGGCGTGCATTATGCTAACTGGACTTCCAACAGCTGGCGGGAGCTTCATGATTCAACCTTTGGCAAGGGATGGAGAAAAAAAATGACCGATCCTGCCGTCTGGGAAAAGATTTATGATGTGGCCGATGAGAAAGTATGGGAAATCCGGAATTATCAACGTAAAAAACTGATAAACTACCTGAAAAAGCGGGTGGGTGGCGATATGATGCGCCGGCAGGAAACACCACGGATGATGCGAAAAGTGAATAACGGACTGGGAGAAGACAAGCTTACGTTTGGGTTTGCCCGCCGGTTTGCCACCTATAAACGGGCCCACCTGTTGTTCAACAACCTGGAACGGCTCTCGGCTATCATAAATAATGAAGCGCAACCCGTACAGTTTGTTTTTGCCGGAAAAGCACACCCCAACGATAAGATGGGGCAGGACTTGCTGAAATATATTTTTGAGATTTCGCGACGCGATGAGTTTGCCGGAAAAATCCTTTTTGTAGAAGATTATGATATCCGCCTGGGAAGAAAAATGGTTCAGGGAGTGGATGTGTGGCTGAACACACCTGCCAGGCCCCTGGAAGCTTCGGGAACCAGCGGACAAAAAGCTGCCCTGAACGGCGTACTCAATTGCAGCGTCCTCGACGGATGGTGGGCCGAAGGTTATGTGGAAGATGCCGGGTGGGCATTGCCCCAGGAAAAAGCTTTCGGAAACCAGGACGCCCAGGATGAGCTGGATGCCGAAACACTCTACGATATCCTCGAAGAGGAGATAGTTCCTGCGTTTTATGAACGCAATGAAAAAGGGATTCCCGAAAAATGGGTGGCGATGATGAAAAAGAACTTTGCTGAAATTGCGCCCCATTTTACCACACGCCGGATGCTGGAAGATTATTCCAATAAGTTTTATAATGAGCTGTTCAATATGGCTGAACAAGTGCGTGATGAAAAATTTAAATCCGTCCGCAGTCTGGTGTCATGGAAGAGAAAAATCTGGGCGGCCTGGGACCAAATCATTGTAAAGCGAAAAGAAATTCCCAATTCATATGATCGTCCCCTGAAACTGGGTGACCGTTTTCAGGCTAAGGTTACCCTGAATACACCCGGCTTGTCGGAGGAGGATTTGGGGCTGGAACTGGTTTTCGGGAAAAAGGAAAACGATCAGATCGAGCATTTCCTGCATGTGGAGCAGATGGAGGTGAAAGAGAGCAAAAATGATGAGATGACCTTTGCCTGCGATATTGTGATGACCAAGGCCGGGGTGCATGACTATGCCTTCAGGCTGTATCCGAAAAACAAGCTTCTGAAACACCGCCAAACAAGCGGCTTGGTGAAGTGGTTGTAATACCAATTGCATATCAATACCGATAGCTATCGGTATTGATTTTTACAATGGCTAATGCCGATACATATTTGAAGTACCTTAAGGAGCGAAGTGCACTCCGTGCCAGCATTGTAAACACGAATGCTCGCGCGCGATTGCATCGCGCGCGTATTGCTTTAAGCATTTGAAATGCGAAATACAACCAACACTTTCAGCGTAGAATAGCTATTCCTGAAAAAGGAAGGTGGAAATGTGGTCGTTACAGACGACCTGTATTAGTCGGCACGCGTCACAGACGCGAGCCAGCCTCATGGTGGGACAATAGCCTGTCCCGCCAAAGGCCTTGGGGAACTAATACCAATTGCAAATCAAAAGCGCGGGAAATGCTTTCAACCATTTCCCGCGCTTTTCTTTGGGTCATCATATCCGCTTTTTGCAATCTATTGCCGGTCGGCGCTTTGCCGCTCTATCATCCAGCCCGGATATTCAGGGTTTAAGCGGCTTACTTCATCAAGTACTTCGAGTTCCTCTTTAGTTAACTCTATGTTTACGGATTTAAGGTTGTCCTGAAGCTGAGAAGATTTATTGGCGCCGACAATTACGGATGTAGTAGCACGCTGATGCAGCAACCACGATAGAGCAATCTGAGCCACCGAGACGTTTTTGCTTTGCGCGATTTTTTCCATCTCGTCAATAATGTTAAAGGCTTTTTCTTTGTCTACGGGTGGAAAGTCAAAGTTTTTCAGTCGCCCTTCTTCTGTGGTTTTGTTGCGGCCATACTTCCCGCTAAGGAGACCACCGGCAAGGGGACTCCACACCATGAGCCCGATGTTTTGGTCTTGAAGCATCGGAACCACTTCGCGTTCTAAATCTCTTCCGGCAATAGTGTAATAGGCCTGCAGCGAAATAAACTTGTTGAGGTGCTTTTGCGCAGCAATACCATTGGCTTTCATAATTTGCCAGGCGGCTAAATTACTGCATCCGATATAGCGTACTTTGCCATCCTTTACCAGGCGATCAAGCGCGTCCATAGTTTCTTCCATGGGCGTCTGCGGATCAAAACCATGAATCTGATACAAGTCGATATAATCTGTCTTTAAGCGTTTCAGACTTTCATCAGCCTGCTGCAGGATATGTTTCCGGCTCAGGCCGCTGTCATTGGGTCCTCCGCCCATAGCGCCACGCACTTTAGTGGCTATCACCAGGTCGTCGCGCTTTAAGCCCAAATCACGTATGGCCTTGCCGGTCATTTGTTCGCTGAGGCCTTCACTGTATACATTAGCGGTATCAATAAAATTGATGCCTGCATCTGCCGCTTGTTTCACCAACTCGTTTACATCGTCTTGTGGCAGTTTGCCGATGGCTGTCCACCAGCCCCGGCCACCAAAGGTCATTGTGCCAAGGCAAAGTTCAGATACTTTTAATCCTGTGTTTCCTAATGTGTTGTATTTCATGATTTTTTAAATTTTTATTTCTAGTCTCCATAATTAGTACAATTAATCTGATTCTTTGTTTGCTGTTCTTTCCGGTATGAATACTGAGTTTGGTCTAAAAAGTCGCAATTATTTTATAAAATGACAGATGATGTTGATTCGTTGATTTGTAAATAAATCCCAGATTATAAAAAAGTGAATAGTTAATTTGTTGATTAGTTAATTTGTAGGCTTTTTGCTCTTAGCCCTTGCCAGCTGCCAACCATGAATTACCCAGTGAAATTTTGCTTCGCAATTTCACTGGGTAAACAACTTAATGACCATAAATGACAATTAAATGACTACTCAAATCCCACCAGCTATTGGGAACAATTCACTAATTAGTGTCTGTCCATAATATGGCTCCAAATTTCGGATAATTGCTCCGGAAGTTGGCCAAAAATAGGATTTTCCGTACCGAACACGCCCGAAATTTGTTAAACTGTTATATATTGTTGACATAAT
>Ga0306867_1000990_pt1 | contig 14233 bp, 18 predicted proteins | sample AntRauTorckE6831_FD_190432 | JGI IMG/M metagenome (GOLD analysis project Ga0306867, IMG submission 190432) | Saline lake microbial communities from Rauer Islands, Antarctica - Metagenome Torckler E6 #831 (v2) (version 2) | ecosystem: Environmental > Aquatic > Non-marine Saline and Alkaline >... | reverse complement strand
CAGATAAACAAAAAGTTAACAGCTTACTTAATAATAACCCTCATGCTTTAGGTATTGCAAAAAAAATATTAGTTACAACCGAAAAGTATCGAAAAGGAGGCGGTTGGTTCTCTAGTAAAAAAAGGAAAGAAGAAAAGTTAAAAGAACTAATATACAAACTTGAAAATACATTGCGTGCGAATCGTTCTATAAATATGCAGATGGAAGTTGAAGGACCACCTAATGCAATTATTCAATATTTTTCTCAAATATCAGATGCTTATCCTAATTGGCAACCTGAATATAAGATTTTGAACGAGTTTATACCTAACTGTCCCCAATATAATAATATTAGAAGAAGTGCAGATTAAACGCGTCATCGCGGGGCCGTTATACTGCTTATTTTAATTCACCATATCAATCAAAACAACAAACATGGGTTTAAGGAAAATTGAAAAAAGGCTACTAAATAAAGGTAATTCAATAGTAGCAAATTCTTTAGGTTTTGCGTTGGAAGACGATATATGGAAAAAATTTGGATTTAAAAAAAGACCGAAATATGGTGAGATTTTTAGATCCTTTCGCAAAGAATGGAAAGTTGAACTCGAGAATAATCTGCTTTTAGAATTTACAGTTATTTATGCTGCTACAAGTTTGATTAATATTGATGATCAAGATGACAGATCAGAATTGACAAAATATGTAACAGAAAAAATGACAGGAGTTGACTCCGATATCGATACTTGGAAAACATTTGGTTTCCAAAAAGAGATTGATTGCATTAATCATATGTATTTTGGAATTCTTAAATATTTAGAAACCGATCTTAATAATTGGCACAAAATTTTTTCAAATAAAATAAGCTTTGAAAATATTCCTGATTCAGATTTGAAATCAAAAATATTTCTTGGCCTTTTTCATCTGAACGAATCACATAAAAGAATCCAAAACAAATTTAGCAACGGCAGAAATGAAGGGACGCAAAAACCCCCAAAATCCGTGTGATTGGAATTGAGTGTTCTAATGGTTCTGAATATTAATACTATTTTGATGTATCTAGACCAATGGCAGCTGCAGATAAATTTTTAGGGTTAGATTAAACACGAAATAAAGTTTAGAAAAATGGAAGAACAATATAAAGTTTGGTACTTACCGTCAGAAAATAAATGGACGGACATGAATATGTTAGCAATGAAAGATAGCGGTACTTTAATTTTTAAGGATAAAAGTCTTGTCTTCAAAGGAAAGGAAGAAGATGTTTTAATAACAAATATTCAAACCATTTCTTATGGAAAGCAAGGCAGAGATTTTGTAAATAACTGGGTCAAAATTGAATATAAGTCAAAAGATAATTCAATCAAGAGTGCATTTTTTGCAGATAAAAAAATGTTAGGCTGGTCTGGTATTTTTGGTGGGACAAAAAAATTATACAACAAGATTAAAAAAGAATTCAAAATAGCTCAGTAACAAAATGAAAAAAAAGCACCAATTGTATTTTTTCTTTGCATTTTATTTTTCAATGTCAGCTTAGCACAAAATTCAAAACCTGACTCTCAAAGTTTAAGTCAAGCTTATGGATATTTTCAAGGGCAACAAATGACATTGGATAAAATTGAGGAAAAATATCCAGATCTTAAGGATAGTATTAAAAAAGCCGAAATAGAATTTGAATTATCATTTGGGAAAGCTCAACATAATATAACTGCTAAGTTAAAAGAAATGCTGGGTAGTAATTTCAAAGAATACCAGCTAAAATCAATAGAGCAGTTAAAGCAATATCTACAAAATCAAAAAATAACACGAGAAGTAGCCGTAGAATTTATAAATAAAATGGAGAAACGGGCAAAAGGAGAAATTCAGTCTCCCGTATTAGAAACCATACTTATGTATCAATTTATGGGTTTCCCCGTTAATGAATTTTCTAAAGGCTTTACAAATAAATTTAGCACAAAAAATCATTCTAAAGCAAAAGGGCTAAACATCGGTGTTGAAATTCCTAAAAGTTGGAGTAATGAAGAAGCAGATAGACCAAATATAGTACAGAAATTTATAAGCGAAAAAGGCGAAGGTAGAGCTACTATTCAAATAATTATTAAACAAATTCCTTATCCGGATAACTATGAACCGACAAAAAAAGAAATAGAGGCTTTTTTCACTGTTAATCAAATGCAAGAAATGGTAAGTTCTGATGGTGAATTTATTTCTGGGAAAGAAATTATTTTAGACAATCAGCCTGGTGGACAAATTATATTTAAAGAGAAAATAAAAAGGTTGGATTTTGAAATTGATCATCAAATAGTAAATTATATAACCATATTTAAAAGTAGGATGGTTTTTCTTCAATGCTTAGTTAGTGGTATTAATACTAACAACTTGGATTCTAAATTCAATAAATTTTACCCACTTTTCAGACAAGTTGCTAATTCTCTCTTATTCATAGATCAATATGAGTAGTTGCTAAAAAATACAAAAGCAGTATAACAAGCGCTTCAACAGGGACACGCCTCGCCCTACTACGCCAAGGCTTCGTAGGGCATGCCGTTGCTTATTTTGAGTTTATCAATTTCTGTAGTACAATATTCATTATGCGATGCCAGTCCGCGCGCCCGTTAAGCGCGGGGCCGTTATACCGCTTTTGTTGCAATAATCATCCTTTCTGATTAGTTTTACTTTGAAACTAAAATAAACTCATTCGCTATGCCTACTAATATCACAATTCGGGATATACCTGACGAAGTGTATGCCAAAATAAAAAAACAGGCCGACCTACATCACCGAAGCATTAACAGTGAAGTGATCGTCTATTTGAAAAAGTTAGTTCAAAGCAATCGACGAGATCCAGACCACGTAATTACTCGTGCTAAAAAACTTAAACAGAAAGCAAAAGGCACCCTTTCTATGGATGAAATTCAACAAGCAATTGATCAGGGTCGTCCATGATTGTTGTTGATACCAATGTGATTGCCAGCATGTGGGTGCCAAACGATATGGATGAATGGGTTTATAAGGTGCTCAAAAAAGATGATGATTGGATTGCCCCTCTTCTCTGGCGATCCGAATTTAGAAATGTACTATCAATATATTTACGAAAGGATATTTTAGAATTACCGGTTGTCTTGCAGGCAACAGAAGAAGCGGAACAACTAATGGATGCCAATGAATTCGAAGTAAACTCAACACAGGTTATGAGTCTTGTTGCGGATTCATCTTGTTCGGCATACGATTGTGAATTTGTGGCATTAGCTGATGATTTAAATGTCCAGCTGGTTACATTTGATAAAAAAATTGTTCGTGAATTTCCTGACATTGCTATTAGTCCAAAAGAGTTTGCTACATAAATCTAACAAAAGCAGCATAACCAGCGCATTAAGGCGGACGCACCTCGCCAGGTCTTGCTAACTTTTGGCTTTTTAGCTCTTCGTTCTGTATTTAATAAATCAACATTCATGCGTGCGCAGCTTATGCGCAAGGCCGTTATAGCACCTTCTAAAACTGATCCAATATTTTAGTACCATTAATTGCTGACTATGAGACAGAATGAATTCAATAAGATAGCTGAAAAATTAACACCAAGACAGTTTGAGATATTTGAGTTAGTTGGTAAAGGTAAAACGAGCAAGGAAATTGCCAACGAACTATGTATTGCTGAAAGCACCGTAAAAAATCATCGTAATAAAATAAGGAAGAAGTTAGATTTAGAAGGTTATGGTGCTCTTTATCATTTGTCTTTAAAAGTGAGATTACAGAATCAGTAAAAGCTCAAAGAGATAGTAAATAGGCACTTTACAGGCACAAGTACCTATTGATTTTTTTCAAATAGATCAAGAAATAGAAATACGTCTGGATACAGGCTTAAATATGTAATCCTAACTTAATCTAATAGAGGTCTATCATGAATACCCTTTCAACAAAAATAAGATCATTTTTTGTAATATTATGCTTCATTTTTGCTGGCACAATTGGTGGAATAGTTCTATTCAATTCCCAAGCGTCTGCTAATTCTGTAAATTCCATTTATCATCCATGTGAACAAGATGAATGTGAGGGAGGCATGATGGGTGATTCTTGTCAAGATAATCCTGGTGAAAATACAGATTGTTCTTTTAGCGGGAGTGACTGCACAACTGGAGCTTGTGGACATGATTTAGAAGTTAACTAACCATCCACAGACTTTCTTATATGAAAATATTAATAAACCGCTGGATGGCTGAATTTGATTTCCAGCGGTTAACCTTACATTTCAGTTATCCATACGGTATCGAAATTGGTATTTGGATGATAGGTATTTAAAATTTTCCTTCACTAATTCAATTAATGATCTAATGAGTAGAACAATTACGGTAATAATTCAGATTGGATTGATGCAGCTTTTATTAGTTATCTATTCATATGCCCAAGCTAATATAGAGCACCCACAAGAAAAATATATTCCCTATTTGGATAAAATTGAAGAAAGGGTTATCAGTCTTTTACCAAAAAACAATTCAGGTCAATCTATTATAAAAAGCAAAATCCATAATGCTAAGCAAATATATCAAATTGGTCAAAAAGAAGGCCCAAGTTATCAGATTATTGGCAGAATAACATCGATCGTTACAGATCAAGAAAATAATATTTACTTGTTAGATAGTAGAAAAAATACTGTTTTGGTATACAATTCTATAGGAAAATATTTATACCAATTTGGAAGAGGTGGACGTGGACCAGGTGAATTTCAAAGCCCGATTGATATGGCAATTGATGAAGAAGGAAATATTTATGTTGCTGATCGCTTTTATTTAATACACAAATTTGAAAATCAAAATGGCCGCTATACCCACAAAATAGATATTCAGATAAATGTTATTCCTGACGAATTTTGTATCATGAAAAAAAGAATTTATGTGAGAGGTTTAAAAGCAGAAAGAAATGAGGGGCAGTCCTACAACACAATTCATGCCTATCAATTGTCTGATGGGGAGCATCTTTTTTCTTTTGGAGAATCATATCAGACAGAAAATATAATGGTAAAAAAACAACTCTCTGATGGAAAAATTGCATGTGATAGTTCTTCAGAAACTGTTATGAGTACGTTTGATATGATGCCCTATATTTTTGGATATACAGGGCTAGGAAATATAAAGTGGATCTCCAAAATTGAACCCTTTCAGACGAGGCCAGTTATTGAGAAATTCGGTGCAACAGGGCCGTCTATAACTTTTGAAAGTACAGAATACCCGACTAATGATATTGAGAAAATACACGCTACTACAGATGGTAACATAATTGTTCAGGTTTCTCATAGTCCAAGAGGTCGGAACATTGATATAAAGGATTTAAAAATCATCTCTCTATTTATTGATTCTGACACTGGGATTAAGTTGGATAATTTAAAACTGAATTCTCCCCTGTTATTTTTTGGAAAAGAGCGGTTTTATGTAAATGGATTTTTGAATTATCAATATCCTACAGTATTGGCATATGAACTTTAAAACAATACTCATAGGCTTAGCTTGTTTTTCTTTATTTCTAATTGGTAGTTATTTGATAACTAAAGCGATTAATGATAACAAATCATCCTATCATGCTTTAAATAAAACGATCTATAGTGGCCAAGAAGTTAAATATGAACTTCAATTAATATACATAGGTTCTTCCAATTGTCATTTCTGTAACGTTCCTGCAATTCCAAAATCTGTTAATATTATTAGAGATGACTTACTCACAAAATCTCAAAAAAATGGATTAGGTTTTTCTATGGTCGGTATTTCAAAAGACATGGTTATAACTGAAGGACTGCTCCATTTAAGTAAAATCGGTAGATTTGATGAGGTGACTACTGGAAAAGGATGGCTTAATGCTGGTATACTAAAATATATTTATGGAAAAATCCCGGGGCGTGCAGCTACTCCTCAACTTTTAGTGGTTTTAAGAGAATATCGGTTGATTGCAAAAAAGACTAATGGAAATCCTAGTTTTAGAGGAATTAACAGTGAAAAATTAATAGCTAGAAAAATTGGCGTCGAGGAAATAACTTCTTGGGCTGAAAACAATGCTTATCTTCCTGATGGGTCTTTATTAGATAGTGTAGATGCTGAATAAATATAAAGCAAATCGGTGCTATAACAACCGCATTAACGGCGGACGCAGTCGCGGCTTTGATTAAATTTCTTGCCAATGATTGTTCAAATGTTTAGCCTTTTAAAAAATCATAATCCCTGCGCCGGTTATGCGGTAGGCCGTTATAGGGCTTAACCCTTTTCTCATACCTCATAGTTATGTTTTGCAACCATGTTGGATCTATTGTCCTGGAACATTCTGAAACTATCGAAGAAACGTTATGAAAGCGATTACCTACACAAAATACGGTCCACCGGATGTTCTCCAGATCGAAGAGGTTGCAAAACCTTCCCCGAAGGACAATGAAATCCTGATAAAAACACATGCTGCAACAGTTACATCCGGAGACTGCAGGGTGCGGGGTATGAATGTGCCTGTTGGCTTTGGATTCATCTCGCGGTTGGTTTTTGGAGTCTCGAGACCCAGGCAGCCTATTTTAGGAACAGAGCTTGCCGGGGAAATTGAGTCAGTCGGGAAAAACGTAAAAAACTTCAAAGTAGGTGACCAGGTTTTTGCATTCAGTGGTGCCGCTATGGGCTGTTATGTAGAGTATAAATGCATGCCGGAAGACGGGGCAGTGTCACTGAAACCGGCCAATCTAACCTACGATGAAGCCGCCGCAATATCTTTTGGCGGTACAACAGCATTGGATTTCTTCAAAAGAGGAAAACTTCAGAGTGGTGAAAAAGTACTCGTCAACGGTGCTTCCGGAGGTGTGGGTACAGCTGCGGTACAGCTTGCTAAACATTTCGGAGCAGAGGTAACCGGAGTGTGCAGTACTACGAATATTGAGTTGGTGAAATCTCTAGGCGCTAATAATGTAATTGATTACACCAATGAGGATTTTACGGATAATGGAATTACCTATGATATCATAGTCGATACAGCAGGTACAGCTCCGTTCTCCCGAATCAAAGACTCGTTAAAGGAAGGGGGGCGTCTTCTCTTGGTTTTAGGTGGGCTGCCCGACATGCTTCTAATACCCTGGGTGTTGATGACAAGCAACAAAAAGATCATTGCTGGACCGGCAGGCGAGCGTGTAGAAGATTTACATTTTCTTGCGAAGCTGGCTGAGAAGGGAGAATTCAAACCGGTTATCGACAGGCGATACCCATTCGAGCAGATTGTCGAAGCTCACAGTTATGTTGATACCGGCCGCAAGAGAGGGAATGTAGTTATTACTTTAAAGCAAAATAATAAAACATAACAAGCCGTTAGGCAACAATAACTACACAAAGGTAGATTTATGCGCATAGAAGAACATCTTATCCTAAATGCGATTGTCATTGGAATTGGCGCGACTCTGGTTATGGACCTCTGGAATTTATTCCTGAAACGAGCCTTCAACATTCCATCGTTAAATTTTTGTATGCTCGGGCGTTGGCTTAGTCACATTCCATTAGGCACTTTTAAGCATACGAGTATATCCTCAGCGGCACAATAACCCTTTGAATGCGTAATCGGTTGGATAACCCATTATACAATAGGTGTAGCTCTAGCGCTTGTATTCACAGTTTTCGCACCTCAATAATGGCTTACTCAACCAACACTGGTACCTGCTTTGCTTTTCGGAATTGGCACCATATTGTTCCCGTTTTTCATTTTGCAACCATCACTCGGTTTTGGCATTGCTGGGTCTAATATGCCCAATCCAACACAGGCCAGGTTAAAGAGTCTTATGACGCATACCGTATATGGTATCGGGCTTTATATATGTGCACTTGGAATTAGCTATGCATTTTGAGTTCAGGCCTAACATAGTTATCGAAAGAGATTTTACCGCTGCACGGCAAAATGCTCCTCTGATAGGTCGTTATAGGGCTAATGCAATATAAAATAAATTTAAGCGTAAAGTTATGCTCGAACTTTAATATGACTGAAAAAGGAAATTCATTGCAAGCAGTACTAGACAAAACCGTTGACGGAAAGAGAATATTCGGAACAACATTTACTATAAAAAAAGAAGGCTCTACTTGGTTTGGAGCTTCAGGTAATTTAACTAATGAACAACCATACTTCATTGCCAGCACGACAAAACTATTTACTACTGCCATTATTTTACATTTAAAATCAGAAGGTAAATTATCCATTGACGATAAAATCAGTAAATATTTGGACAAGTCCGTAGTGCAAGGTTTACACATATTTAAAGGAAAAGACTATTCAGACGAAATAACTATCAAACATGTACTGGCACATACTTCTGGACTTGCTGATTATTTTCAAGGAAAGGGACTAAACGGAAAAAGTTTGGAAGAAGAAATAATAAATGGGAACGACCAATTTTGGACTTTTGAACAAGCTATCGAAAAAACAAAAGCAGTGAAACCCCTTTTTATTCCTGGAACAAAAAACAAAGCAAATTATTCTGATACTAATTTTCAGTTGCTCGGTAAAATCATTGAAGTGATTACGAACAAATCCTATTCGACCAACTGCGATGAGTTGATAATCAAACGTCTACATTTATCTAACACCTATTTATATAAAGACACAACTGACAAGACATCGAAAACACTTTACTATAAAGCGAAGGAGCTTGACATTCCTAAAGCTATGACCTCATTTGGTGCTGACGGGGGAATTGTTTCAACATCAGCCGATATGCTTATCTTTATTGAAGCCTTTTTTACAGGTAAGTTATTCCCAAAAGAATACATAAATGACTTGCAAGAATGGAATAAAATATTTTTTCCAATGAAATCAGGAATAGGTATTCACTTATTTAAGCTTCCTTGGATTTTTAACCCGACAGGTGCTGTACCATATTTCATTGGACATTCAGGACTTTCGGGTGCATTGGCTTATTACAGTCCAAAAGAAAATATATTTGTAGTTGGGACAGTAAATCAAGTTGCACATCCCAACATTTCATTTAAGACGATGATTAAATTGACACAAATAGTGATTAAGAAATGAGAAGCACTGGTGGTAACAGCACCTATAACTAGCGTTTCAACTCGGACTTGGCCACTCATTGGCTTTAAAGAAGTTTTTCTGAGTTGCAGTAAATTTAGACTTTTACCTCTTTGTTAGCTGTAAATGGCCAAGCCGGTTAAACGCCAAACCGTTAGGCAACATGAAGATCATACCATATTTCGCATTTATTTTCTTCCTCTTTCTTGGAGGTTGTGCCAGCCACTTACAAAGTAGTTGCTCGGAATATTTTCAATCCTGTGAGAGGCAAGAAGCTGCTTTAAATTGTGAGCAATTAACTCATCAAAATCTAGATTGGGTTCCTGATATCTCAAAACTACAAGGGCCACTTGATCTAAGCGAAATCGAGAGTTTTAAAACTTCTGATCAAGTTTCAAAAGATTTTATCTCCGAATCAGAAGGAGCAGATTCATATTGGTGGTACGTTGACGGGCACAAGGAAAGAGGAACCCAAGGTATCATAGCAATTAAGGGTTGTACTATTTTAACACAACAATCTCTTGAGGTTTGGATCTTAGACGACATTGCAATGTTGTATAACGAGCGTTTCAAACGGACTCGATTAGAGTTCAAAACTTTAACTAAAACTCGGCTCGCCGGTTAAGCGCCGCACCGTTATTTGCCTACCCTCTTTTAAGATTTCGAAACAACTTCATAATTCATTTATCTGTTGCAGATTATACGTCATTGACGTACTTTTCTGAAAAGAAAAACGTTACTGAATGGAATTCTTCGAAACATCCATCCGCCAGCTGGCGGACTGATTCAGAAGCTCATCAGTGATAAGGAATATCACCTGCTGCAACTGCAGTTGTCAGTACGGCCAGAATCCGGTGACATTATCAAAGGAAGCGGTGGCATCCGGGTGATTTATTACTATCTCACTGAGGATGAACAAATTTATATGCTTTATGGGTATCCAAAAAGCAAAAAGGACGATCTCGCTGCAGATCAATTGAAGCAACTGAAACAACTGGTTGAGGAACAACTGTCATGAATGATGAAATGTTTAATGAATTACTTGAAAGCGTGAAGCAAGCCGGAGACATTCGGAAAGGTAAACGTGAACCATCCAGATATGCAGCAATTGAAGAACCTGATGTTGTAGCAATCCGGGAAAAATACGACATGACCCAGCAGGAGTTTTCTTCGCTGCTTGGAATCAGTGTAGGTACCCTCCGAAATTGGGAACAAGGAAGGCGAAAGCCTCAGGGTCCGGCGAAAGTGCTTTTGAAGATTGCAGAAAAGAGACCCAAAGCAATTTTGGACTCTTTATCGTAAACTAATCGTCAAATAAAAAAATAACCGAAACACAATTGCATTTACTTTCGGTTGGAAAGATAAACGCAAACAAGTCGCGGTTAATTTTTCGACTTTTCACCAATCATACCGTAGTAATCTTGGCGACTGTGTTCATCAATAATTAGCATAATTCCGGCGACTTTGTCAATAGCAAACCCCCATTATTTTCCCACACATTTTCCACAATTTTGGGCTACAATATGAATGGGCAGAATGTATTGAGCGCAGTGCGGCTCTAAGTTCCTTTTGGGTCAATTACCCAACGTAAATTGCTACTATAATCAACAGAAGGGGATCGCTACATCCCGACAGCCATCTGGATTCGCGATGACAGTTCCGTGTATTGAAGGATTACAAATGAGCCTAAAAAAATTGTGCAGGTGATTGGTGATCGGCTACAAAAAAAATCCGGAATGGTTACCACTGATCTGACCCAGGTATGCCTTTAAAGGGACCTACAACCTCTGGCGTAATCCAGCCTCCGTAGTATTTGCCAGGTTGCGGTTTCACTTGATGAGAACCTACAAAACAAGCGTCAACTTTAGTGGCGTTGAACGCTATATAGTCTTGAATATCGGCATATCCTGTCCAAGGCTCCGGATAACTCCAGGCAGCGTTTTCCACGAATCGATCACCCACCCGGATTGACCAATAGGTTGCTTTGCCTTTCCATTCACAAAGCGTGGTGTGGTCACTCAGCTCCAGGTATTGAGTTTGCATGTCATCCGGCGGCATGTAATACACCGGTGGACTGGAGGTTTCCAGCACCCGGTATGCGCCGGTGCTGTCAGCGAGTATAAGACCGTTGAACTCTACGCGCACTCTGCGTTCTTCCGGCTCCACTGCCGGCGGTCGTGGATAATCCCATACTGATTCCAGCCCTGGACCGGCATCCTCAATATGATCCGGCCTTTCCCGTTTCTTTGTTCGCAAATGTCTCACTTTTTCTCTTAACTCTTCGGGTACTTTAGATAAATTCATAAGGAAATAACCAAAAGATATTTAATTAAAAAAAAGAAACCGACGACTCATATAACCACCGGCTTCTTATAATTCGTTCCTGAACTCATGCCCGCGTTTGAGAGCGGTGGTTTATTATCATTTTTAAATTCTCTTTAAAAATACTTACTGAATGATTAACCTTGGCGGTGAATTACCGATTACCGTGGCATTGGCATCCACAACAGATACTTCGTACACAAGCTCACCTTTAGGTGCATCCGGTTTGAGGGTAACCCTCAACTTTTTACTTTTGTCTATTTTTTGGGTCCGGTCGTCCTCAAACATCCCCTCTTCATAATCAAAATAGTCGTTTATATCCTTTGAAAATATAAACACCATATCAGAACCTTTAGCCTGCCAGTTTATTTTATCTTTCTGTTTTACCTTTAAAGTACCTTTGTCTTTGCCGTTATTGTCCCGCACCCTCCAGGTGTTATCGTCAGATTTTTCAATTTTTATGTTTAATGTGCTAAGCATTCCTTCAGGCGTGTAAGTATAATAGATCAATCCGAAGGAAGTCATGCAAAATGCAATGAGTACAATTATACCGATTAGTTTTTTATTCATGACGGTTCTCTATTTGATATGGTTTTGTTTATTTATCCCTACTAAAAGGGGTTGATGTATTTTGGTGTTACGTTTTGCTTTCAAGGCTATTTCTTAAACATTAAAATAAGTCTGGGAGGGGAATCTGCGGAAACTAACTCATTATCCGTCAGGTTCAATACCGCATAAATAAGCTCAACCAAATTATCAAGAACTTTGGGACGGCTTTTTTTTACCTTAGCAGTTAAGGTTTCCCCCTTTTCCAGATTAAAGGTAAACTCACACTTAAATATTGAGGGATCTCCTTCAATAACTTTTTAGAAATTTTTTCAGGGAATTGGAATTGTAAAGCAAAATCATCTCCGGCGGTCCACGATATCTTGTCTCTTTCTGTGGCAATGATAGTAGTGCGATTTTCAGAGTTTACAAGCCGCCACCTGCCTAATTGTCCCTCCTTTAAGCATAAATCATCTGCAAAATTCTTGACAGTCAGCTTAATATGTTTGGGAGGATTGAATGCATCACACTTTTTATTTTTTTCCATAATAACTTCACCATTTAATTATCATTATTTTGTTTAACACTTATTCTGTTACTTACGCGTGACTAAGAATATTTAAATAATTATTGAGATTGCCCTTCCGCTTTACCAGACATCTCTTTAAAACGATTATCAGTAACCAACTCCTGTAACTCGGGTTGATTGAGGATATCCGAGACCAGGTATCCTTTTTCAATAGCAGTCCCCATCCATTTTAATGCGCTCTCCCGATCTCCCATCCGCTCATAAGCGGCGCCTGTTCGGTATAACACTTCCACATTATTAGAGTCCAGTTCCACTGAGCGACTGAGGTATTTCAAAGCCTGTGTATTTTCCCCGATATCAGCGTAGTAAGCACCTAAATCGTTAATAACTTCTACATCATGGGGATTAACATTCAACTGACTTTCTGCCAATGTGATGGCTTTCAGATAATATTCTCTTGCCAAATCATCATTCCCCACGGCCTCGTGGACAGAAGCAAGATTGCCTAAAACCAGATATGAATTTGCATTGAGCTTGTAAGCGATGCCGTAGAACTTAATAGCCTCATGATAATTATTTACAAATGCACTTGATCGAAAACTTTCACCATAAAAAAGTGGGTATAATCGAGTAGACGACCGTGAGCAATAAGCTCACGGTGCGCCTCTCGCCATAGGCACTCCTTTGGAGCACACCACCGTACGTCACGCCATGGCGTGATACGGCGGTTTGTTGCCTTGACCTGATATGGTGATAGAGTTCCAACATAGCGATATAGCCCCGTTTCTTCAGTCTGGCTAAGGTAATGGTCGTTTTCAGGATGGGGCTTTGAGCTGTTTTCCAGCCTCCCATCCCGACAGCTGTCGGGACTCCATGCATAGGCATTTTCCGGGTTCACACCCAAACGCATCAGGTTCTTCCGTTTGCGTTCCGGTTTCTTCCAGTGGTGCCAAATGCAGTACCGCAGCCGCTTTCTCAACCAACTATCCAGTGCTTGTAATTTGCCGTGGATGTTGGCCAGTTTGATGTAGTTCAGCCAGCCTCGCATCAGGCGGCTTAGCCGCTGGACTCTCTGGCCAAAACTTATGGGAATGGCTTTGCGGGGCAGCTCCGTAAGCTTGCGCTTGAAGGCTTTCCTACTCTTCGCACTCACCACCAGTTGATATTGACCTTTCACCCCTTTCTTGAATACCGGGACAAAATGGTATCCCAGTATGTCGAATGTTGAGGGGCGTTGAATCCCGCTTTTCTCCCGGTTTATAGGCAGGCGAAGCACATCCCTGAGAAACAGGTAGATGCTGTTACCAACCCGCCGGGCGGCTTGTTTGCTGCGCACGCAGATGCTGAAATCATCGGCGTAGCGCACATAGCGATGTCCGCTCTTTTCCAGTTCCCTGTCAAGTTCATTGAGCAGGATGCCCGGCAGCAGTGGACTTAGAGGAGAGCCTTGCGGCACTCCCTTTCTGCGTTTGTGCAGGGTTCGGTTGATTTGCATCGGGGCGCAGGAACGTTCGCAACAGCTTCATCGTCAGCTGGCAGCCTACCTTCCTGTGAGTCAATTCCAGCAATTTGGCATGGTCGACCTGATCGAAGAACGACTTCAGATCAATGTCTATCACATGCTGATAGCCTTCGCTGATGTTCCATTGGGCTTGTTGCACGGCCTGATGGGCGTTGCGATTGGGGCGGAATCCGTAACTGTGCCGCTGGAAGTCCGGCTCAAATACAGGCTCAAGCACCTGATGCAGGGCTTGCTGGATAACCCGGTCGGTCAGCGTCGGGATGCCGAGCATCCTCGTTTTGCCGTTCGCCTTGGGTATTTCCACGCCTTTGATCGGGCTG
>Ga0306867_1000979_pt1 | contig 14367 bp, 27 predicted proteins | sample AntRauTorckE6831_FD_190432 | JGI IMG/M metagenome (GOLD analysis project Ga0306867, IMG submission 190432) | Saline lake microbial communities from Rauer Islands, Antarctica - Metagenome Torckler E6 #831 (v2) (version 2) | ecosystem: Environmental > Aquatic > Non-marine Saline and Alkaline >... | reverse complement strand
ACGTGGCTGAACACTTCGACGGCGAAAAAATCCGTCTCACCGACCCGAAAGTTGTTGGCCTGAACGTCGCTGAGACTACGTTAGACGAGTTATCCAACCAACTCGACTAATCCCGTATCACGGCCATGTAACCCGCTACTGCACCACGGCGCTGTACCACAACCCTGTACCACGATACTGTCACACGGAACTGATACACCAGAAGATAAACCATCCACACCACGAAAACACACTACATGACCACTCACACTGACGATCCCGACGATACCGAAGATGACGACGAAGTTGAACCGATCCCGCTCTCCGCGTTGAGCGGTGCACGACTCACGTGGGAAAACGCTGATGGAACCACGGACTACGTCGAATTCGACGAATAACACCAAACCACTTCACCACTCATGACTACCTTCGCAACCAGCACAACGGCAAAACACAAGACACCCGGCCCCTACATGGGATACCAGCTCTGCGAATTCTGTATCTCCACCGGCGAACCACAGTCCAACCCTGAATCGGTCTGTGAATGCAAACCGATTCATCGAACGCTCTCCGGGTCAACCGAGATTGACCAGTTCGACGAGTACGACACGATCGTTCAACTCGCGGAAACCGCGATGATTGAACACTGGACAATCTCAGAAACGATAGAAATCAGAGTCAAGCAATCAATCATCCGAGGGGCCGCTGGTGACACGCACATCGTCGAAATCCTCTTCGACGGCCGACTCTGCGATAACTTGACGGAACCGTACGAAACAGATATCGGGACCGCAGAAATCCACTCGTTCAGTAGCAACGGATCACTCACTATCGGTGTTGACCTCGCAGACGAAGAGGGCGAACAATGACAGCGAACCAGACCGGTGCTGAGGTGTTCCCGCACGACGAATACCACTTCTACACTGTAGACCACGAAGACGAACCCCGTCACCTGCATCTCACTGAAGACATCGTTGAGGACTGCCGCGACCTGATCGACACCGATTACCCCATCGACAGGGCGGACTGGAATCCGAAGTTCTGGCGACACATCGAAGACGGCATCAATTTCATGTTCTGCCCGCTTGACCCGGATCACTCTGCGTTCTACTACTGTTCGCCATTCGGTGATCTTGGAGGCGGAGCGGAACGGGTCTTCGGATCAGTGTTCGACCAGGAATCCGTCTGGATCGACTCATACTTCCTCTGCGCGTCAACCGGCCCGCCGACCGATGTGCAGGACGCGAACTACAAGGAGATCCGAGAAGAAGTTGTGCTCCCGGAACACCGCGAACAGTACACGCAGGAACTTATCGAGCACCTCGAAATAGGTAATTTGGACTCGGATTGGGTCGAACCCTGTTCAGCGTGACACCCTTCACGAGCGGTGTGCGAGGGGTTCTCACTGCGCCCGATTACTTTTCACACGGCCCACTTAACCTATGAACACACCGTACTCGTTCGCTCACCGTAGCGTCCTGCGACTGCACAGCACCGTGAATTCACGTAATTCATACGGCGTGCAACCGCCGCGTTGAGCCAGCGTACCAGGTAAAACATCCCGGTTCCCTACAGTCACCGGGAGTAATACTCTGCTACGCCGGCTTGGGCCCGAGTACGTCGTGCAAGCACGACATCTGTAAATATGCCTAACGGAATCACCACCACGGTCCACGACCAGGCCAACGAACACCTCGACTTCATCGAAGAGGAATACAACGTCACGGTCGTGGTCGCAGTCGCTCACGGCAGCCACGCATGGGGCCTGAGCAACGCAGATTCCGACTACGACATCAAGGCTGTCTACGTCCCGGACAGCCTCCACCAGTACGCGCAACTCGGCTCGCACGACGAAACCATCACGCGCGACTTCGATGAATTCGAAATCGAAGCATGGGACATCCAGAAATTCGGAGAATTACTGGTCCAGTCCAACGACCAAGCACTGGACGTTCTCCGTAGCCCGATCGCGTACCGTGAACGGTTCGACCGTGACGAGTTACGAGAATTCATCGAGGAGAACTACAGCCCTATCGCGCTGTACCACAAGTACCGCTCGATCTCCAAGAACAACTACCGGAAGTACCTGAGCCATCACCTCGCATCGAACAGGAAAGACACGTACCCGATCCTCGAACGATGGGACCGTGAAAACCTCAACGGGTACCTCGTCAGGAACGAGCACACCGGGAAAGACATGTTCGTCCCTGACCGTGTCATCGACAACGACAAAGACGAGTTCCTTCATATGGACTTCGAGGACGTTGACACGACCGAAGATGACCACCGGTACTGCCCGAACTGTGACCGGCAACCGGACCAGCTTCCCGTGAAGTTCCAAACGACGAACACGCGACAGACTGTCAAGCGGAACCTGGCAGTCACACGGGCTTCGATGTACGCGTACTACGTGAAACGTACCGGAGAGAACGGCGAACACGAACTCCCGCACGTCGAGTTCCCTGCGTTCCTCTCCGAGCAAGCACCAGACGTCTTCAACGAAGACGTCCTCGACCTCGCGTGGGAGCTCGTCGAGAAGAAACTGGACAGCGATAACAGCGAAATCGGAGACCGGGTCGGTCACGAATTCGCTCACCCGCCGGAAGACATCGACAGAGACATCCACGTCAGCAAACCACCGGAGAAGGACACGTTGAACTCGTTCATCGCGGACATCCTTCAGAACGCGGAATAACCCTCCGCCCTCTGTTCACGAAATCATTCCATCAACACCCATGTTCGACCACATTAGAAACCTGATTAGCGACTGTGAAGCCGTTGAGTCAATCAAAGAAAACCGATACTCGCCTGAAAACGGCATCATCTACCTGCGACTCAACACTGACGATAACGTCGCACCACAACTCCGGTACTTTCAACCAGAGAACTCCGCCGTCGTAGTTGAAGACGGGGAGATCGTTGAATTCGATGTTCGCCTTGGAAAGTGGGAACCTGAAGACCGAGACGCAACGATGAGTCAGATTCGTGACGCAGTCCGTGAATCCCGACGCGACACCTACCTGCCACCCCTTCGCGTAGACATGGGCGGCGGAGCCGGATTTGTTCCCCACGCTAGACTCATGAACGACCTTGTCCCTGCTGAACCGTTCGTGACGTTCCTGACGCGACTCACAGCAGAAATCGACTTCCTTCAAACACACCGAACACTATGATCAACAATAACCCGAACAACGCATTCCCGAGGATGGACTGTCATGATTAACCGCTTCGAGGTGCTGTGTCGAGTCATTCACCGCAAGGACTACGGATTCGAGCGTATGAAGAACGAAAACGGAAATCGATTCGTGGTGCTCGCCAACAACAGGCTGTCGAACTACATCCTCCGAACGGTTGCCCGCCTCGGCTATGAAATCCGGCAGAACAAAGACGAGGATTATGTCATCGCGTGGCCTATGGTGTAACAACAATGGCCAGAGATGTTGTAGACGAAGGTGACGAATCATGCAGCCACCAAATGGAACCAGACCACTGGTATGATCTCCCCGATCCCGACCCACGCAATCCAATTCGAGTCAAAACATGCGAACGTTGTGACAGGGAAATTCACCTGACCAGCGGCGCATTCACAGTTTCAACTATCGCAGAAGGGTACAAACAGTGAACGAAGCAACTACCACCATGGAGAAGATACACAACGGTACAGACACGGTTGTGAAGATAGACGTACATGACTGACTACTATACCGTTGACTGTCCGGACTGCGGATACTCGGAAACCGTGACCGAGGGTGCGTTCGGGGCAGACATAGAAACTCGGGCGAAGCGAAAGAAAGCAGGACACATGAGCGGGAACGGCTGTTCAAACACTACTGTCACCCCCGCAAGTGACGAGAACCGCACAGAAAACTAACACTTGGACAAACAGTTCGATGAGTAAACAAACATCGCGCTGTTCGAAGTGCGGGAAAATCTACAATCACTACGGAAACAGTGACCACAACTGTTGGAGTATCACCGTATCATCAGCTTCAAAACCAATACCGTTCGATTACATCTTCTGGTGGGTGATGTTCATGGGACTCTCTATCTTAGTTGGTTCGCTGGCAATCCTCGGAGGTGTGATACCGTGAGCGAAACCGCGAGCCTCTTTGACAAACTGACGTTCGGAGTATTTACGAAACCGCGATGCTGGTGCTACAAATGCGAACGGTATGTAGGGTTCGGCGGTAGCACAGAAAACGCCCGACGAGCATCGAGAAAACACAAGTCAGCAACATCAAATGATTCCCACGACCACCATACTGAAATCATTCAGGAAGGAGATAAGAGACACTCATGAAAACGAATAACTCCAAAGCCAAGAATCCACAAAGTGAACTACCGCGCCCTACTCACCCACAGCGGTGGGTTCCTTGAGGGCGCGGCTTCCTGCTTCAACGACGCGACTTGCATCCACTGCAACGGACTCTCACCCGCCGTCAGTAGACGCAGCGGTCGCAGTCTCCACAGGCGTTGCTTCGGATTAACCAGCTAATGTCGCAGATAGAGATGCATAGATTGACAATATCCACGAGAAAATAACGTACAATGACAACCGAGAACTCTACGGACAGCACTGACTGTGCCCCGATCGTGTTCGATTCCGACGGGACCCCAATGAAAGTCCGAGTCGTCGGTGGAGAATGCGAAGGTGACGTCTCAGGTGAAGGGCACTACGCCTATCAAAAGAAAACCGACGATGCTGACGAACCCACAGTTTGGTTTGAAGAGGTAGATCAGGAATAATGAGTTACCAGGTGAGAACTGACTTGGCAGCTGGAACTCGATGGCCGAGTATATTCGATAGTGAATGCCCGAACGGGTTTCACTGGTGTTCCGGGCCCGACAATGAGGGAGAACCTGCAGAGTTTCTTAACGGAAAGTGTGACGACTGCTTTGCCGAGTTTGCAGGTCACAACCCGTTTGAGGAGTCCATATCCACTGAAAAACGTTCCACCGGGATAGCCCCGGAAGTTGAGTCCACTGATACTCAGTGAAAATTTGCGTTACGCAGGAAACCCGCAGTTCTTCCGATGCAATGAACTGCTCACAGAGAACGGGAAGGAACCCATAAGTTATAGGAAACACTTAAGGATGCAAACCTCGTAATTTTGAGTGTACCAATGGCTAACTACTACGATATTATTCTCGGGCTCATCCCGTTGTCGATGATCGGGATTACTGGCGTGCTGCTCGTAGCTGATTTCGGATTGACGACAGCGATTCCGCTGGCTGGTATCGTCTCAGTCGGTCTGATCGGGCACGCCATGTTCGTTCGCGCGCCTGTTGATCCGCGCGAAACACAGCCCACGGAACAGGTTGAATCGAATCCGATGCCGACCGGTCAAGATGTTACTGCAGATTAGACGATACGCGCTTTTCTTGAAGGATTGCAAGTTCCTAGCGGGTCAGGATCTTTGACGTTTCTGCTGGTCGTGTGAACAGGATAGTTCACGGTGCGTGCCCGTGGCGGGACGCTTCAGGGTGAACCCGTCGCATCGGACTCCTCCCTCTTGGTCGTCGTTCGATGTGCATTGCACGCCGTTCGGCGCGAGGATTCACTCCTGATGCACCCGGTACCGGTCACGTATGTCCGTGAACAGCGGTTACGACGTCCCCGGGACTGACAGTGATTCGAAAGCGGAGACAGCAGCGAACGCGATTGAAGCGATTTACTCACCGTTCCGCCCGCCTCGCCTCGTGTCTTGGCTCCGACGAGAGGATGACCCGTCGGGTCGGCCTGACCTGTCACCGGCTGACTGGATGCTCCCATTGTCGGAGACGAACGGGAAGGTCGTGATTGAGATTGGGGATACGCTCATCGGGTATTCGCGTGAGAAAGACTGTTACATCTCGCGTGGCCGGCATGATACGGAGCGAGCGATGCGTCGGACCGGGAACGTGTGGGCACAGCGCCCGGAACGAACATGGACATCTGATGTCGTTCGGGAAGTCATATCGGAACGCGATATGAGCGAAGCGATCGTGCACACGGCTGCGCATACGAGCGCTATCACACGCTTCGATACTGATGATGACGTTACCTGTGGAACGCTGGCCGAATCATTCGCTACGTTTGAGTCAAACGACTCACGGTGATTTAACGAGAGTGGGACTATCCGGACGTGCCTGCACGGTGTATGGCGTCCAGTCATTGATTTTACCGACAGATCCTGTGACGGTGGACCCGCATCTTGGTGGTCGCTCACCTTACGGCTACGCACGTGTCTTCGTGCCTTACGTTCCGCCGCGGGAAAGGGGTGCGTGTAAGCGGCGGAAACGCCGGCACGAATCATACACGAATCCATGAACCGACGCAAATTCCTTACGACTGGAGCAGCCGCAGTTGCAGCAACGACCACAGTTTCCGGATGCCTTGGAACGGGAGTCCTTGGTGACTCTTCACCAGATGTCCCGGTTGAGATCACGACGAGCGATGCGTTCGATGAGCGGGCTTCGCACGAACCTGCAGAAGTCTCGGTTGAGGAGACCGATGACGGTACTGAGTTACTGAAGGTTGAATACCTCATTACGCCGGAAGTCGACGAGTGCGTTGACGTCTCTGCAAACGTGACGATGTACGACCCGGACGACGTCGTTATGGATGAAGGCGAGTACCGTGAACAGTACGACCCTGGTGAGACGTACCAAATGACTCACAAAATGACTGACTCTCCAAGTGAAGTCGGTCGCATCGATATCGCGTTGAGTGTGAACCCGCTCAGCGGCATGTGTTACATGTGATTCAGTGGGCTACCCGTCACAGTCAGGTTCGGCACTGAACATCCCGATTGCTTCGCCAACGCGCTTGAACAGATCGAATTCCGGGCCGGGTACGATTTCACCGGTCCGTTCATCTACCTCAATGAGATTCTCATCTTCTAGTTTCGGAAGATGATTGTGATGTAACTCTATCCGATCGCGTTGACTATTAGCGAATTCGCTCACTTGCCCACTTTCACGCCGATGCTCTTCGCCATCACGTTTTACTAACGTCTTCAAAATTGAGCGACGAGGTTCTTTCTTCAGGATACGAAGAATCCTGTCCATGTCATCGGGTGAGTAAGCCATCACTGTTTTGTCGACAGTCATGTCTATAGGACGGGTTAAGTAATTACCGGGCGAATTCAACCCACACCGTGCATAGCGCCATTTACTGACTGATTCGCACGACGTCGTGGCGACGTCGTACATATCAACATGGTTAGAAATTGCATGCCTTGGGCGCTGTGCCGACCTCGTGATGCGAGTGCGGTCGGCGCACCGCCGCAGCCGACCGAGGACCAACACATGGTACTTGAAGTCACAAACGTTACTGACAACCCGGACAGCGAGCACTACGTAGACATCGAACACGACGGCGATATCCTCGTCTCCGTTGACGCTCACAACGGTGACCCGCCAACCGTTTCCATCTTCCAACCAGGCGAACCCGAGGATGCACTTCTCTCGGTTCAGTTCGATGAAGACGGTGAAATCAATTCGTGGCGGGAATAACCCGGCAGCGTGTCGGCATTCCGGTGAAGGAACCCCGTCACCGCGGGGCTAAGTGAGAGCCCCGCGGTGACTATCATCGTCATCGGTACTGACCCCACGTAATCGTGACCATCACAGTGAGACCAGTGGGTGTGCGAAGCAAGAACGGGGAGTGCATCGCACCATGCCGACACTCGCCTACCAACTCGTCAGAGACAGAGCCGACACGCCAACTGACTACGCCACAGACCACGCCTTGGCACTGTTCCGTGATCACGTCATTCCGGACAGTATCTTCCGTGAAGTCACAGTCGCTCCCGACACCCCCGTTGCAGAGCTTCAATCTCCAACAGGACAATCCTACATTCAGGATGCGTTTGACCGGACGGAAACTGCAGTTGAACGCGATACCGCCACACTCCAGAACGCGTTCAGAGACGCGTCAAGCGACTGGCCGAGTGTACTGGATGCAGATGGCGTGCAAGGAGCCGCGTACCGCCTCGGGCACTCTCGCGGCCCGCACGCCGCACTGTACGACGCAACGTCCAGTCTCGGCCTGCGAACACCGGACGAACTGCACGCCCACCGTAACGACCTCAACACGAACCCGGACGAATACATCACTATCGTCCCGTTGATAGCACGACAGTGAACGATCGCCGGCAGCTGACACACAACATCGTATGCGTCCGGAAACGTTCGTGAAGACGCATACTCGCCAGTTCAGCACACCACACCGCATCACACTCATCGCTGAACAACCAGTGAATCCAGGCTCATGGTAACTAAAGAAGAATTCCAGCAATTCGGCCGTATCGTGAACGCAGAAACATCCGCCGGGGCATACGAAGCAAACGAAATGCTTCTCATCGATGACCCTGACAACCAGGGCCATCCAATCGAGATTTCATGGAAAGCCCATCATCACCCGGATGACCCTCACATCGCTGCATCGTACCTGGTCCCCGGGATCGGCGCGCAGTTCTCTTACGAAGCACCGGCATCCGAATGGGCAGTTTCCCAAACCATCGACGACCACAACCTGCTAACTGCACTGAAAGTAACGAATGTCAGCGTCGATGATTCCGTGTGTGAAACAGCCGTGAGCGTGTACGGCCCGCCAGCCCGACACGGCGCAGGCCTCGAAATTGATGTTGAAGATGAAGACGAATACTTCTTCGAATGACCCCGGCATCACTCCCCGAAAACACCCTCTGAACCAATAGACCCGAGTGAACAACGCGTAGACCTTACCCTCAAGTGTGAACATACCGTTCAATCCAGTACACGCGAACACACCGCAACCACACCTACAGTCATGATTATGAACAAAGAAACTCTCATCCAAGAAGCCCGTGAAGCCCGTAACGACTCCTACTCACCGTACTCTGAATTTAACGTCGGTGCAGTCATTCAATGTGCCGACGGCTCACGCTACACCGGTGCGAACATTGAGAACATCAACTACACGAACACCACGCACGCCGAAGAAAACGCGATTAACAAAGCTGTTCTCGACGGGAAACGCGAATTCACCGCCATCGCCATCAGCCTCTCCGGAGACCCTATCCCGCCGTGCGGGATGTGCCGACAATCACTCAGTGAATTCTGTGACGACGACTTCGTCGTGATTGTCGATGAGTGGGGAGAAACCACACTCGGTGAACTCTTCCCATCCGGGATGGAAAACATCGACTGACACGAGAAGCAGCTACGCTCAGCAGTAGTCTCTACGAACAGCCAGCCTCGTCCTCCCCATCCGATTCCTTCCTCGTCCTTGGACATCGTCAGTCATCCCTCGCGCACACCCTCACGTCAACAAGCGACGTGATTCCATGTGCGCGCCACAACACCGCGGCTGGTTATCCCGCCACACCCCGCTTGACACCCCCCGTTGTCGATTTGTAACTCCCGTGAATTATGCGGATACGCAGCCTGTACCCGCAGGCACACTTCCTCCCCGTATCGCGTGTCCGGGGCTCTCCTCTCTGAGCTCGACAAACCACGTCGAGTTCACGCCGGTGAGCCCGTCGACACGGACCAACAGAGCTCAACGAGCAAACATCCGTGTGCCTGCTCGGGAATATGCAGAGTGTCAAGCGGGCACCGCACCCGGCTTGAGAAACCAGATATGACCGACAAAGAAACCCTCAACGACGACGATATCAAACGATTAACGCAAGGCACACTGATTAACGGTGACATCCCGGACCGGTACGACCCGCCATCCGAACAGTACGAATCGTATTTCGAGTTATTCAACAACGGTGTGATGATCCGTGAACCTGAAACGGAAGATACGACATTCACGATGCATCCTGAAGGCGTCCCGGAACGCGGAACGGCAAGCATTGATTTCTTCTATGGGCGACCGGTCCTGTACCTGCATGAACCGTTATCGGAAGAACCAGCGTACATGCTGGCTCTCCCAACGAAGGAAGACCCGTACATCAGACCGATGAAACACCCGGGGGAACGGTTCGGTGATACCATCGAGCGCGTGGAAAACGATACCTTTTGATCCAAGAAACGAGTACTCCATACCATGAGCGAAATTCCAAACTGGACGGTTGAAACAACGAATGATGACGGTAAACCGGTCGGATGGCGGAACACTGAAACTTACACGTTCATCGGGATTCGATACAGCGACGAAATTGAGAATTGGGAAGTAGCGGGTGAAAACTCCCGACTCTACACGGTTGAGACGGAAACGGAAGCCCGTGAGAAAGCAATCGAGTACATGCACGGTGCGCCGACGCCGTCACCGATGGTGTGAACATCGAACAGAGAAACAACACAGCAACTCCGGGCAGCTCCACATCAGCAAGCGCGAACATGGTAGGTGCGCGCTGTGACACCGGTTACTCAAATCCAGTAGACGCCGTGACACCATCGTCACGTGACTGGACAACCGCACAGCCACGAACAACTCACATTTCGAACCCATGAGCACCACCAACAACAGCAGCAACGCCGACAGTACCGCATCGACCAGTACCAACGACGAAGTCCGCCGGATCGACATTCACGCGTTCGGTGACTGCCTCACCGATGACGACCTGCGAGTACACCCTGAGACCGGAGACCCCCTCTCGCTGACGGAGGCACTGCAGATCGCGCTGCGTCGCGTGGACGCGGTCGTTGACCTGTCCACCATCGATCTCATCACGACCGGGCTGAACCAGGAAGTCACGCACGCGCTCGATGACGCCGTAGACGCCGAATACGGTGACGACATCGCGTTCGAAGTCTTCATGATGAAAGCGAAAAAGTTCCTGGATGACGACGACGTCGATGATTGGGACGATGCCTGGAAGAAGATGGCTCGCCGGCGGAACGAGACGATAACGAGCGATTCTGACGGCACGACCGGGACGGACCTGATGGTCCGCATCACCGACGGTGGTCGGAGCGGCGAGACGTACACTCGTCAGGGCCTGAAAGGCGGCGTTCCCGTGATCAACATCTCGCTGAGCGACTGCATCGATTGGGAAGCAGTGGACTTCAACTAACGATGGGACGAACATCCGAGGAACTCATCCGGCAGTGGAAAAACGGTGATGTCAGCATCGAGGATGCTGACGACGTCACTGACGTAGACGGGTTCACTATCCAAGCGAAATTCGAGTGCGATGACGGTCCGGTCACTCTCACGTACGGGCTGAAGCAAGAATTCTCGCATAAACCAGATCCTGACGGAGACGGCACCAAGCAGTTCAACATTCTTGATGCAGACCCATCCGAACCAACGCAATAATCCATGGGACGCAAGACTCTAGCGATCATCGTAGGCGATAACGGCCGCCGGTACCGAGTCCGAAAATGGTCTGACCGTCACTCAACGCTCCGCGCTGAGTACGGCCGACCTGGCAGCATCTGTGTGCAGGATCCAGAGAACCACTCATGGAATCACCTATCGTGGTGGAGCGCAGCTGCAGACTTCGGAAATCAAGATGATGACGAAGTCATGGAGGAGGCGCTGAAGCGCCTTCGAGTCGCGTTCGACGTCGAACCGGACGAGATTATCTACGATCAACACAAGGCGCATACGGCACCAGAACCGTCCGGCGTTACTGTCACATCACTATAACCACGGATTCCGGAAGACAGATACACGGGAATAGTAGAGAAGACCCATGTCTGATCCACATGGGAAACACGATGTGGTAGAATTGACTGACGATCGTAGATTCTGTTTGACGTGCAGCGACGTCATCGACAAAACCACGCCCGGAACAGCATAGACGGGTAGCCGCTATCTTAGGGGGACTTCTGACGAGCCGGACACTCTGTGCTTCGCCGAGTTGTCCGGTTCGTTTTTTGCTTCAGGAAGAAATGAAAGACACCGGGTTCTACGGACCACGCAGGGATCACCGAACAGAAGTCGCCAGAGAAGCGGTGCGCCTCCGACAAGCGGAGGTCCGCAGCGTATCGGAGACACCGATACGCCTGCAGCCCGGCAGATACGGCTGACTCCAGGGACGCTGGAGCAGCCTGACGCGGTATCTGCCGGGCTTTGCCGCGTGCGACTTGACCGGTGATCCGTACCGGCACGGCCACGCTCCCGCTCCGCGCTCTTGCCCCCCTAATAGGGGGGTGAAGGTGCGAGACGCGCACTTCTGAATACCATGACACGAGACACTGGAGCACCCTGGAGCGCGGCACACCCGGCGGATCTTAACAGCATCTTGGAGGAGACGCCACGCACCGGTGAACAGGACGGCGTTCACGCGGTGGCCGGGAGTAACGCGGTCGCTGATGCGGACAGCAACGCGGGCAGCGGTGCGGACGCAGCGGCCGTGACGGAGCTCACTCACGGTGTTCGTGAGGAGAACGGCAACGAGCAGCGGATGGCAGCAACGCGGACGATGGACGGCAACACTGACGTGAACGCAGAGGCAGCGACGGCCGCGATCGCGGGCCGCGGACCGGACGCTGAGACGGACGCAACGAGGAACGCAGCTGCGACGACGGTTACGGCGACGGCGACGCGGGCTCACGAGACGTTGTGTCGTGAGGGGGCAGCGACGAACGGACTGCGACGGCTTGTTTCCTCCAGGCGGAGCCAGTGGAGGGACATGGAACAGCGACAGGGACGGCGAACGGGACGGGCTGCACGGACGGTTGGTCTCCTCCGGAGACGCAACTGGACGGGACGGAACGCTGGACGGCAGAAACAGGGACGACAGCGAGGACGGGACAGGAAGGACGGACGGCTTGAACGGAGACGGAGAAGCGGACGTGCGGCTGGAACGGGAAGCAGAGCAACGGCGAGCGGGAACGGACGGTCACGCGGGGCGTACGCGAGAGTTGGACAGTTGGAAGCGTGAGAGAAGCTTGGATGGCAGAATGCGATAGCGGAGACTGGATGTCAGGAAGCGTGAGGGGGATGAGAAAGAGAAATGCTGACAGTAGGGAAAGCGGGCTGATAGCACGACCATATCGTGGTCGGGTGAGATGGGAGGATGAGTGAGGTGAGAGAAGGAGAAGAAAAGCGAAAGCGAAGCTGGAAAGCCAGGAAGCGTTAGGGAGGGGGACAAAGACTCTGAGTAGGGAGAAACGGCTGTTGGAACGACCAAATTGCTTACACTAAACCGGTGAGATTAACCTATTACGCACGACACACCCTCTCACCACCCCGAATACAGGCTAACCTTCAACCGAACCCCGATCAAAACACGTTCAATGCACACCCGAAACCCTCCACGAACACCATTTCTCGCGGGGCTGCTCATTATAACGAGCATCAGCCCCTTACTCTCCTCACTCACCAACACGCCGATACCAACACTCCAAACCAGTTACGTAACCGCTCCAATTACTGCATTCTCATACCTCTTCATCGGAATCGGGCTTCTCATCACGTTCGAAGAAAGCCTCCGCATCGAACACAGCTGCATCACCACAACCGGGTACATCACCGCCAGCCTCCATACAGCACTGACGACCTTCACCGTCACTCACGCCTACATGCTCACGCAACCATCAGCGAACATCGCTTCAATACAAGCAGCCGAGATCGTGTTAGCGATAATGTACCTACTGATTTACCGGGCTGTCCGACCAGGGTTTCTTCACGAAGCAAAAGACGACCTTCTGAACACGATTTCCGAGTGAAGACCCGAACACATACCTTATTCACCGGACTACAATGCACTACGAAAACGTCTGCTCATGAGTGTCATTTTCACTGCGAAAGGCTGCGTGGTTTACCCAACACGGTCGATTCTGAAAGCGAACGTTACACGCCTTCAAGATACGAACCAGATGAACGACGACAAAGTTTGGGTAGACGGATCGCATAAGCCGTTCTCCCCGGATAAGAAACAGGTTTACCCGGAATGGAACGGTCTGATCTTACCTCGCGCATTCAACTACCGGAATCTGAGCACCGGAAAACTTCTAGAGGATGCTGAGTGGGCGCGAGTCATCCTATTCGCCGGTCCAATGGATGAAACACATGTTCACAACGCCGACCACGATATCATCCAGCGCATCCACATGGAAGACTGGTTCCGAGAAAACGTCCTCGATGAAACACCACACGCCGGATGGACATTCGACTACATCGATGAAGTGTGGGACCCTATCAATACCGAACCGCCTGCAGAACTCAAGGAACGGATGCGAATCAAGAACGCCGCCCGGGAAACACAGGCACTCCACCGCGAACTTGACCTGTGATCGTGAACTCGTTACAGTACCGAGTGTCGTGCAGTATCTATCTGCTGTTGCTGCCTTCACCCCCTGTTTAGTCGGTGAAGGCAGCAGTCGCAGCTATCATAACCGCCCGGAACGCTGTACTCACTCGGTGCATGAGACCTGTTGAGTACAGTAGTACAGTACTCCAGCAAATTCAGACACAATGACTCAACCAGAACTCGACAACGTTATTCCGCGTCCTGAAAC
>Ga0306867_1000968_pt1 | contig 14441 bp, 16 predicted proteins | sample AntRauTorckE6831_FD_190432 | JGI IMG/M metagenome (GOLD analysis project Ga0306867, IMG submission 190432) | Saline lake microbial communities from Rauer Islands, Antarctica - Metagenome Torckler E6 #831 (v2) (version 2) | ecosystem: Environmental > Aquatic > Non-marine Saline and Alkaline >... | reverse complement strand
AAACCACGGTCAAGGCCCATGTTTCTGCCATTCTGCGCAAGCTGGGTGTGCATAACCGGGTCCAGGCGATCCTTTCTGCCAGCGATGTGGACTTCAGCCAGTACCTGAAACGCTGACCCCATCCCCCGGATCTTTATTTGTCGGATAACGCCTTTGGTTACCCCGGGCATCCGGCTGGCGTATCAGTGTCTCAGCAGATGGCTCAGGGCACTTCGCAGCTTCAGAGGCTTCACCGGTTTATTCATCAACAGATGTCCAAGGTCGCGAATCTGCTGTTTGAGCTCGTTGGTATAGTTCGCGGTAATCATGATCACGGGCGCCGGGCAGCGACGGCGACCGTTGATCTCTGCCACCACATCCACACCATTTACATCATTATCCAGGTGGTAATCCGCCAGAATCAAATCGACCGTGGCGCTGACGGGATCAAGCTGGCTTTCCAGATCCTCCAGAGACAGCGCTGTTACCACCTGACAGTCCCAGCCTTCGAGCAGGGTTTTCATGCCCTCGCAGATCGCGGGGTCATTATCAATCACCCAGATTCGGGCCCCGCCCAGACCGCTGTCAAAGGAAACGGTACGATTCTGATCCGCCACCGGTTGCCGGGGCTGAAGCCGGCCAAGGGGCACCTTGACGCTGAACACTGAACCCTTACCTTCGATGGACGATACGGTTACCTCATGGCCAAGCATGCGGGAAATTTTGTCCACAATGGCCAACCCCAGGCCCAGCCCCTTATCCTGATGAGAGCCGGCGGGGCTGATGCGCTTGAATTCCTGAAAGATCTCCGTGAGCTTGTCTTCCGGAATACCCGGGCCGGTATCCCAAACCTGCAGCAGAACATGATCCCCTCGTCGGCGGCAGCCCAGCAGAATCCGGCCACTGCCTGTGTAGCGAATAGCGTTGGTCAGAAAGTTCCGGAGGATTCTTGCCAGCAACTGGGAGTCGGATTCCACAATTGCAGAACTGGCCACAAAATCCAGCTTCAGATTCCCGGCCCTGGCCATTTGCCGGAATTCCCTGGCGATGTTGTTGAGCAGATCCCGAAGATCAAACGCTGTAACATCGGGCTGGATTACCCCGGCATCGAGTTTGGAAATCTCGACCAGAGTACCCAGAAGGTTCTCGACATCGTCCAGAGAGGTGCTCACTGAACGTACCAGCCCCTCGGCCTTGGGCCCGAACGACTGCTCCAGAAGCGCACTGGTGAACAGGCGCGCTGCATTCAGCGGTTGCAGCAGGTCATGGCTGACCGCAGCCAGGAACTTGGTCTTGGAAAGGTTGGCCTGTTCAGCTTCCAGCTTGGCATCCCTCAGCCGGGCCTCAACTGCCACCCGCTCGGTTATTTCCTCCCGCAACTGATTGTTCAGTCCGGTCAACGCGGCAGTGCGCTGTTTGACCCGCCGCTCCAGGTTGTCGTAGGCCTGCTCCAGGGCCAACGCAGTTTTTCGCCGGTCTGTAATATCCCGGATCAGCACGAAGAAACCGATAATATCTCCCTGCTCATCAAAATTCGGGACATAGGAACGCAGCATGTAACGGACCTCACCCTGTTCACCGGTTTCTTCAAATTCAAAGGTGACATTGTGGCCGTCCAGAACCTCCAGGATCTGCGGCAGGAGGCGCTGGTACAACTCTTCCGAGTGCACTTCATCCAGGCGTTTGCCCAGAGGTGTTTCCCCTTTACGGCCATACCAGGCTTCATAGACCTTGTTGCAGAACTGGATACCCATGTCAGCGCCAACATAGGCGATCAGCGCGGGCACGTGATCCGTTACCACGCGAATCCAGTGTTCGCTCTCTTCCAGCGCCTTGATCCGCCGGGCCATTTCGCTATTCTTGACGTCGGTGATGTCGGAGTAAAGCACCACTAACCCACCTTCCCGGGTAGGCCTTTCAGTCATCTGCACCCAGCGGCCATTAGACAGCAGGAACACCACACCTTCGGCATCCGGATGACTGTGCTCCTCAACGATCAGACCGGAAGTCACGGCCTGCTCCTTGATCCTGTCAATACTTGTACCGGCCTCAGGCATCTTGAGGCCGGCATGGTGCCAGTAGCTGCGGAACCGGCTATTGCTTTGAATCAGGAGATGCTGTTTATCAAACAGGACAAATCCGTCAGCGATACTTTCAATCGCGTCACTCAAGCGCTGACGGGTGGTCTCGGCCTCTTCGCGTGCTCGGTTCAGCGCTTTGTTGCTGACCTTCAATTCGTCCATGGCCTGATTCAAAGCCTCGGTGCGCTCCCGCACCTGCTCTGCCAGCACCACCGAATGTTCAAACGCCGCATAAGGATCGGGTTTGTGAGACGAGCCCGACTCAACCCGAACGATCAGTGCGTCCCGAATTCGCCTGAGCCGTTCATTTTCGGCCTCAAGCTGCGCAATGCGACGATCCCGGTCGTCTCGCACGGGACTATCCGTGTTGTCCGGAGAGGACATCCGGTTGGCCAATGACCACCCCCGTAAACGTTTGGTTAATGTGCATGCCGTCGAACTGCTCGCCATACGTGTTAAAGCCAATCACCTTATGGTGACGCAAAAACTCCGACACCGCTTCCACCTGCCCTGTCAGCTCGGCCTCGAGTCGTCGCAGGAAGCAATCGCAACCGATCGTCATTAATGGCGGCCCGACCACCTGCTCAGCCGCTTCTATCTGGCTCCGGACACTGTCCAGTAAAGACTCTGGCTCCATGGCCGTCATCACGATTCCGGTTTCAACGGCACAGTAGAAGGTCAGACTCTTGTCCGGGTTCACCCGCTGAATAGACCGCACGAAATAATGTCCGCCGATTTTTACCCCAAGAGGCCGAAGCGCAAACACCTCGCTGTCCAGAGCACTCACCTCAACACCGGCCGAGCGGGCATACGCCTCGGCAGCCGGTTCAGCGTTAAGCTCGTACACCGTGCGGCTTTCAGAGCAGGCGTCCGTCACTACCAGTTTTTCGCTACGGTCGACCATGTGGTGCGTGGAAAAAACCCGGAAATCCAGCGGCGTATTCACCAGTAAAACGGTTGCAGCCCCGGTGTAGAACTGGCCGTCATAAAACACATGAGTATTAGCCAGGCGTTCATCGTCTCCCGCCGAACCACCAAACTGGGGGATGGTGCCTAAGGCCGCGTTAAGCGTGGCCAGAACCAGCTCTTCCCGACTGGAAAGGCCGTCCAGAAGCGTAATGGCGAAGGTGTTGTTTTTCACGGGGGCCAGCTTTGCCTGGCGGCAGGTTGATAGCAGTCCGTCAATCAGGCCTTGCGCATCTTGCAGGGTAAAACGGTCGAGTTCACGAACCAGCGCGCAGTCGATGGCAAAGTAACGGCGATCAAAACCGATCGCGGTAATACACCCACGACCATAACCTTCCGGGGTAATTTCTCCTGCGGAGGTGCAGCCACATACCCGGATACCCTGAAAAGCATCGTCAAGAGCCGGGCCGAGAAGGCCCAGATCGTATTCCGCAGAGCAAAAAAACAGGACACAGCTCAAATGGTCATGATGGAGCTGGCTGGCAAGGTCAGTGGCGGCCAGTATCGGATCGCGGACATTGGAGCTCGCTACCTGGACCGGTGGCAGGATCGTCGCTGGCTTCATAAGTGCAGATCTCGGGAACGGATGGATTTTCATCGATTCTACGGCATCCGTCATTCCAGCCAATGCGACTTCAGTGCTTTTGACTGGCGCGCCAAAATGATCGTAAGCCATTGATTAAAATGCCTCCTGGATCAGTGCCTGATGGCGCTGCCGGTTTCCTGGGAAGCAAACCGGCACTTTAGTCTTAGATCACCCAAATCCGGAAGCGGCTTCCTGCCACTCCGGATGTCGGTAGTTCGCTAGAAAGTAACCACTGCACCGAGGGCAAGGGTGTCAGCATCTACTGCTTTGTCGCCTGTAGATTTCTCTTCCTGCTCAAACATGTTGTACTCGGCAACCAGCTTGAAGTTGCTGTTTACGTCATGGAAAACCGCAAAAGAGGTGTTCTCTGTTTCAAAATCCCCCTGATCGGAGTCGGTTTCACCGTAGGACAACACAAACCGGTTTGCCCCGAGAGTGTAAGAGCTTTGGAGCAGGTAACCATCTGCATCTTCCTCGCCTATCACAACCGGATCACCATTACTGTCTACTGGATCCGTTATGAGCTTTGGAACGTCTCCCTTCGACGTGAAACCCGAAGCAGTAAAGGATAGACCTGCCATAGAGGCCTTAAGGCCATAACCTATGCCCTCACTATCTACTTTTGATGATTCGTTTTCCGAGCTCTGATAGCGACCATTCAGCCAACCTGTCATAGACAGGCCTTGCAAGTCAGCCGTGTAGACCACCTCCGCTTCGAATCTTGGAGCCGACTGCTCAGATTCCGTACCCGGCGTGGTGTCCGCCGGCTCCAGGATCCCGACAGCCGCCTGGAGCCCACCCATATCAGGGGCTCGATAGGTAATCTGAGCCGATGGGTTTGGATAAGGATAGCCAGCGCCAATATTACCAAAGGAAACGCCCGTTGCCGCCCCCGGAGAACCAAAGCCCAACAGGATCTCATCCAGGAAAATGTTCGAACGGCCATATAAGCCAAAGTCCTTACCAATCAGCACTTGGCCAAGCTCGCCATCAACGGTTGCATACAGCTGACGAACGTCAATTGCCGTGTCAGTGGCTGACTGAAGACTGTCGTTAATTGTGGTCCAGAAGGAAGAGCGCCCGCCAAGGGTCAGCTCACCCATCTCTTTGCTGAAGTTGAAACCAATGGTGTTGGGCAAAAAGCCCATTTTGACATCCGAGTTACGCGTATCGGATACATCGTCATCGCGATTTACATAAAAGGCGTTGAAGTAGCCATCCACGGAAAAGCTGGTTCCGTCCTCGTTATAGACTTCAATGGCCGCGTTGGCACCAGCACTGGCACCCATGGCCGCAGCCATTGCCAAAGCCAGGCCTGACTTCCTGAAATTCTTGTTTTTCATAGTTCCCCCGGGTGTTTTTTTGGAATTCTGGGATCGGGGCGCCGGCTTATCCGGCGGCCCGAGGCGAACTCTGTCGCCTGAATTCCATGGTCAACCAGGGGAAAAGAAGGGGGAATGCGTCAAGGGGGCAGGTTACCTGCTCTTTTAGGAGAGAGCAGGATTGAAACTTTAGGATTACTACCGGTTCAGGCAGCGACCAATCGGTCCAGACGACTCTGGATTTCTTCCTCGATTTTCGGTTTGAACGGGCGCAGCATCATGCCCAGCTCTATTCGGATATGCAGATCCGTCTCGGCGATATCCACCCGCCCTTTCACACCGCTACGCTCAAATTTAAGCTGGTCACCATCCCAGTGGTACTGCATATCGAATTTCCGGGACAAATTCTCCGCCAGGGTTTCAGCCGCGGAGCGGGCATGCTGTTTATCCAGGGAATGACTACGGTGAATATCAATCACAGACATGGGTCAGTTTTCTCGATGGTTTGAAAAAGGTTTTACAGTGTAAGGGCGCTTTGAACTTGTAGCCAACCCCTCAGCGGTTAGAATACGAAGATTCAGATTCTGACAGGACTATCTCTCATGAGCGAGCAGCAAACGCCAGGCACCTCCGGCAAAGGCCAGGACGATGTCACCCACTTCGGCTTCCGCAATGTTCCCAAGAGCCAGAAAGCAGGCCAGGTAGCCCAGGTTTTCCACAGCGTGGCCGGCAAGTACGACCTCATGAACGACCTGATGTCCATGGGCATTCACCGGCTCTGGAAACGCTTCACCATTGAACTTTCCGGCGTTCGCCCCGGGCACCAGGTGCTCGACATTGCCGGCGGCACGGGCGATCTGACCATGAAGTTCTCGGACCTGGTAGGCCCGTCCGGCAAAGTGGTTCTGGCCGACATCAACGCCTCCATGCTGCAGGTGGGGCGTAGCCGCCTGACAGACCGGGGCTATGCCGGCAACATTGAATACGTTCAGGCCGATGCCGAGCACCTGCCGTTCCCGGCCAACAACTTCCAGGCCGTGTCTATTGCCTTTGGCCTTCGCAACGTCACCGACAAAGATCAGGCCCTGCGGGACATGGCACGGGTACTCAAGCCCGGCGGCAAATTGATGGTGCTGGAGTTTTCCAAGCCGTCCAACCCGCTGCTGAGCAAAGCCTATGACACCTATTCCTTCAAGGCACTGCCATTGATGGGCCAACTGATCGCTGGCGACAGCGAAAGCTACAAGTATCTGGCGGAATCCATCCGCATGCACCCGGATCAGGAAACCCTCAAAGGCATGATGGAAGACGCCGGGCTGGTGAACTGCAAGTATTACAACATGACCGGCGGTGTTGTCGCTCTGCACGTGGGAATCAAGCCCTGATGTTCACGGGCACGTCCATCACCGCTATCGTCCGGGCTGCATTGAACCGGGCGCTGGAACTGGATCCCGCGGGCCGGAAAGTCCTGCTCGAGTGCCTGGCTGAACCGGTGTCTGTCTCTCTCACCACACCGGTCGCAATTACGCTGACTCTGAGTAATGACGGCAACTATGTTCAGGTGGATAATCAGACCGCCGAAGAAGCCTGCACGTTCATTCGTGGCGGCCCCGTTGCACTGGCAGCACTGGCCCTTGGCGACTCGCAGGTTCTGACCGATGGTCGGCTGGTGGTGGAGGGCAATACCGAAAAGGCCAGACAACTGCAGCAGGCACTGAGCCAGCTCAAGCCAGACTGGGAAGCGGCTATGGCCAACCATCTGGGCGATGTTCCGGCCCACTTTCTGGGCCAACGCATTCGCAACGCGGTGCTCTGGAGCCAGCAGGCCATGGCCAGCGTAACCGCCAGCCTGGAAGAATATATTCATGAAGAAAGCCAGAGCCTGCCCGGCCGCCGGGAACTGGCCGCCCGCTTTCGGGTCATTGATGATCTGAGCCAGCGCACCAGCCAACTGGAAGCCAGGCTGAACAAGCTGGACAACACCGGCAGCGACAATCAAACGGAGAAGCTGTGAACCGCCTGCAACGCCTGTTTCGAATTGCCTGGGTTTTCTGCCGTTACCGGCTGGACACATTCTTACCGTTGTCCGAATTGCCCGCACCGCTGAGGCTCTTTTTCCTGTTCGCGCCGTGGCACCTGTTCCCGAAACCCAAAATGAGCCGGGGCGACCGCCTGCGCCTGGCACTGGAAGAGCTGGGACCGGTTTTCGTCAAGTTCGGCCAGATTCTCTCCACCCGCCGGGATCTGATGCCCGACGACATGGCCGAGTCACTCAAGCACCTCCAGGACCGGGTACCGCCCTTCCCCAGTGACCAGGCCCGGGGCATTATCGAAGACTCCCTGGGCGCACCGGTCGCCGAACTGTTCGCTGAATTCAGTGCCGACCCCATGGCATCAGCCTCGGTTGCACAGGTTCACGCCGCCACGCTGCTCAACGACCAGAAAGTGGTGGTCAAAGTGGTGCGTCCCGATATAGAGAAAACCATCCATCAGGACATCGCCCTGATGTATCTGATGGCCGGGCTGCTGGAGAAATACTGGCCTGAGGGCAAACGCCTGCGCCCGGTGGATGTGGTGGCCGATTACGACGCCACCATTCACGACGAGCTGGACCTGCAGCGCGAGGCGGCCAATGCCAGCCAGCTGCGTCGTAACTTCGAAAACTCGCCACTAATCTACATCCCCTTTATCGACTGGGATTACACCACCAAATCGGTTCTGGTGATGGAGCGCATCCAGGGCATTCCGATTGCCGATGTGCCGGCATTGCGTGCGGCCGGCGTGAACATGAAAGTTCTGGCAGAAAAAGGTGTGGAGATCTTCTTCACCCAGGTGTTCCGTGACAGCTTTTTCCACGCCGACATGCATCCGGGCAACATTTTCGTGGATGCCAGCAACCCGGACGACCCAAAATACATCGCCATTGATTTCGGCATTGTCGGTACTCTCGCCCCGGATGATCAGAGCTATCTGGCCCGCAACCTGCTCGCCTTTTTCCGCAGGGATTACCGCCAGGTGGCAGAACTGCACATCCGCTCCGGCTGGGTGCCGCCAGAAACCCGGGTCAACGAATTTGAAGCAGCTATCCGTACGGTATGCGAGCCCATTTTCGAGCGGCCATTGAAGGATATCTCCTTCGGGCATTTCCTGCTGAGGCTGTTCCAGACCGCCCGGCGCTTCAACATGGAAGTGCAGCCGCAACTTGTGCTGCTGCAGAAGACCCTGCTGAATGTGGAAGGCCTGGGCCGTCAGCTGTATCCGGAGCTGGACCTCTGGACCACCGCCCAGCCGTTTCTGGAAAAATGGATGCGCCAGCGCATTGGCCCCACCGGCCTGTACAAAGCGCTGCAGAGTCATCTGCCGGCCTGGCTGGAACAGGCTCCGGAGATGCCGCAACTGGTACACGACGCGCTGTTGAGAATGCGCAGCAGTGGCCCGACAGAAGACCAGAACCGGGCCGCCCTTGCGTTGATGAAAGAACAGAACAAACGCAGCGAACGCCGCTGGCGGCGCGGTTTTGTGGCGGCCGTTCTGGCGGTTGGCGCCGTTGCCGGCACACAACCCGAAGCGCAACAGCTGTTAACCGACATGCCCGCGTGGGGCTGGGTGCTGCTGGCTGTAGCCGCAGGCATCATGCTCCGGGGTGGTCGTTAAATCACCGAAACTTCAGGATTCCTGACCATGCAAGAGTCCCCTGCTGAGCAAGCACAGCCGGACTGGCTGAATGACATTCAATGGACCGATGACGGTCTGGTACCCGCAATCGCACAGGACGCCGACACCGGCGATATCCTGATGATGGCGTGGATGAACCGGGAGTCCCTGGCGCTGACCGTACAGGAAAACCAGGCCGTGTACTGGTCGCGCTCCCGGGGCAAACTCTGGCGCAAGGGTGAAAGCTCAGGCCATCAGCAAGTACTGCGCGACATCCGGCTGGATTGTGACGCCGACGTGATACTGCTGAAAGTGGAACAGAAAGGCGGTATCGCCTGTCACACCGGCCGGCGCAGTTGCTTTTACCGCACATTGAAAGACGGCCGGTGGGTCAGCGTGGATCCGGTGATCAAAGATCCGGACAGCATCTACGGCAGCAACTGAGGAAACAGCACATGAGCGACGTACTCGAACGCCTGGCAGCAGTACTGGAAACCCGCAAAGAGGCAGCGCCTGAAACCTCCTACGTGGCAAGCCTGCACGCCAAGGGCCTGAACAAGATCCTGGAAAAAGTGGGGTAGGAATGCACCGAAACCCTGCTCGCCGCAAAGGACGCCGAACAATCCGGTGACAACCGGGAAGTGATTATGGAAACCGCCGACCTGTGGTTTCACAGCATGGTCATGCTCTCGAACCTGGGGCTGGGCCCTCAGGATGTTCTGGACGAACTGGCGAGCCGCTTTGACCTCTCCGGCCTGGAAGAAAAGGCATCACGTAAATCATGAGGGCTACCCCCGCCAGGGTATTTCCTCAAGGGGCCAACAGTGGCGTACAATAGGCAACGATCGCAAAATTTTACGAGGATTCCCCATGATTAGCCCCTGGCAACTTCTGATTATCCTGGCCATTGTCGTACTGCTGTTCGGCACCAAAAAGCTGCGAAATATGGGCAGTGATCTGGGTGGCGCCATTCGCGGTTTCAAAAAATCGATGGGCGACGAAGAAGATAAGCCCAAAGAGCCCGAATGGCTGGAAGAGCAAAAGACCGAGCAGCCCGAAACCGAGACCGAAGAAAAGCCCCGCGAAAAACAGAATTGAGCGCAGCCTGAATGTTCGATATCGGTTTTGTTGAACTACTGATTTGCGGCATCATTGCATTGCTGATTCTCGGGCCGGAGCGACTGCCAACGGCTGCCCGTGCTGCGGGCCGCTGGGTTGGCGGTGCCCGGCGCATGATGCAGCAGTTCAGTACCGAGCTGGACCGCCAGCTGAAGGCAGATGAACTGCGCGAAGAGCTGCACAAGGCCGGCGATGTGGGCCTTGAAGATGTGGAGAAAACCGTAAAAGACGCCCTGGACGAAGCCAAGCGGCAGGAACACATGATTCGTTCCGAATACCAGTCGACAAAACGGTCCTCCACAGACACTCAGGCTCACGGCCCCGATGCCAATAATCCAGACAATCCCGACCCCAGCGGACTGCCTGCGAAATCGTCGGACAAATCACCGGATAACCGTTCATGAGCGCCACACCAGACGGCAATCACACAGCTCCCGAACAGGGAGATATGTCATTGATCGAGCATCTGCTCGAGCTTCGTAACCGGCTTCTGAAGATAGTTCTGGCAGTCACCATCTGCTTCGCTGTTCTTTATCCGTTTGCCAACGACCTGTACCTGCTGATGTCCCAACCCCTGCGGGAACTGTTGCCGGTGGGTCAGACCATGATTGCCACCGATATTACCTCGCCGTTCTTCGCCCCGCTGAAGCTCGTACTGGTACTGGCACTGTTTCTGGCCATTCCCGTGGTTCTGTATCAGATCTGGAGCTTTATCGCCCCGGGGCTTTATGCTCATGAAAAGCGTCTCGCCTTCCCGTTGCTGTTTACCTCCGTCCTCCTGTTTTACGCGGGCGCTGCTTTTGCCTATTTGGTCGTGTTCCCGCTGGTCTTTGGCTTTTTCACCGCCATTGGCCCGGAAGGCATTGTCGAGCTACCCGACATCAACAGTTACCTGAATTTCGTGCTGAAGATGTTTTTCGCCTTCGGGGTGGCTTTCGAGATTCCCATCGCCACGGTACTGCTGATCCTGACCGGCGCTACGACGCCACAGCGCCTGGCCGCCAAACGTCCTTACGTGATCGTTGGCTGCTTTGTGATCGGTATGCTGCTGACACCGCCAGACATTATTTCCCAGACACTGCTGGCCGTACCCATGTGGATCCTGTTCGAGTTCGGCATTATATTCGGCCGCCTGGCCCATCGCGAAGTAAAGGATGAACCGGAAAGCGAGTCCTGATCCGGATGAACCTGGCCCTGCTTCGCGACCATGATTTCCTTGAAGGTAAGCGGGTAAAGCTGACCGGCCGGCGCCTGGAGCACCTGAAGACCGTGATCAGAGCCACTGAAGGGCATCGCATCCCCGTCGGCCGGGAAAACGGCCTGATGGGGTATGGCGAAGTACTGACCCTCACCGATACCGAAGCAGAATTACGGGTGGAACTGAACCAGAACCCTCCGCCGCCTCTTCCCCTGACCCTGATACTCGCCATGCCGCGCCCGAAAATGCTGCGCCGGGTACTACAGACCTGCGCGGCACTCGGAGTGAAAGACATCTGGCTGATCAACAGCTACAAGGTGGAAAAAAGCTTCTGGCAGACGCCCTGGTTATCGGACGACCATCTTCGGGAAAACCTCACACTCGGGCTGGAACAGGCCAAAGATACCCTCATGCCGCGTGTGCATATCCGCAAATTATTCAAACCGTTCGTGGAAGACGAACTGCCGGACCTGTTGGCCGGAACACGAGCCCTGGTGGCCCATCCCGGCAAAGCTGAGGCCTGTCCGGTGCACCTGACCGAGCCAGCCACACTGTGCATTGGCCCGGAGGGTGGCTTCACCGATTACGAAGTGGGTAAATTAGAGGAAGCGGGCTGCGCCAGCGTGCACCTGGGCCCCCGCATTCTGCGGGTGGAAACCGCTGTACCGGTATTGATCAGCCGACTGTTCGACACCTGCGGCTGATCACTCAATGCCCATCGCTTCAGCAGCGATGCGGTTTTTCACCGGCGCCAACCGGTCGAACCAGCGCATTCCGGTGTTCCGCAGCCACCGTACCGGCAATTCGTCCCTCGCAAACAGTTGTTTGAAGCCTTCCATGGCCGCCATCATGGTCAGATTATCGCCCTTACGCCGACGCTGATAGCGGGCCAGCACCAGAGGCTCCCCGGCCGACAGCCCCGACTCTCTGGCCTGTGCCAGTTCTTCCAGCAAAACCCGGACATCACCATAGCCAAGGTTGGCACCCTGCCCTGCCAATGGATGAATGGTGTGGGCCGCATCGCCCACCAGGGCCAGGCCCTCGGCGATGTAATCCTTGGCATGACGCTGGCGCAGCGGAAAGGCAAAACGGCGTGAGACCGCTACCACTTCACCCAACTGCCCTTCAAAGGCCCGTTCCAGCTCAGCACGGAAGGCCGGCTCATCCAGCGCCATCAACCGGCGAGCCTCGCCGGTCTGCTGAGACCAGACAATCGAACAAAAATGCTCGTCTGCGCTCTCATTCAGCAACGGCAGGAACGCCAGCGGACCGGTCGGTGAGAAGCGCTGCCAGGCGGTAAACTGATGGCTTTGCGCCGTTTGCACGGTGCAGACAATGGCCTGGTGATCGTAATCCCATTCCCGTGTGGCCAGCCCCGCCCATTGGCGCAGCCGGGAATGGCCACCGTCGGCTCCGACCACCAGATCGGCAGTCAGGATGCGCTGATCGTCCAGCTCCACCCCCTCACCCCGATGCCAACGGCTGACTTGCACGCCATCGAACAGCGCCACATCGCTATCAGCCAGTTCCTGAAAAAGGGCCCGCACAATGTGCCGGTTCTCGACAATGGTGCCCAGCAGACTGGCGTGCAGGTCTGCCGCGTCAAAATGAATCCGGCCGGTACCGTCTCCGTCCCAGACCGTCATTTCCCGGTAATCGCAGTGGCGCGTTTCCCGCACCCGGCGCCAGACACCCAGCTCTTCCAGCAAACGCTGACTGGCCAGGGAAATGGCACTGACCCGTGGCTCAAAATTTTCCACCGTTTCAGCCGGCTCCGGTTCGGCCAGCAAGCCGTCCACCGATTCGCTTTCAACCAGCGCCACCTGCCAACCCTGCCGGGACAGGCCCAGAGCCACGGCGGAGCCAATCATGCCGCCGCCCACAATCAGGGCATCAAAACGTGAAACTGTGGTATCACTGGTCATCCAGAGCAGCCTCCCGGGCCTTGTCTGAGAACGAAAGTACCGGCCTGCGGCCGCCGGTTCCCATGGCCTTGCGGGCAAACCAGCGCTTGGCCCCAGGCACCAGATCCAGGCCCATCAGCCCGGCATCCCGGGCCAGGGCAACCGGAGCCAGCGGCTGGCCGAAAAGCCGGATCAGAGAATCGGAGAATTGCACTGTCTGCCGCCAGTCCTGCCGGTGCAGGCGCTGATACTCGCCCAGAACCGACAAGGCGCCGACAGAGATGTCACGGTCCACTGCCCAGCGGAACTGCTCCACAAGGGTAATAAGACCGCGCAATGCCAGGTTAAAGCCCTGCCCCGCAACCGGGTGCAGGGCATGGGCAGCATTACCCACCAGAGCCACACCGGGGCGCACTGCCTCGTCCACCGTGGTCAGGCGCAGGGGGTAATGATGGCATTCACCAATCCGGGTAAAGCCTCCCAGCCGCCAGCCAAAACGTTGCTGCAGTTTCCGGCACTTCTGCTCATCCGACAACGCCAGTATGTCGTTCAGTGCAGTATCGCTGAGCGTCCATACCAGAGCAGAGTGATTTCCCGCCTCAGTGGGCGAACCGTGCGGGAGTAACGCCATGGGGCCGGTGTCGGTAAAACGCTCGTAGGCGACGAACTGGTGGGATTCGCCGGTCGACACATTGGTAATCAGGGCGTTCTGGCCATAATCCTCGGTGCGAACCTGAAATCCGAGTTTTTCACGCAGGCCCGAACGGCCGCCATCGGCCACCACCAGGCACTGCCCGGTGAGGGTCAGCGGCTCGCCGTCTCTAACAATCTGTACGCTGACACCTTCCGGTGTGGGCACCATTCCGGTGACTTCTGCCGGCGCCTGCCAACGCACATTGGTGTCGAGCAGTGCCCGCATCAGGCACAGGCCCATCCAGCGGTTGTCGATCACGTAGCCCAGCGCCTGCTGACCGTGATCCTGCGCATGCAGGCGGGTGGCGCCAAAATGTCCGCGATCCGAGACATGAATGTGGCGAATCGGCGTGGCGTGTTGTGACAGTTCCGGCCAAAGCCCCAGCTGGTCAAAAATCAGTTTCGAACCCCAGGCCAGAGCGGTGGAGCGGGCGTCGTAGCTGGGCTGATAATCATCCGGCAGAGCGTCCGGCGACAGCGGCACGGCTTCCACCACGGTCACCCGCAGCTCCGGGATCTCCCGTGACAGGGCCAGGGCCAGAGTTGCGCCGGCCAGGCCGCCGCCGGCTATGATCACATCAGTATCCAGCTGGGCTCTACTCACTGTGTCAGTCCGCCATCAATGCTTCAATTTCGGGAATGGTCTTGGGCACATCATCCGTCAGCACTCGGCAGCCCTCTTTGGTGACCACTACATCGTCCTCAATCCGGATGCCAATGCCCCGCCACTTTTCGTCCACGTCGGTATTGTCCGGCGCCACGTACAGGCCGGGCTCTACCGTCAATGCCATCCCCGGCTCCAACAGGCGCCACGCGTCGCCAATCTTGTAATCACCCACGTCATGCACGTCCATGCCCAGCCAGTGGCCGGTCCGATGCATGAAGAAAGGTCGATAAGCAGCTTTTTCAATAGCCTCATCGACACTGCCAGACAACAAC
>Ga0306867_1000962_pt1 | contig 14509 bp, 12 predicted proteins | sample AntRauTorckE6831_FD_190432 | JGI IMG/M metagenome (GOLD analysis project Ga0306867, IMG submission 190432) | Saline lake microbial communities from Rauer Islands, Antarctica - Metagenome Torckler E6 #831 (v2) (version 2) | ecosystem: Environmental > Aquatic > Non-marine Saline and Alkaline >... | reverse complement strand
CTTTGGAAGAATCCCTCTCTCTCCGCATTTAAATGATGATAATCAAAAGCACAGTTTCGCAAGGATCTGTGCTTTTTTTATGTCAGTCAGGTACCCTTGTTTTGTGGGGTGATTATATCCCAAAAATCAGTTGATACAAATACCCTCAACGGGGTATCGCTGGGTTCCCCCGCAGGGATTCCTTTGGAAGAATCCCTCTCTCTCCGCATTTAAATGATGATAATCAAAAGCACAGTTTCGCAAGGATCTGTGCTTTTTTTATGTCAGTCAGGTACCCTTGTTTTGTGGGGTGATTATATCCCAAAAATTAGTTGATACAAATACCCTCAACGGGGTATCGCTGGGTTCCCCCGCAGGGATTCCTTTGGAAGAATCCCTCTCTCTCCGCTCTAACGATGAAATTTAAAGAGCACAGTTTCGCAAGGATCTGTGCTTTTTTTATGTCAGAGATTTGAATCTGCTACTTGGAGAATATGATCACAGAGATCCAGCTCTCGGGTCTGGTTCGATGCTAAGAGGACCAGTCCGGCATTTTCTGCACACGAGCGTATCATGCGTTTGATAATCCGATGCCCTGCTTCATCAAGGTTTGTTCCAGGCTCATCAAGACAAAGTGTAGCCGGGCGGTGAACAGCCGCTGCAGCCAGTTTTACGCGTTGCTGCTGTCCGGACGATAGCTCTCCAAACGGTGAGTCACTAAATTCTGACAATTCATAATTCTGAATCAGATCCGATATGGGATCACACGCTTGAGATGACCTGAGATCATGGATAAACTGGAGATTTTCTGACGCGGTAAGCTCCTCATAGAGATTGACATAGGGTGCTGCGTACCCAAGGACAGAAGATATCGTTTTGTTTGTGTAATCGTCTCCGTTGATGCTCCATTTAACACTGCCGGATGTGGGAAGCGCAAGCCCGGAAACGCACCGCAACAGCGTAGATTTACCAGATCCGTTAGGGCCCGCTATTCCAATTACGCCGCCACTGTATTGAAAAGAGAGGTTTCTGAAAACAGGTACAGATGCATACGATTTTGCCAGCTTGTCAACTTTAAGTGTTACCATACGTGGAAGATAATGATCGATGCTCTAATCCATAATTATTAGAGGGCAAAAATTTTGATGGTCACATGAAATATCGGATAATCGTTTCGTTGAAAGATATTGAACCCATATATTCCTAAAAAATTAGATTGAAGGCATGGAGCAACTTATACGGAACGTCACGACGTCTATCACCAATCAGCTTTCCGGTAACAAATCATTTTATACCTCTGACGACTTGAGGGAATACGACATTCCCGAATTTTTAATACAGAGGGTGGAAGTTGAGATCTACAGAAACCTGAATGAATCGATCGTACCGCCGCATTCTGAGTGGGCGGATATGTCAGCAGACGATGTTGAGCAGGCGTGGGAGCAATTTATTGAAGCAATTGTAGCCGAAGTTCGGATGCCGTCATCATTTGCAAAAACGGTGTTCGAAACTGCAATCGCTGATGTCATGGAAATGATTTTACAGCCGCGTAAAGCAATTCCTGACATTCTTTTTGGCTCTCAAAAAACTTTGAAGGCTGATGAAGTCGAAAAACGGTTGTCATTTATAACCGTAAATTCACACCTTGCCCAGGCGGTTTATAAATATATGAAGCGCAAAGGGCTGGCGGAAATTGAAATTGGCACAGCCAGACGCGTTGTAATGAAGGTTGATGAGCGTATCACGGTAAACTACAACTCTCTGAACTGGGCTCAGCTTCTTCAGCCACTTTTTATTTTAGCCGGTCCCAAAATAGATACTGAGCTGTTTCGCATTTTCTTCAGAGATCGAAATATGGATCGTATTTCCCGCCGGTTTGATCTGCTGAACGGCTCGCTTAATAAAATTGAATTTATAGAGACTCTGAGTTCCCCCGATCTGCTGAATGAGGAGGGGTACGAAGAAGATCAGGTATCTCTGTTTGATATTCAAACGACTGATGATGGTGGTACAGAAGAGAACAGCGACCAGGTTGACCCTCAAGATCGTGATACGAAGAACAAAAACTCAGCACCAGTATCAACAGAGGCTCAGGATGACAAAAAAAGCTCCGCTACCACCACAACTTATAAATCCGAGATATCTGTGGATGATAATGAAGATCAACCGACTGAAGATACTGAACGGGACAATGCATTAGATCCCGCACAGGGCGAGAGTCAAAACGAGACCGACGACTCTATTTTCGGCTCCTTCCATGATCATCACAGATTGGAAGAAGCAGATCTGGAAGAACCAGATGATATTTTGAAAGATAATCCGGAAGGCGATAGTCAGCAGGAAAAAAAGGATGAGGACCTCACACCTGACCTTGGAGGGGATGAGATGCCGCTTTATGTCAGGTTCGATGCGGATGAGGATGACAGTGAGGGTCTAAATGATTACGAAGAAGATAAAGATGATGATGAAACTGACGAACGGTTTGCCGAACAGATTTTATATGAAGAGGAGTCATCAGTTGAAGATGATACTGACGATTTAGGTGAATCGGTAAACAATCCGATGCTACATGAAGAAGCAGAGAGCGAAGAAATTGATGATAAAACCGGGGACGGTGAAATAACAAATAAGGAAACATCTGAAACGGATGAAGAAAGTCCGATGTGGCAGTCATATTTGGGGGAAGATGAGTATGATGATGAGGAGGATGATAATACAACGGAGTATTCAGGGTATGCAGATTTAGATGATGAAGATACAGTTGAGCAAGAAGACGCTCCTTTAATAGATCTCACCATTCAGGAAAATGAGGGTGAAACGGCTGAGCAATTGGTTGGCTGGCTAAAGGATGATGAAGATAGATTCAGATCCCATATTTTTGGCGGATCAGACAAAGCGTACGAAGAGGCGCTTATTGATTTGAATCAACTTGATAACTGGAATCAGGCCAGTCGCTTCATTGAGAAAGAGATTTTTGCAAGAAATCTTATAGATATGTATGATGAAGAGGCCGTCGATTTTACAGACAGGTTACAAGCTTATTTTGACGAATATAAATCTTAAAACAGACATCGAATGAGTAAACAGGATAAAATTGATCGGTTACAAAACATGCGTGAAAACGCCAAAATCGGCGGTGGTAAAGCCCGGATCGAAAAACAACACGACAAAGGAAAACTCACGGCCCGAGAACGTATTGATATCCTTCTCGACAGCGGCACGTTTCAGGAAATCGATGCCTTTGTTCAGCACCGTAGTAACGCGTTTGGCCTCGATAAGCAACATATTTTGGGAGATGGTGTTGTTACCGGATCCGGAAAGATAGAAGGTCGTCCTGTTTATGTATTTAGCCAGGATTTTACGGTGTTTGGCGGATCGTTATCAGAAACCCATGCAGAGAAAATATGCAAAGTAATGGATCTGGCACTGAAAAACGGTGTGCCAATTATTGGCCTCAACGACTCGGGCGGCGCCCGTATTCAGGAGGGAGTGAGTTCCCTCGGAGGGTATGCGGAAGTATTCTGGCGAAATTCGATGGCCTCGGGTGTTGTGCCTCAGATTTCAGCGGTGATGGGCCCGTGTGCCGGAGGCGCAGTCTATAGTCCGGCACTGACCGACTTTGTATTTATGGTCCGCGATACCAGCTATATGTTTGTAACAGGGCCGAATGTCGTCAAAACGGTAACACATGAAGAGGTTACGTCAGAGGATTTGGGAGGAGCTTCAGCACATGGAACAAAATCAGGTGTGGCACATTTTGCATCTGATAATGACGCTGTTTGTCTCAATGACATTCGCAGCCTGATGACCTATCTTCCACAAAACTGTGAGGAAAAAGCTCCTCATCAACCCGCGGTCAAACCCGATAAGGCAAAGGCGGAAAAACTGGACGATATTGTACCTGATAACGCCAATAAGCCGTATGACATCAAGGATGTGATAGGCGGTGTGATGGATAAGGATTCTTTCTATGAAGTCCATGAGAATTACGCAGATAATATTGTGGTCGGTTTTGCCCGGCTGAACGGGCGGTCGGTGGGAATTGTAGCCAATCAGCCACTATCACTTGCAGGAGTTCTCGATATTGATGCATCGGTAAAAGGAGCAAGGTTTGTTCGTTTTTGTGATGCATTTAATATTCCACTGGTTGTTTTTGAAGATGTACCCGGCTTTTTACCCGGAACAGACCAGGAGTGGGGTGGCATTATTAAGCACGGTGCAAAACTGCTATATGCATTTTGTGAGGCAACTGTGCCTAAAATGACCGTTATCACACGAAAAGCATACGGCGGAGCGTATGATGTGATGAACAGTAAGCACATCCGGGCAGATTATAACGTAGCGTGGCCGTCAGCTGAAATTGCTGTGATGGGTACAAAAGGTGCCGTTGAAATTATTTTCAGAAAGGAGATTGCTAAAGCAGATGATCCTGAAGCAAAACAGAAAGAGCTTGAAGATCAGTATAGCGAAGAGTTTGCTCATCCCTATAAAGCGGCTGCCAGAGGATTCATAGATGATGTGATCCTGCCTCATGAAACCCGTAAAAAGCTTATTCAGGCGTTTGAGCTCTGCCAGAATAAAGTAGATTCAGTACCGAAGAAAAAACACGATAACCTGCCTCTTTAATTAAAAAAAAGCCGGCGCTGGTAAATAATAGCTGCCGGCTTTTGACTATTTATCAAGATAACATTCAGCCTCAGGCGTCTTCTGCAGCTGTGGAACCTGCTATGTAAAATGCAGCTCCTGCCAGCGCAAGATCTTTAAGTAAGGCCGCCATCGACATCTGCATTGCTTGGGGGCCATCTGCGCCAATCGTCCCGGGCAAATGAATGGACAGAACGAATATAATGAGCATAATACCCAGTAGTGTGCCCGCAAGTCTTACCTTTTTACGCATAATAAAGCTGATGGAAGCGGCAATCAACGCCACACCTGTAAGGTAGACCCAGATAACGCCGCCCGGCAGTGGAACCATTCCCGCCATGCTACTGGCATTCATAAAATGAAAAAGACCAAAAACTGCAAAAGGTATGGCGAAAAGATAGTGGCCGATATTGCGTAATGTATTTTGCATAACTTTCTCCCGTTTGATTGATGGTATTGTTAGAACACGGGTAAGTAACGTAAATTTAACATCAAACAAAAATCGGTACTATGATGGTAATCTGTTATGATGCAGTATTTTAAGCAGGGTATCCGCCCCCGGTGGTTATATAATTACGGAGAGAATCGATCTCATTTTTCTGGCTTTCAATCACAGCTTTTACCACATCTCCGATGGATATAACACCCATTAGTTTATGATTATCCAGGACAGGGAGATGTCGGATTTTCTTGTTAGTCATCAACTGCATGCAGAGGTTTGTATTATCTGATGGCTTCACGCAAACAACCTCTCCAACCATGATTTGGGAAACTGTCGTGTCTTTGGATGTTCGACCCTTCAGAATTATTTTATTTCTGTAATCCCGTTCGGAAATAATCCCGACAAGAGAGTCATTTTTCATCACAACCAAAGCCCCAATATTCAGCTCTGCCATAATTGAAATGGCTTCCAGTACGGATTCATCGGGGCTGACTGAATAGATTTCAGTTCCTTTTTTGTCTAAGATATCTTTTACTTTCATAATCCCTCAGTTTTTTGTGATGTTGAAATGAAGAAGATATTTCTGATGCAAAAACGGAAATCTTGGTACGTTCTTTAATTGCTGGATATACGCAACTTAGAAATGACTTCTCTTCCTTTAATAAACAAAAAAAGTTGGGATTTGCAACCAAACCCTGTCAAAATTAATGCAGTTTATGATGCAAGATTTTAATCGATTACCAACGCATTGAAAGAAAGACTGGTTCTACAGTGATTCTTGTGGGTATAAGGCTCAGAAAATGTCATCCCGGCCTTTGGGCCGGGATATCAGAAACCTTGCAAAAACCGGGCAAAATGAAATTATAGAGATGAGGCTGTCCAAAAAGTATTTTGCCCCGGAATCTGCTTAAATAATTTTGGGATTTTCTTCTGATTCACCTTATTTCCCTCTCTATCAAATAGAGAGGGATCTAAAGTCTAAATTATTTAAGCTTAGCAACTTATTATGTTCCTTTTTGGACAGTCTCATGACGATTAAACCACGTGACCCACAAGAATTCCTGTAGAACCGAAAAACTACAGTGTAGACCTGAAAATTGAGTGCATAAGTTCTTTATAATCCGGAGTGAGTTCAACATCCCGGCGCTGCATCATCTTCTCCATGGCGTCTATGGCTTTTTCAAAGTGGTAGGGTACGACGTCTTTCCCGCTTACCCAGCTGAATGACGGGACGTATTTAGGCGGATATCCATCAGAAAACAGGTTGCAACACACCCCGCATAGAGTTCCCGTATTTAGCATGGCATTGATACCTGTTTTCGAATGATCTCCCATGATTGTGCCAATAAACTGCTGCCCTGTATCAACCTCTTCGCCAGACTCCCAGTTTCTAAATCGTACAGTACTGTAGTTGTTTTTCAGGTTTGATGTATTTGTGTCTGCCCCCAGATTGCACCACTGGCCAAAAACCGAATTTCCTGCATACCCATCGTGAGCTTTGTTACTATATGAGTGAAAAACAACGTTCGACACTTCTCCGCCAACCTTACAGACCGGACCGATAGTTGTATCTTTATAAATTTTAGCGCCCATTTTTACAACTGATTGCTCGCAGATAGCAGAGGGTCCGCGAACAACAGCATTAGCCATTACCCGCGCTCCCTTTCCAATATAGATTGGCCCTTCGTCGGCGTAAAGAATTGCGCCTGGTTCTATAATAGCTTCGTCATCTATGTAAATCGGGAAATGATCAATCAGCACAGAATGCTTAAAGTCTCCTATATTAACAGCCTTTTTGTCGTTGATCCGCTCAAGGTCGCTGACAATCTCTTCGCCGTTAAACTGGAAAATCTGCCAGATATCTTCCAGAATCTTAAATGAATCTGTGTAAACCGATTCGTTTAGATCTGAGGTATTCATTCCATGTTTTAACCATGTATTGTGAAAGTCTGCTGATAGATGGGCCCCAATTAGAGTTTCATCATGCTTCAAAACTGAATTGACCGGCAGTTTTTGTATTCGATTTCCTAAATTTTTATCAGGCAACACTCTGGGATTTATCCAGTAGCAGCTGTCACCAGGTTCGAGGGGTGGAGGTTCAGGGAACAAATTCTTTAAACGCTCTCGCTGCAGCCCGGACGGTCGTGCATCCAGGCCTAATGTTCGTATCCATTTTTCACTTAATGTTAATATTCCAAGCCGAAGGTCGTATATTGGACGTGTTAATGTTAGAGGATGAAAATTATTTAGAGAGTTATCCTCGAAAAAAGCGATGCTTTGGGCCATATCTATGAGAAAGAAATAATTTTAAATCGATTGTCAGATTTCTAAATTAGGTAAAAATCATCGAAGACAATAAATTGATCAAAGAAAAAGGTGTTGTATGTGTGGAATTGTAGGATACGTTGGCGATAAAAATGCGGGAGAGATCCTTGTAAAAGGCTTGAAACGCCTGGAATACAGAGGGTATGATTCAGCGGGTGTTGCACTCATGAATGGAGAGATGCGTGTTCACAAAGGCAAGGGCAAGGTCGTGAATCTCGAAAAACTACTCGAGAAGAGTAACTCCCTTGGAAAAATTGGTATCGGTCACACACGATGGGCCACGCATGGAGAGCCAAACGATGTAAACTCACATCCACACTTGAGTGAATCCGGAAATATTGCCGTTGTTCATAACGGTATTATTGAAAACTATACCTCTCTTAAAAAGAAGCTTATTGAACGCGGGCGCACATTTAAAAGTGAAACCGACACGGAAATTATAGCGCAGCTTCTGGAAGAAATTTATACGACGTCTGATGTAGATTTTGAGCAGGCCATTCGGTTGACATTAAAACAGATCGTAGGTACATATGGTTTGGCTATAGCCAACATGAATGAGCCGGACAAACTCTATGTAGCCCGAAAAGGATCGCCCCTTTTACTTGGAATCGGTGACGGAGAGATGTTCATTGCGTCAGATGCCTCACCAATTGTCGAATATACGAATAAAGTGGTATTCCTTGATGACGGTGAAATGGCTGTAGTTACTAAAGATAGCTATGATGTTAAAACCATAGACGACGTGCATCTCACTAAAGAGATTCATGAGCTGGCAATGGGAATCGAAGAAATTGAAAAGGCCGGCTATCCTCACTTTATGCTCAAGGAGATATTTGAGCAGCCGCGGTCAATCGCAGACTGCATGAGAGGGCGGATCAACCCAGAAGATGGAACAATTCAGCTGGGTGGCCTTGTGGACGTGATGGACGACCTCGTCAATGCAAAACGAATTGTAATAGCAGCTTGTGGGACAAGCTGGCACTCCGGTTTGGTTGGGGAGTATCTGTTTGAATACCTGGCAAAGACACCTGTTGAAGTGGAATATGCATCGGAGTTTCGCTACAGGGACCCATTAATCGGTAAAGGAGATGTTCTTCTGGTAATCTCTCAAAGTGGTGAAACAGCCGATACGCTTGCTGCACTCCGGGAAGCAAGAGAGAAAGGCGCCAAGGTAATTGGAATCTGTAATGTCGTCGGCTCAACAATCTCACGCGAGACGGATGCAGGAGTATTTACACATGCAGGTCCTGAGATCGGGGTTGCATCAACAAAAGCATTTACCGCTCAAGTTGTTGTACTGACCATGATGGCCATCCGGATTGGCCAGGATAAAGGCGTTATTTCAGATGAACGAGCAAAAGAGTTGATCATTGAACTTGATAAGATACCGTCCAAAGTAGAGAGGATTCTCAACGATAGTAATGAAATGATTAAAGAGATGGCGAAGCTATTCACCTATGCGCCGAACTTTCTCTATCTGGGACGAACATATAACTTTCCTGTTGCCCTTGAGGGCGCGTTGAAATTGAAAGAGATCTCCTATATCCATGCCGAGGGATATCCGGCGGCAGAGATGAAGCACGGCCCCATTGCGCTTATCGATGAGATGATGCCGGTTGTTGTGATTGCTGCAACAGATCATACAAATGATAAAATGGTTTCAAATATTGAAGAGGTGAAGGCGAGAAAAGGGCGCATCATATCAATTATGAATGATGAAAATGGTGAAGTGAAAGATCTTTCAGAATTCTCAATTCAGATTCCCGCCACAGAAGACTGTTTTTCACCTCTTCTTACCGTTATTCCGCTGCAGCTGCTATCGTACTATATCGCCGTAAACCGCAAGTGTAACGTTGATCAACCCCGGAACCTAGCCAAAAGTGTGACGGTGGAATAAGACACAGAATACTGCCGGTTTATATAGATAATTGCGACAAGTTTCCTGCGTCTCCAAACAGACCAAAGAGAACTCATTTTTTCCATATCTTGTTTAAGGAATGTGGAAAAAGTGATAAAAAATATGGTATGTCCGCGCTGTGTGGAATCGGTAACCTCTGTAGCCCATGAGTTGCAGCTGCCGGTGAACAACGTAAATATTGGCACCATAACGTTTTCAAGGAGCCTGACGGCGGATGAGCATCAACATCTGTCAGGAAAACTCAAAGATAAAGGGTTCGAGTTGGTATCGAATCGCAATAAAGAAATTGTTTCTCTGATTCAGACTGCTTTAATAGACTATGTAAATCATCTTGAGAAACACCGTGATACTGTAAAAGTATCATCTTTTCTTATAAGCAAAATTCCCTGCAATTACTCATATTTAAGCCACCTCTACTCCCGGGAGAAAGGAGTGACAATTGAGCAGTACCTCATCAAACTAAAGATTGAACGGGTTAAGAGCTTCTCGGCTATGATAGGTTCACACTGAGTGAGATCGCCTGGAAATTAAACTACAGCAGCGTCCAGTATCTGTCTAATCAATTTAAATCTGTCACCGGTACAACAGTTACCGAATATTTAAATCGTGCCGGCCAAAAGCGTATCTCGCTGGATCAGCTGTAATCCAAAAATATTACACATCTAAGACAATCCTTTGTAACGCTGGTCAGTAGTACACCCATTACCTTTGGTGCAACGGATGCCGAGAATTTCGCATTTTCAGTGGCATTATCATAAAAGAACCAATGGATTGACATAATGAAACAAACGTTTCAGATAGAAGGCATGATGTGCGCCGGGTGCACTAACAGCGTTGAGAAAGCGTTGAATAAAGTGAACGGAGTTAAAGAGGCGACAGTTAATCTTGCTGCTGAAAGCGCAACAGTTATTTATGATGAAGAAAATACAGGGCCGAATAACTTTGCAACCGTTGTGAAAGACGCGGGTTATGAGCTGATACTTCCAAAACCCGAAGACTAAACAATACTCTAAATTACAGGCATGCACTGCGCCGGCTGTGTCAACAGCGTGGAAAAGGCGCTTTCTAACGTTGAAGGAGTGCAATCGGTAAATGTAAGCCTAAGCGTCGAAATAGCGTACGTGACCTGGGACTCGCATGTAGGGTCATTACAAGATCTGCTGGATGCAGTAGAATCGGCAGGATATCACGCAAAAAAACAGAAAACAGAGCAGAAAAATAAGCTTCAGGAGAAGCGCGAGAGAGAAGAGAAGTCATTTAATGAAGCCCGCAAAAAAAATGATACTGAGCTGGGCGATTACGTTTCCACTAATGATATGGATGTTTGTGGACATGGTGCTCGGGTATTCACTTGTGGATCATACCATCATGGAGTTGGTCATGACGCTGGGCGCAGGGGTTGTCATATTTTATCCCAGAATGCAAACTTTGATTGGAGCGTGGAAATCAGCTAAGAATCTGACACCTAATATGGATGTGCTGATAGCGCTTGGAACTCTCGCCTCTCTCTTAACAGGGTTGATGTCATTGTCCTATCATCTTGGGCTTACAACTGTGTTGATTTACAGTTTCTCAGGTATTGCAGCAATGATAATGGCTTTTCACCTGACCGGGCGATATATAGAAACAAAAGCCAGGGGGCGGGCTTCGGATGCAATAACGAAGTTGCTGACGCTTGAGGCTGAATTTGCAAACGTCATACGAAATGGAAAAGAGGTGAAAGTTGATGTATCAGATCTTGCTGAGGATGATACAGTGATAATACGGCCCGGTGAAAAAATCCCGGCTGACGGCGATGTGATCGACGGAACCTGCTCTATTAACGAAGCAATGGTAACCGGTGAACCACTGCCTGTGGTAAAGAAAAAAGGGGATGAAGTAATTGGAGGGACTGTAAATACAGAAGGTTCAGTACGTGTCCGGGTTAAGAGAGTGGGAGACGATTCCTTTCTGAACCAAGTTGTGCGGTTGGTAGAAGAAGCCCAGAGATCAAAAATTCCAATCCAAAATGTGGCTGATCGCGTTACCGCAATATTTGTACCTGTTATATTGGGTATTTCAGGACTGACATTTATTGGATGGTGGGGCTTTCCGGCATTATTTGAGCCGATCCTTCTGTTAGGTGATCAGTTTTTACCATGGGTTATAACCGATCTTCCGGTCATCAGTCAGGCGTTTTATGCATCACTCGCAGTTCTTGTGATAGCATGTCCATGCGCGCTGGGCCTGGCCACCCCAACAGCTTTAATGGTTGGAACAGGACTTGGTGCAGAAAATGGAATTCTGATTCGGAAAGGGGAGGCCATTCAGCGTCTGCAGGAAGTGACGACGTTTGTGTTTGATAAGACCGGAACCTTAACTAAAGGTGAACCTGAAGTAACAGATATAAAATATTTCAGTAGTGCAACTGATGAAGATGAACTGTTGACGTTTGTTGCCTCCGTTGAGTCCCGATCAGAGCATCCCCTTGGAAAAGCAATAGTATCATATGTTGGAGATGATGTTAATTGCCGGACGTAAACAATTTTCAGTCGAATACAGGAATGGGAGTTCAGGGAAGCGCTGGTGGTCATCATATTGCAGCTGGAAATATTGCGCTATTGGACGAGCTTGGTATTGAACGAACAGCAGATGTTACAAAAGCTGCAGATGAGTTAATGAACCAGGGTAAAACAGTTATCTACATTATTGTGGATAACATGTTGATATCTTTAATTGGGCTTCGAGACATGCTCAAGGATGATTCCCGTTCTACGATCCATTCCATACATCAACTGGGGTATAAAACAACTATGGTGACCGGTGACCAGCAGAAGGCAGCAGAAGCGATTGCGAATGAGGTTGGCATAAAGACTGTGCAAGCGGCGATGAAGCCAGATCAGAAGGTATCAGTTATCAAAAAAATGCAGCAGGACGGAGAGATAGTGGCAATGGTGGGAGACGGAATTAACGATGCGCCGGCGCTGTCACAGGCCGATGTAGGAATTGCCCTCGGTTCTGGTACGGACATAGCAATCGAGGCGGGGTCTATCATATTGATAAAGGGAGATTTAGAAGCTGTTCTTAAAGCTATTACGCTAAGCCGGTTAACAATGAAAAAAATACGACAGAATCTATTCTGGGCTTTTTTCTATAATGTTTTGATGATACCTACGGCAGTCATAGGATGGATGCATCCGGTGCTTGCTGAAATTGCAATGGCGATGAGTTCGTTGAATGTTGTGGGCAACTCAAAGCGGCTGGAAAAGAAACGACTTGGTGAGAAATAATATTAAAATTTTTTAATGAAAAGTGTAACAAATTACGTTTTCAGTACTCTTGTTAATAGAAGGCGGTTGGCTGCCGGATAATTACACTCAACAGGATGAATTTAGTTTTGTGGATAACTTGATCTTAACCTGATCTTTTTATACATATATAGATTCATCTAATAAAATTAGTTGCTCTAAAAAATGAAAAATTGGAAGTCATTACTCTTTAAAATTGCTCTTCTTATCGTGATTGCAATTGTTGTTACAACTGGCTAATCGATAAACATCACGATATACAAAAAATCAAATGTGCGTCAGGAATTGATAATCATTTGCAGGTGTGGGATATCATCTACAGTGTAAATATCTGAAACTGTTACAAAACCTATATTTTTATAAAAACTCTCCAGATGTGCCTGGGCCTCAATCCTTATGTTTTGAGCTCCATATGCATTAACATGTGAGATCCCTTTCTCTATAAGTTCTTTTCCGATCCCTCGTCCCCGATAGCTGTATTTTACTGCAATTCTTCCTAATGAATATTCGTCAAACTTTATACCTGCAGGTACAATTCTGAGATATCCTATCAAAGTTTCATCCGGCTCAAAAAGAAGCAGGTGTTCAGATTTATCATCAACCCCGTCTATATCGTTGTAAATACATTCTTGTTCAATGATGAATATATCTTGCCGCAGCTTTAATACGTCGTAGAGATGCTGTGGAGTGAACACATCAAACGAACTATAAAATGTCCATTTCATTGGGAGATAACTTTTTGTTTTGGGGTGCGTACGAGTTGTAAACTGTAATATAATCGTGGCTCGATGATAAAAACTTTATTGATTAACAGCATTGTAATATTTTTTGGTTCATACTTTCTAAGTGGCGTCACCCTGAAAAATTACTGGACAGCGTTGGGTGTCGCGATTGTCTTGTCTATTCTGAATTTATTTATTCGTCCATTCATTGTGCTGCTTACACTTCCACTTACAATTCTCACTCTCGGCTTGTTTACTCTGGTCATAAATGCGTGGATTCTGTTACTTGCAGATAAACTTGTGGATGGATTTAAATTGGAGGGATTTGGCTGGGCGGTTCTGTTTAGCGTCTTTATCTCGGTTCTAAATAGTGTACTATTTGTTATTTTTTAAACCGAATGACTTGGGTGGTGCTTAACAAGAGGCGGGGTTGACGCTCGATTACTGTGATAGGTTATTTAATCAATTAGTGAGGGGAAAGCAGAGCAAAAGGCTCTAAATATAGATGAGAAAAGTACCGCGTACGGGATTTGAACCCGTGTTACCGCCGTGAAAGGGCGGCGTCCTAAACCCCTAGACGAACGCGGCATTGATTGATTTGAGCCAAGTAGCAGGGCTGTAAGACATCTTTCTTGCGAGACCCTGATCAAATAATCTAATAGTTAGTAAAAAAAGAGGGAGCCCAATGGGGTTCGAACCCACGACCTCCAAGGCCACAACCTGGCGCTCTAACCAACTGAGCTATGGGCTCCATCATAAGTACCGCGTACGGGATTTGAACCCGTGTTACCGCCGTGAAAGGGCGGCGTCCTAAACCCCTAGACGAACGCGGCAGGGTAAACATTAAATCAATTTAGAGGCGACAGGCGGATTTGAACCGCCGTACGAGGTTTTGCAGACCTCTGCCTAACCACTCGGCCATGTCGCCAGTTTTAAAACAAACGAGTACGCCCGACAGGAATCGAACCGCGGAAGCACTGCTTTCGCAATTTGGCAGAAGCTCAATGGCTCTTGCCTGCCGATGCATGTAACGAACAATTGTTTGCTCTGATATAATATGTCAAAAAACGAGTACGCCCGACAGGAATCGAACCGCGGAAGCACTGCTTTCGCAATTTGGCAGAAGCTCAATGGCTCTTGCCTGCCGATGCATGTAACGAACAATTGTTTGCTCTGATATAATATGTCAAAA
>Ga0306867_1000958_pt1 | contig 14548 bp, 8 predicted proteins | sample AntRauTorckE6831_FD_190432 | JGI IMG/M metagenome (GOLD analysis project Ga0306867, IMG submission 190432) | Saline lake microbial communities from Rauer Islands, Antarctica - Metagenome Torckler E6 #831 (v2) (version 2) | ecosystem: Environmental > Aquatic > Non-marine Saline and Alkaline >... | reverse complement strand
GACTGATATCAAATAATCGGTACAATCTTGCTTCGTTTTAAACATGTCTTCAAACTCTATTTGATTCGCTGGATATTTCATCCTGTAAAGTTAAACTTTACGGGAGATGATTACATACCCCATTTACAACAATTTCTAAATCGGGGTTAAACCTAAGTAAAGCGCTTTTTCACTTTGTTCAAACCGCTCAACTTAGGTAACAATCAGCAACTGCATAGTTTTTTACTTATGCCACCCCCGTATTTATCCATTGCCATCATATAACAAACAGACAGTTACCATCGCGGAATGGTTGTGTCGAATTATTATTCGGATTACCGGGCAGATCAAACGTTGTGGTCGTTGTTTCCGGGTACCTCTTCATCTATGACCAGAAGTAAAATCCTCACAGGTCCGGGTATTTGCTTTGGCTACACCTCCCCCGGTATTTTGCTTTTACCGTTAATGCGCCTCCAGCCAGTTTTCGCCGGTGTTGAGGTCGACCACTACCGGCACCTTCAGTTTTATCGCATTTTTCATCATCTGCTCCACCAGTCCGGACACCTGCTCCACCTCATCACGGGGGGTGTCGAAAACCAGTTCATCATGCACCTGCAAAATCATTTTTGTCTTCATATTCTGCTTCTTCAGTTCGTTGTAGATATTGATCATGGCAATTTTTATCATATCAGCTGACGAGCCCTGAATAGGTGCGTTGATGGCATTTCTTTCGGCCACACCACGCACCACCGAGTTGCCGGAATGGATATCGCGCAGGTAGCGGCGCCGTTTCATGATGGTTTCCACATAACCATGCTCTTTGGCAAACTGTATAATATTATCCATGTAATTCTTCACCTGTGGGTATTGCTCAAAGTAGGTATTGATAATGTCAGCAGCCTCTTTTCGGAAAATCCCCAGCCGCTCGGAGAGTCCAAAGGCAGAAATGCCGTAAATAATGCCGAAGTTGGCTGTTTTGGCTTTGCGGCGCATCTCCTGCGTCACCTGCTCCAGCTCCACGCCGTAGATACGTGCCGCTGTGGCGGCGTGGATATCCAGGTCGTTTTTAAAAGCTTCGATAAGTCCTTTGTCGCCGCTTAGTGAGGCCATGATGCGCAGCTCCACCTGGGAGTAGTCGGCAGCCAGCAGCACATAATCCTTGTGGCGTGGCACAAAGGCTTTGCGTATCTCCTTACCGCGCTCGGTGCGTATGGGGATATTTTGCAGGTTGGGATTGGTGGAGCTAAGGCGTCCGGTGGCTGTCACCGTTTGGTTGTAGGACGTGTGAATGCGCCCTGTTTTCGGGTTAATTAATCCGGGAAGTGCATCCACGTAAGTGGATTTTAGCTTGGTAAGCTGCCGGTATTCCAGGATATCCGTAATGATTGGATGTTTGTCGGCCATCTTACGCAATACCTCTTCGCTGGTGGAGTATTGCTTGGTTTTGGTGAGTTTGGGTTTATCGGTCACCTTTATTTTCTCATACAGCACCACGCCCAGCTGGCGGGGAGATCCGATATTAAATTCCTGGCCGGCCTGCTCGTAAATTTTCTTCTGCATCTGTGCTATATCTTTTGCCAGCTTACCGGATATCTCCTCAATAGCTTCTGTGTCGAGCCTTACCCCTGTAGCCTCCATATCCGCCAGCACTTCAATAAGCGGTACTTCGATCTCCTGAAACAGCTTTAACACTTTATTCTCTTTTAAAAGAGGCTCAAAAACTTCCTTCAGCTGCAGCGTGATGTCAGCATCTTCGGCGGCATAATCCTTGAGCTTGCCAGGGTCTGCCTGCCGCAGGTTTTTTTGGTTTTTCCCTTTTTTTCCGGCAAGGCTTTCATAAGACACGGGCTTATAATTCAGATAAGTCTCAGCAAGGTAATCCATATTATGTCGCTGCTCTGGCGCTATAAGGTAATGTGCCAGCATGGTGTCAAAATACGGTCCGGCCACCTCAGTGCCATGCCACTTCATAATGCTATTATCAAACTTCAGGTTTTGTCCTGTTTTCAGGATTTTAGGGTTGGTAAATACCTCACGGAACTCTTCCAGCACAGCTATACACTCCTCCCTCTTTTCGGGCAGCGGAACATAAAAAGCCTCCCCTTTCTTAACGGAAAAAGCTATTCCTATAAGGGCTGCTTCGGTCACCTTCAGCCCTGTGGTTTCGGTATCGAAGCAGAACTCTTTGGCTTTAGCCAGTTTTGTTATCAAGGCATCACGCTTTTCTTTGGTGTTGGTGAGCCAGTACTGATGCTCCGTATCTTCGAGGGTACGGTAGTCTGTTGCCTCTTTAGCTTCCTGCACGTCTTGTTCTGACAGGCCTGAGAAGAGATCGGGCTGCTCCTGGCTGCTTTGTTGCACATCGCCAAAAAGCCTTTTGGTAAAGTTGCGAAACTCCAGGTCATCAAAAATCTCCTTGAGGCGCGCAATATCCGGCTCGGAAATTTTAAGGTTCTCAGCTTCAAAATCAATGGGGGCATCTACTATGATGGTAGCCAGTTTTTTCGACATTCTGGCCTGTTCGGCGTGCTCTTCTATTTTTTTCCTGATGCGCTCTTTCTCTATCTTTCCGGGATGTTCTATCATCTCCTCCAGCGAATTAAACTGCTGCAACAAGGCGCTGGCGGTCTTCTCCCCTATTCCGGGCACGCCGGGGATATTGTCGGAACTGTCACCCCAAAGGCCCAGCAGATCTATCACCTGTTCCGGAGAGCGGATGTTGAATTTTTTCTTCACCTCTTCCACGCCGAGGATATCCACACCCCCACCCTTATATGAGGGCTTGTACATGAAAATATTCTCCGACACCAGCTGCCCGAAGTCTTTATCGGGAGTCATCATATAGGTAGTAAATCCTTCCCTTTCGGCCTGCCTGGCCAGCGTGCCGATAATATCATCGGCTTCATAACCCTCCTTTTCAATAATCGGGATGTTGAACCCCTTAATAATCTCTTTGATATAAGGGATAGACAGGGCGATATCCTCGGGCAGATCTTCGCGGTTGGCCTTATAATCGGCATAATCATCATGGCGAAGGGTGGGTGCATACAAGTCGAAAGCTACACCAATATAAGTAGGGTCTTCACGCTTGATGACGTCGTATAAAGTGTTGGTAAAGCCCAGGATTGCCGAAGTGTTTAAGCCCTTGGAATTGATGCGGGGATTGCGGTTGAGGGCAAAATAGGCTCTGTATATCAGGGCCATAGCATCCAGTAAAAATAGTTTTTTATCAGAATTGCTGCTCATAGTGTCTTTATTTTAATCGATAAAAGTAGTAATATGGCTCAATGTACGGAAATTTAACGATTAAAAAATGGGAAATCTGCCGGAATTGTTTACATTTATAAGCCCATTAAGAACTTAAATTATTACTGTTATGGCTAAATCCACTCAGAAAAAGATTTTCGTGCTCGACACTTCCGTTATCCTGTACAATCATGCTTCTTTGCTGAGCTTTGAAGACAACGATGTAGCTATACCCATCACCGTGCTGGAAGAGCTGGACAACTTTAAAAAAGGCCATGATACCAAGAATTATGAGGCGCGGGAGTTTATCCGTATCATCGACCGCTTATCGCAGGATCACTCTTTACAGGACTGGGTTTCGATGGGCGAAGGAAAAGGCAAGATAAAGGTGATTATCCATGAAAATGGCACCGAAAGCAGCGCCGTTAAGCTGTTTGGCGCCGACAAGGCCGACCACCGCATCATTAATGCTGCCCTGACCATGAGCCGGCAATATCCGCGGAAGCGTACCGTATTAGTTACTAAAGACATCAACCTGCGCATTAAGGCCAAATCGATGAACCTGGCCTCCGAAGATTTTCAGACCGGTAAAGTGAAAGACATTGAAAAACTATATACCGGCCGCGAGCTTCTGGACACGGTGGACAAAACCGTGATTGACGAAATATATAAGGAAGGGAGGGCCGCACCGGCAAAGGCAGGAATAGAAAACCCTATGACCAATAATTACTATATCCTCCGGACGCCTTCCAACCAATCGGTGCTTACCTTCTACAATCCGCAATCGGAGATGCTGGAGCATGTGGAGAAGCGCACCACCATGCGCATCACTCCCCGCAATGCTGAGCAGGTGTTTGCCATGCATGCCATCCTCAACAAAAACGTGAAGCTGGTCACACTGCAAGGGGTGGCCGGCACGGGAAAGACGCTGCTGGCGCTGGCGGGAGCACTCGAACAACGGGCGGAATTTAAGCAAATATACCTGGCACGTCCAATCGTTCCGCTAAGCAATAAAGATATCGGGTTCCTACCGGGCGATGCTAAAGAAAAAATCGGTCCCTACATGGAGCCGCTTTATGATAACCTGAAATTCATTAAAAACCAATATGGCGAAAAAGATCAGATGTACACAAAGATTGAGGCGCTACTGGAGAGTGAGAAACTGCTCATCTCGCCCCTGGCCTATATCAGGGGCAGAAGTCTTTCAAATATCATATTTATCGTGGATGAAGCGCAAAATCTGACGCCCCATGAGGTAAAAACCATCATCACGCGAGCCGGGGAGAACACTAAAATCATCTTCACCGGAGATATCTATCAAATAGATACACCTTACCTGGATGCGCAAAGTAATGGGCTCTCGTACCTGATAGACAAAATCAGGCACCACTCTATCTTTGCCCATGTGCGGCTGGAAAAGGGGGAGCGTTCGGAGCTGGCTAATCTGGCTAATGATATGTTGTAACTAAAAATCATTCCCCGATAAGCTACTTATCGGGGAATGATTTTTATAGAGAAAGTCTTTTATTTACTCCCTGTACACCACATTCAGGACCACTTCTCCCACCACCCGCAGCGTTTCCGGACTGATTTTATCTATGCTGTCTTCCTTGGTATGCCAGTGTTCGAAAAAGCTGCCGTTTTTTGATGCCGGATCAAGGTGGATGATATCAATGGTAGGGATTCCGATAATTTCATTGATGTAGTAGTGGTCATCATTGATCATGCCCCCTTTTTCATCCACAAAATAGTTGTCATATCCCATTATCCCGGCTCTGTCCCATACTTTCTCCACGATATGCGAAGCGTAATACATGGAGAAGCGCTCTTTGAGGAAGCGTGCGTCTTCGGCCCCCACCATATCGAGCAGGATACCATAATTGGCTTTGTAGCCATACTCATGAGGATTCCTGGCCCAATACTGCGACCCCAGCCCCCACGTATCTTGCTTGTTGGACTGGTTAGATTGCGGCGGGCCGTAATCTTCGGCATCAAAAAAGATAATATCGATGCCCACCTCCGGCGCATTTTGGCTCATCACCCGCGCTATCTCTATAAGTACCCCTACACCGCTGGCCCCGTCGTTAGCACCGGAGATAGGTTCCCAGACATTGTCAGGGTTCTCATCATGGTCGGCATAAGGACGCGAGTCCCAGTGGGCTGCCAGCAATATGCGCTTCTTCCTTTCGGGATTAAAAGTGGCGATGATATTCTTGATGTTGAGGATATCGTTATTATAAGCACGTACTTTAGCTTCCTGCACCCGGACCGTATCTGCATATCCTTTCATCTTTCGGGTGAGATAAGCGGCACAGGCCCGGTGCGCTTCGGTGTTGGGAACACGGGGACCGAAATCGGTTTGTGCTTTCACATAACTAAAGGCCGAATCGGCATTAAAACCGGGTACAAAAACCTGCTCCTCTGCTTTCTCAGGTGTTGATGGCTGCTTTTTCTGTCCTGTTTCGGGCGAAAAATTGCACCCTGTTAGCGCCATTCCTATCGTAATCAGACTCACTACTGCATATCTCATTCGCTGTAAGCTTTTTAATCAAACAATCCGGATTTTCCCCCAAAATTACCGGAAAAAACGAAGTCATCAAAGTCAAATCTATCCCTTTCTGCCAGTTCTGCTTTTTTCAGGGATTCTTCGATCTGCTCCGGATCGCCTATGTATCCGATAGCCAGTACCGTCAATGGCTTATACTGTACAGGCACCTCAAAGTGTTTAATAATTTTTTTAGGATCAAAGCCTCCCATCTGATGAACATATAGCCCCCGGTTTGTAGCCTCCACACTCATATGTGCCACCGATTGCCCGGCATCATATTGATACACCAGGTTGTTCTCTTCGGAATTGTTATTGAATTTCCTCCCTAAAGTGGCTACCAGCACCGGCGCCGTGATTGCCCAGCGCTGATTAAATGCTCCCAGGGCGTCCATTATCTTTTCGTAAGTTGCGTCACCTTTACGGCCCACAATAAAGCGCCATGGCTGCTGATTATAACTGGACGGCGACCAGCGCGCTGCCTCAAAAACCGACTGGAGTTTCTCTTTTTCCACCACCTTTTCGCTAAAAGCTCTCGGGCTCCAGCGCTGCTTTAAAAGCCCGTGAATAGGGTAAACATTTTTTGCTTCTTTCTTGCTCATAATTCGTCTGTTATTATTTGTGAGAAAATTTCTTATCGCTTTTAATACTGATTATCAATTGAATTGCGCCTTTAGTCTCAGCAATTGTATATCGGCAAGTCTTCGGGATAATTTCAATGTTTCGCTGAAGCTTACTTTGAAATACAATTGGCATAATTTACTGAATAATCACTTTTGAGTGCAAAACTTTATTAAGTATATTAACAGATTGGGGAATAAACTGTTTTATGTTGAATCAATTCTTTTGTATTTAAAACAATCTGCAGGGGTTATTTTTATATTCGATGCTAAACCTTCGTGCAGGTTTTCAAAGCACTTCATTATTAATCAATACCAAGGTCAAATAAAAGTACGAAACTATTTTATTCCTGCTCACACTTGCCGTTTTACCATTTGTTGTGCCGTGGGGCTCTTTATTCGCTCATTCCATATCTCCGGATTTCTGCTTGTATGAAAAATTGCTATCATCTTAACCACCGAATTAACTATGTGATAATAAATCACAAATGGAATTTTTTTACAGCATATTTTTTTTACATCACTGAAGTTGCGAAACTTTAGCTCTATCTTTCTAATTCGTGTATGCTCCTGCGCTTCGAAACTTTATCGCATCATAATACGCTGCCCCCTTTCAGAAATTCCCGGAAGGAGAAAATGTACCGGTAACAAAAACCCCCTGCAAACTAATGCAGCGGGTTTTTGTTATGTGTAACGTTGCTCTATTTTCTTCTGAAGAGCGGGTCGGCTCCGATGGTTCCTTTAAGGAATTCCAGATATTCAGGAGACTGCACCTCTTCGAGTTTCTGTTTTGCCTCGTTCACCATTTCATGCAGGTTCATTCCCTCAACATATTCTTTATTCACAGGCTCCTCCATGAAGCTGGTGATATATGCCAGTCTGTTTTGCAGAAAAGCCACATCAATAGCCTGCTTTTTCCGAAGGCGCTTCATATACCACGCTGATGACAAGACAAATTCTTTATCGAACAGTTTTCTGATATCCGGATCGGATACTTCCTTTCCTTCGTAATGCCCGTAAGCCATAATGTGCAGCAGGGCCTTCAGCGGTGGTATGGCCGCTTCCACACTATTATCGGTAAAATAGTTGAGGGCCACCTTTTTCTGGGCCTCCACAATATTATCCACGCCGTCGGCAAAAGCTTCCATATCTTGCTTTTCGGGGCGCAGCATCTCCTCGCGGAATACAGCCTGTGGCTCATCAAAGATGCTCTTCAGATGGTTGAAGGCAAATATTTCGGTTATGCGGTATCCCAGCCGCGAGGCCAGCACCTTGCGCCCTTCATACTCAAAATCTTCCACCTTTTCGAGCGATCCTTCTTTAATGAGGTTTTGCGGGTCGCGGCCTTCTACCTCCATGCGGCTCCACAGCTCCGGTATCAGCAGTGAAATATCGTGATCGAAACGGGAGTTGGTTCCCACGTGGCCCGCCGCACTGGTGAACCCCTGATAACCGGTAAGGATATAGGAGAGTAGTGCATTATTCAGGTCGGTAACAGGGCTCAGCATATTAAAAGGTCCTTTGGTAAGGGCGCCTTCGGAGCCTGCTCCTGTTGTAGAGGGTGATTTTCCGGTAAGGCTGCAGATAAAATCCATAAACAGCTCCGGCAGCTCCTGGTAATGGATAGGATTATACACGCTTAAGCCTCTGATGCCATTCTTCTTGTCGGGCGGATTGTTCCTTCTGCCGGGCAACACAGCGTTGATAGGGTAACTCACACTCTCCGACAAGGGGATGTGCTGGTTAAAACGCATGCCTACTTCGGCCAGGTAATCGTCTACAGGATTTACCAGGTCAGGCCGCGTTTGCAGGTAGCGGGGATTTTTAGAAGGGCTGTTATCCACAATGCGGGTATGCGAGGGACTGATAAAATAGGTGGAGGCATCCTCCTTGCTGCCCTCGCGAATCAGCTTCTTGATCGGCTCGGTGTACAAATCGAAGTTGATAGCATTATTCAAAAGCCTCTTGGCGTCTTCCGGTGTCAGCGGCTGATAGTTGGATGTGAAGTTATTACGCAGCGACAGGTCGGCCTCGGCCTCTTTGTCGTATCCCCTGTTAACCGCTTCATCAGGACGCTGGAAGAACTTTTTCTCGCAGTTTTCCACCAGCTTCACCGAAGGATTTTTGTATCGCTGGTCGAGATACTTAAAATGCCTGGCAGGCAGCGTGACGGAGGCCGTAATATCATCTTCCATCTGTATTTTTGCTGCCGCGATAAAGTCGGCACGCAGTTTATGCAGATACCACGAATTATCATCGGCAAAGCCTACGCGCAGGTAGCTGGCACTGATTTTCCTGTTGTTGAACAGCAACTCGTTACCCCGCCTTCCGTTGATCATATCCGTGGAAAAGAAATTTTTCCAGTCCTGGGATGTGCGCGAAGGACGATAGAACCTTTTGACATAAAACACCAGTGTTTTAACATGCGCCGGAATCGACCGCAGGAATGCGTTATATTCATCGCTGTATAATGCCGAAGGTGTCAGCAGTTTTATCACCGATCCCAGCGTTCTTTTTTCAGAGAGCAGGGGGCGAGACTTTTTCGGGTGGTTTTCAGGGTGTTTCCAGCGATCAGAATAATCGCGGTGGATCAGCTCATCGGCCGCCTTAAAGTCTTCCTCAAAGTCATTGATAAAGAAAGAGCCGTAAATGATAGCATTGAGCAGCGATTTGGATATCTCCGATTTACCACCCCCTGACACCGTGCTGGGCTTATGGCAAAAAGTGCCTTGCGGCTGCGTGCTCACCAGCCGCCACGAGGGTGCCGAAGGGTGCTTCTCCATATGCAGCTTATGTCCCGAAGGATAGATATATACCTGATCGGGCTGCAGGCTGATGCTTTGCTCCACACCTTCTTTCTGCCATGTGATGGATCCCCGGTAGAGGTCGATATCGCTGTTTTCGGGAATATAGATAATGTTGCTGAACTTTTTATCAATGCCATACCCTTCGGGCTGCAGGTGCATCAACGACGCGAAATTTTCTTTCACCTGCTCAAAGGAGAATTTATTTTTCAGATACTTTTTCAGGAACAGTTCGCCGTTGAAGGTATATCCCAGGTTTTTCCTGCTAAAGGCAATCGCTCCTCCGGAGTGCTCTTCTTCGGCCAGTCCCAGCAGGTTTGCCGCAAAGCTGAGCTGCGTTTTGATCTCTTTTTTAGAATATCCGAAATAATTATCGCCGATAAGCGTAATGACGGCCCCGCTTTCATCACGACAAGTGAGTTTAAAAGGTGTTCCGCCATTATACAGCTCCTTTTCATCAGACCAGCATACGCCATCTTTCTTTTGCCTTTCTGTGGCAGCATCCACATGCGGTAGTCCCAGCTCTTTTTTGGTCATCCGGGTCAGTTGTGGCGCCAGCACGACGCAACCGGTATGGCCGCTCCAGTTTTTTGGGTCGAGGCCAGCATCGCAGTAAGGGTTACTGGGATTTCCACCGTTACCGAAGATCGACTCTACAAAGTCTACATTGCTCACCAAACTGCCGGGCGCAAAAAAGCGCACCTCCATGGTTCTGCGCTCCACGATGCCTTTAACTTCAGGACTAACAATAGGGCGCAGGAGCAGGGAGACAAACCCGTGGGCTTTGTCTTTCTGAGCAGCTGTAAAAGGCAGCTGCTTCAACTCTTCAGAAGGGTTAAAAGCCGCTTGCAGGAAATAGGGCCAGGCAGATTCCGGCACTTCAATTTTGTCGGGAGGAACCGGCAGGGTACTTTCTACTATATGGAACGACCCTTTGGTTGTGCGGCGGTCATAGCGGGGATTGTGTAACACCCCCTGTTTGATTCTGTATGACTCTAAATACGGATTTTTATACTCATTTTTGTGCGGCGGCAAGCTCAGCACCCTTGCTATTCCGGGCTTGTCGATAATAAAAGTGTTATTAGGAAGCTGCGGGGGTGTGGTAAGCTGATGCCCTTTGGTGGTTCGCTCTATAAAGTCTTGTATCCGTTGATCCACGGGAGTATACCTGTTAGCCACCAGACGCGTCTTGCTGCGGTAGTTCTCAATCAAATCCTCTGTCAGATCCAAAAAACGCGTGTCCGCTAATGGCTTTTTACATTCCGGATCTTTACTGTCATCAAAAATAGGTTGCCCCATCGAGGCCAGCTTAAGGTTGATATACCTTATCAGATCCTTAATGCTTTTATGATTATTGGTATTGTATTGTTTACTGTGTTTTTTCATAATATTTTAGCTTACTGTTGAAGTAACAAAATTAATGGTAAAACGGAAGCAGCGCCTTATTGTTATAGTATTAACAGCGCAAACCTTTTCGGAAAACAAAATATTTCTTAAATGTGTCTGACAGGATTTTTCTAATGGTCAGCCTTCTGAGCTGAAGCTATCCCTGTTCCCGTAATATTCGTCGAGCAATTTGCGTGCAGCATTATAGGGGCTTATGCGGGAATCTAAGATAGCTTGCTCAATAGCCGGCAGCTTTTCTTTGATTTTTTGCTCCTGATAGAAATGTTCTTTCAGTTGTTGATTGATGGCCTCGTACATTACCAGCCTGGCCTGCTGGTTTCTGCGATAGCTGAAATAGCCGCTGTTGCGGGTAAAATTCTGATAATCTTTGATGTACTGCCACACCTTCTGTATGCCTTCACCTGTTTGAGCTGAACAGATATCCACTTTGGTCTCCCATCCCGACTCCGGTGGCGGAAAGAGGTGCAGCGCGTTTTTGTATTCTCTGCTGGCTCTAAGGGCATTATCTTTATTGTTGCCATCCGCCTTATTGATTATCAGGGTATCAGCCATCTCCATAATACCCCGCTTAATTCCCTGCAATTCATCGCCGGCGCCTGCCAGCATCAGCAGCAGAAAGAAGTCAACCATAGAATGTACGGCGGTCTCAGACTGTCCTACCCCCACGGTCTCCACTAAGATAACATCATGCCCTGCCGCTTCGGCCAGGATGACAGACTCGCGTGTTTTCCGGGCTACCCCTCCCAGCGATCCTGCCGACGGCGAAGGCCTGATAAATGCATTATCATCAGATGACAGCTCTTCCATCCTGGTTTTATCGCCTAAAATACTGCCTTTAGATCGGCTGCTGCTGGGATCGATAGCAAGCACGGCCAGCTTATGGCCCTGGCCGGTAAGGTAGGAGCCGAGACTCTCTATAAATGTGCTCTTGCCAACCCCCGGCACCCCTGTAATGCCCACTCTTATTGAATTGCCGGAGTAGGGCAGGCACTGCTCTATGACTTCCTGCGCCTTTTGGTGATGTCGCGGGGCAGCGCTCTCCACTAAGGTAATGGCCTGGCTCAACAGAAAACGGTCGCCACTCAGGATGCCGTCAACATATGCTTTAGTATCAAGAAGTTTCTTCCCCTTGCGCCGGGTTTTCCCGCTAAAACCAGGATTGACAGATGGGGGCTGCGGAATCCCTTCATTGACTTTCATTGAAGAATTTTTACTGTTATCTGCCATAATGCTGCTTTTTTACAAAGATAATTTTTTCGGATATACTGGCGGTAATCGCTTGCCGATAAAGGCCACGGCGACATTAAGCACAAAAGCTTACGAATTCTCGCATAACTTCTGAAATACTCCGGTAATATCATTCAAGCTGAATGGTTTAGGAATAAACTCATCCATCCCCGCTCTCAGGCATCTCTCCTTCTCTTCTTTGGTAACCCCGGCGGTTAATGCTACAATATGTGCAGGCTTTAACCCGTTCGCCGCTTCATGCTCTCTTATTGCTTTGGTAGCTTCTATTCCGTCCATTTTGGGCATCGCAACATCCATAAAAACAATGTGGTAGGTGTTTTTACGGTATAGCTCCACAGCTTCAGTGCCATCGGGAGCCAGGTCAGCTTTTTGTCCTAACTTGGCCAGCAACGACTGTGCTACTTGCTGGTTAATCCGATTATCTTCTGCCATTAATATGCGGTAATCACGCTGCGGAGTTGTTATTTCTTCTTTTTGTTTATCTTCTTTACGCGCTTCAGGCCACATAATATAATGAATGGTATTAAACAGCTGAGAGACTTTCAGCGGCTTGTTGAGCTGTGCTGTTATACCGTAGGCTTTGAGTTTTTCCTTCTTTACCATATCCGTAATCGACGACAGCAAAACAATACCTGAGCTATGGCCGGGAGCTTCTTTCCTCATTTGCCGGGCTAACTCCACCCCATCGATATGGGGCATGTTATAATCTATCAGGCAGAGATCATATGCTTGCCCATTCTCATACTTCTTAAGGAAGTCCTTTAAAAAACCCTGGGGCGTATGGAAAATCTGTACATCCGCCTTAAAGGCAAGGAGGTACTTGCGTAAAATAAAACGGTTCGTTGCGTTATCATCCACAGCCGATACTGTAAGCCCTTGAATATTATCAGCAAAAAAAGCTTTTTGCGACACCACCTCGTAAACCACCTCAAAGCTAAATGCAGACCCTTCGCCCGGTTTGGAGGTGACTTTTATTTTGCCGCCCATCAGCTCTGCCAGCTGCTGCGAAATGGTTAATCCCAGGCCTGTTCCGCCATACTTTCGTGTAGTAGACGTTTCTGTTTGTGAGAAAGACTTAAAAAGTTTTTTCTGGTTCTCTTCTGATATTCCAATACCCGTGTCTTCTACTTTAAAAGTAAGCGTCACCGTTTTTTCGGTGCGCTCTTTCAAATCACATGATATGTACACATGGCCTTTATCGGTAAACTTAACTGAATTGCTGGCAAGGTTCAGCACTATCTGCCGCAGCCGCACATGATCAGTCTGTACCAGGTCAGGAATATCGGGGTTTACATAAGTGATAAGCTCCACCCCTTTCTTAAATGCATCGGCAGCAATAATATCGCTGACCTCATTCATCACCGTTTCGATACGCACCGGGGCATTTTCCAGATCAATTTTACCTGCTTCTATCTTTGAAAAGTCGAGGATATCGTTGATGATAGAAAGCAAGTTGTTAGCGCTATTCACAATTACCGACAAATACTCTCTTTGCTCCTCGTCGAGCTCCGTATCTTTCAATATTTCCGCCATGCCCAGCACCCCGTTCATCGGGGTACGTATTTCATGGCTCATATTAGCCAGGAACAACGATTTGGCCCGTGTAGCTTCTTCTGCCCGCTCCCTGGCCATGGTTACCTCCTGCTCTTTCTCCTTCAGTTTCTGGTTGCCTTTCTCAATAAGTCGCTGCAGATGATCCTGCTGTTTCAGAGCCGTTCGAAGCATCTTGTTCTCGCGTCTCAGCTTTTCAATTTCGCTGTTATGGTTCTTGCTCTCTTGTGCCATTATGGATAAATTAAGTCAAGTCCACACTGAACATTTTTTAGATAGGATAGCGCATCACGAACATATTTTTCAGGGATAACAGAGCCATGCTGTGGCAATATCGCTTTCAAAGGCAACTTTTCGATCTTTTCGGCAAATCCTGCCGTAGCCTTATTCGAGGCCATGTAGTCCTTATGAAAAAGATCGAGTTTAGGCCGGTGCTGAGTAAAATCGTCCACCACCAAAACCCAGTCGTAATCCAGGGCAGCAAACACATCTCCCGAGAACAGAAATCCGGAGGCAGGATCATAGGTGGAAAAAGCGCCGGGGAAATGGAGAAAAGGAGCCTCCACAAACCGCAGCCGGTTACCCGAAGAAAAAGCGAAGTTAAAGTCATCATCCACTAAAACAGTATTCATAGCCTTTACAGAATAATATTTCAGGAGCACTTCCGTGCGATGTGTGGTGAGGATTTTGATCTCCGGGTTCAGTTCCAGCCATTGTGGCAATGAAGAAGCCACATCCGGATCCTGATGACACAATACAATAGCGCTCACCTTCTCCAACGAAGCTATCTGATTTATCCTCTCTTTGATGAAATCAAAATTAAAGGCCGCTCCGGGATCAATTACAATCAACTCATCGTGATCTTTTATCAGATAAGTATTGGTTCTGAAAGCATTCTCTTCTGGGTATCCCAGCCAATAAACCGAGTGCAGCCCACCGTCGAATAACAGCGTTGGGTTTTCAAAATCCTGTAATGCCTGTCCGGAATAATTATCTAATATCATAATTTTTATATATTTAAAGTAAATGGGGTATGTAATCATCTCCCGTAAAGTTTAACTTTACAGGATGAAATATCCAGCGAATCAAATAGAGTTTGAAGACATGTTTAAAACGAAGCAAGATTGTACCGATTATTTGATATCAGT
>Ga0306867_1000956_pt1 | contig 14588 bp, 8 predicted proteins | sample AntRauTorckE6831_FD_190432 | JGI IMG/M metagenome (GOLD analysis project Ga0306867, IMG submission 190432) | Saline lake microbial communities from Rauer Islands, Antarctica - Metagenome Torckler E6 #831 (v2) (version 2) | ecosystem: Environmental > Aquatic > Non-marine Saline and Alkaline >... | reverse complement strand
CGAACCACGACCGCAACAGCAGGTTCGTTAGTCGCCACACGTTGTACATCAGCACAGCGGCGACGACGTAGAACAGACGCACTCGGTAGTCCGAGGAAGTAGTCTGCGGCAGGAAGTGCTCCTTGATGACTCGGTATTCGATTTCGATTGCCCAACGGTCCTTGTACTGGGCCTTTAACCCGGGCGCACGCTCAACAGGTACGTCCGCGTTCGTGAGAAGAATGGCGTAACTCCCCGTCTTCTCGTTCGACTGGAAGTAGATGAAGTCCACCTCGTGCGTACGACCATCGACCGTCAACGGCACGTCGTTCTTCACCGCGATGTCCGCCGACGGATGCTCCTTCACATTCTCAATATCCTCCCTATCCTGCGCGGAATTGACGCGCTTTGGGATTAGATACGTCATCCCTTTCCTGTCAATTACGTCGCGAACGGCGTGCCCGTCGAACTCGCGGTCGGCCATTACTTTGTGGATGTCAACGTACTCCTCTGCCTTCGAGAGAAGTCGCTCAACAACCTCGGCCTTCGACGTACTCATCGCGTCATCGTCCTCCCAGTTCGACTTCTCCTTCACGGGTTCCATCGCCAGCACGATAGGCGTATCCTCACCGATTACGGTGAGCGTGGCGAATTTGTACCCACGCTCGTACTCCGCGCTGGGCTCCTCTTCGGTGGGGCCAGAGTACCCGCTCACCATCTCAGGGAAGTCCTCCTTCGGGATGCCAAGGTCGCGGTTCTTCCACGGTGAAGGGTAGAACCGCCACGGCGTCACGTCGATTGCGACGTTCACTGGCTCACGTAGCTGGTCTTCGAAGTCGGTCTCCTCGATGAGGTTCTCGATGGCGCTGTCGAACGGGTCGAGCAACGTCTTCCGAATCCGTTTCCACTTCTGCGGGCCAGTCGCATCTTCGAACTCCGATAGCTCGGTCTGCGGGTCGGGCGCTCCCATCTTCTTGATGGTTCGCGTGTGCGTATCGCCGTGCGGCATTTCGGAACGCGGGCAAAGCCGTGACGCGCGTCGCTTCGTCTCTCGACCGCCGTGAACGGATGTCGAAAGGTACGCTTGGAGTTCCCAGTACACCTCGTCCTCGTACTTCGCGTTCGAGGCTCGCTCGGTGGCGAACTCCGTGAACACGCGGTCGCGAGCAATCCGAATCGCGCGAAGAATCTCGTCGTCGTTGAGACCCTTCCCGCCCCGCTCCTCGGGGTCAATAGGTGGTCCTTCGTCCGAGGCACTCAGCAGACCGTGGTCGGCGGCCACTCCTCGAATCCGCTTGGCGGCGGTCGTCAACACTTGCCGGTCGTTGAGCGACAGCCGATGACGGTGGGTGTACGAGAGCGCCTGCTGGGTCGGGGCTCTGTCCAGCCCGAATCGGAGTTGTAGGTACGCCCATCGATTGAGGCGCTGATGGGTCTCTCGCTGGCTGAATCCACACGTCTCTTTGTACAACAACGTGCGGATGACGGCCTCGAAGTCCAACTCGTATGGGTAGGCCTTGGTGTACTGGTCGGTGAACGCGCCCTCGGGAAAGTCGAGGTCAGCAATCACGCGCGTGATATGGTCGTGTATCTCGCAGAGGTCCTCCGCTTGCTCAACGAGAGCGGCGGCGACCTCCGACGGTTCGTCCGGCGGCGGGTCGGGGTTGTTTTGGTCCATTTTGTGGTGAACCTGCGTGGTAGTTTACTCCAGATTCGACTTTATCGTCGGCGTGAGATTTCCAATTCTTCCAGTTGACAACCCCGAGACGGGCGGTAAAAAAGGAGAATATCGGGAGGCAAACTTGGACCCCAAGAGTACTTGGATTCCAAGTACACGCCAGCTTCGAGTAGAATCGACAGCTATGTCACTACGCTGTTGATGTGACCAAATATGACCATATCCGTCGAAGAATTCCTCTCAGAATATATGGCAGTCGAGTTACTATGCGAGATTTCCGTGAACGGGTCCCGATTCTCCGAACTGGAGGAAGCCCTCGATATGGCCTCGGATACTCTCACGAACCGATTGAATGAGGGTATGGATGCATCGGTTCTCAAGGCCGAACTTGTGGGCGGGGAAAGTCGTGGTTCGCACAAATACTTGCTGACGGAGAAGGGAGCCCGCATTCGGTGGAAGCTCGATGCCTTAGGAGCGACCGAATCGTATCACGTGTCCAAGAATGCACGACAACGGTTTGAACAGCACTCCAACGACCTCCGTAAGTGGGTGGCCGAGAATCCAGATGCGTTAGAATCTGACGAGTGGAATCGAAATCTCCAGTTCCACCAGCGGTATATGCGACCAGACAGTACTGAGCGGCCCTACGATGAGGACTATGACGTGAGTCGTTTGAGCGACTCCGAGTGATTCCCGGCAGAAATCTCTGTATTCCCCCGACGGTCGCGAACAATTATGTTCACGCGTCGGGAGGGCTGAGGTTCTTCATGTTGAAGTCGGACTTCGGAATGTACCGCCCAGCCAGTACCGCCAACTCTCTCGTGCGCTCGATGTCTGCGAGGTTGTGGAGCAAGAGCGGCACCCAGTCGCCGTCCTCGTGGGTCGCGACGGCACTCGCGCTGTCGTTGAACGGGTCACAGTCGTCGCCACCGATGAGGTCGTCGTAGACGCCCACAAGGTCGCTCACATCACCTGTATCGAAGCCCTCCACTATGTCCATCGTGTCCGCGTACGCCACGTCGGGAAACGGCCACGGCGCGTCACGGCGGACGCACGACCGCCGCAGGAACGGCAGGTCGAACCCGCCGCTCCACCGTTCACCATTATACGCGGTCAGGTAGTGCCGGTCGCCGTTGATGGTCTGTTTCGTGAAGTCCTCCAAGCCCGCGAGCAGGCGCTCTTCGCTTCGAAACACAGACACGCGAACGTTCGAACCGGATTCATGTTCCACGTCAGCGGCGAGTCGTTTTGAATCGGCGTCTCGACCCGCAGTATTCAGAGCCAGCCACGAACCCATCTCCGTGGTCAGACCTGCAACGGTGAGAACAGAACCCGGTTCTAAGCCATCCGTCTCGATGTCGAACGCGATGGGACTCAAATCACCCATACGAACACACGGGACGACAAGGGTAGTAAGTACAAGAGTGCCGTTTCCAGACTTCCAATACTGCCCCGACTCTCTGTTCATCGCGTATTGGAAGAATTGGAAACCATGCACTTCCACTTATTATGTAGGAATCCGCACTGGTCAGGTATGATACGCGATGCACGGGTGCTTCAACCCGAATTCGTCCCGATAGACATCGTGCATCGCACCCAAGAGGTCAATACGCTCGCCGCCGCCCTTGACCCTGTTACCGATAGTCAGTGGGGTGAGACCACGCTCATTCACGGACCATCTGGCGTCGGAAAGACCTGCATCGCCCGCCATATGACTGACAAGCTCCAAGAGAGCGTCCTTGACCTCAACACCCAGTATGTCAACTGCTGGGAGGATTACTCGCGCTTCAAAACCCTCTACCGCATTCTCGAAGGCATCGGCCAGACATACGACATCCACCGCCAATCAACGCCTCGGGACGAACTGCTCGAACGCCTCCGTGACTACGATGGACCGCCCTACGTGGTCATCCTTGACGAGGTGGACCAACTCGAAGACAAACGCGTCCTCTACGAGTTATACCGAACGCAATCCCTGACGATGATTCTTATTGCAAATCGGGAGGACGAACTGTTCGAACCACTAAATGAGCGCCTCACCAGCCGTCTTCGCACATCCACGCGCATCGAATTCAAGCGATACTCGATGGATGAACTCGTGGAGATTCTTCGCCCTCGCGTACGACTTGGCCTCCGCGAGGATGCCGTCACGACAGACCAACTCGGACTGATAGCGAACGCGGCGGCGGGGGACGCGCGGGTCGGTATCGAGACGCTACGCGTTGCCGCCCGTCGTGCCACTCACGAGGGACTTGATACAGTCTCGGACGACATCATCCGAAACGCGGTTTCGGAAGCGAAATCGGAAATTCGCCAGCGGAACGTGGACCGTCTAACTGACCACCAGCAAATCGTCTACGAGATAATCACCGAACACGGGGACATCGCCCCGAGCGACCTGTACGCTGAGTATCGCGAGCACACCGAGAACCCGAAGAGCGACCGGATGGTTCGTAACTATCTCAAGAAGATGGAACGCTACAACCTCATCCGCGCTGAGGGTCACAATCGCGGGCGTACCTACCACTCGGTCACGTAGGTCGCGTTCACTGTGACTAAATTCATTCTTACGTCATTTCCACCCGCTTCCCAGTGTCGTTGCCTCCATAAGGCAACAGGATTGGCGACAACCTTTTGGCAGATGTTGTACACATATATATTAAGGAATGGATATGAGTGAAGGACAATACATTACCCTATCTGAACTGGATGCTGAGCTTTTCGCCTGCGCTGACATCCTTCGCGGAAGCGTAGACAGCGGCAAATACAAGGATTACATTCTCCCCCTCGTTTTCTATGCCGCCGTTGACAAGTGGTACACGGCGGCCATCGAAGAAGAACTGAGAACCGAACTCGGCGTTGACGACATCGACGACGCCGACCCCGATGTCCTCGAAGTCGCCCAGCGAAACGTCCGTGACGACTTTATGAGAATCCGCGTGCCCCGCGACCATGCGTGGCCTGAACTCGAAGGCACGAGCGCGGGCGTGGCCGACCGCATCGACCGGGCGTTCACTGCGTTCGCCGTCGAGAACGAGCGGTTCAGCGACGCCTTCCAGAACGACTTCACCAACGTCGCATCGTTCACCGACGACGAGGAGGGCGACGAGATGCTCCAAGAACTCCTCCAACGCATCGGAGATACCATCTACCACGACGAGCGGGAGATTCCCCCCGACACGATGGGCGAAGCGTACATGGACCTCGTGAAGCGGTTCAGCGAGGCCGACGCTGGCGAGTACTTCACCACCCCGAAGGTCGTCCGCCTGATGGTCCAACTGCTTGAACCGTTCGAGGAGGGTAGTAGCTTCCACGACCCTACCTCGGGTTCCGGCGGGATGCTCGTAGAGGCCGCCAACCAAATCACCGCCCAGTACGTCGCAGAACACGACGGTGAGGTCACCGACGACGACCTCTACACTCACCTCGCTAAGTTCCGTTTCACCGGGCAGGAGCGAAACCCAACGGTTGCGGGCATCGGCAAGATGAACCTCGCCCTCCACAACATCGACGGCGAGATTCTACGCGGTGACTCCATCGCCAACCCGCGCTTCACCAAGACCGGCTCGCTCGAACAGTTTGACTACATCCTCGCAAACTTCCCATTCTCCGCGTCAGGCTGGAAGAAGGGCGCGAAGAAGCGCCAAGAGAAGTACGACGACCTCGACTGGACGGACTCGCTCCCGCACGGGAGCTACGGCGACTTCGCCTTCATCCAGCATATGGAGTCGCACCTCGCGGAGCGCGGCCAACTCGCGACGGTCATCCCTCACGGCATCCTCTTCCGAAACACCGACCAAGAGTACCGCGAGTGGCTCCTTGAAAACGACCTCATCGAGGCCATCATCGGCCTGCCCGAGAACCTCTTCGAGAACACCGGCATCCCCTCCGCGATTCTCGTGCTAAACCGCGACAAGCCCGCCGAGCGAGCAGGTAAGGTGCTTTTCTTCAACGCCGCTATCGAGAACCGATTCTACAAGGACACCGGGAGCGACCGGAACGAAATCATCGACCCCAAGGAAGAACACGAGGGCGACGAGCCGTTTCTCTATGAGGCGATGGAGAACCCGACTGGCATCGCGGAAATCAAGCAGATGTTCGACGCGTGGGAGAGCGAAGAACGCGTCTGCCGCGTCGTCTCCGCTGACGAAATCCGCGAGAACGACTGCAACCTCAACATAGCCCTCTACGTCGATACTACCGAACCCCAACCCAACATCGACGTAGCCAGCGAAATCGAAGAACTCCGAGAACTCGAAGAACAGTACGAATCGCTCAACGACCAGTTCACCGCCTACATGCAACAACTCAACTATGAGTGACGAGTTCGAATTCTATAAGAACCCGTCTGGAGAAGCGGGGATAATCCGGGCTCTCTGGGCAGGAGCATATTGCCCTGATGGATGGGAAACACGAACTATCGGAGACTCTGTAGACGTGACTGCTGGCAAAGCGTTTTCCTCAGAGGATTTCTCGAAAGACTCGTCTTGTGGCACTCCCCTAATTAAACGCGCCACGGTAAACAACAATCGACGGCCAGAGACGTTCCTTGCTACTGAGTTTGACGACAAGTATGCCGTCGAGGATGGCGACATCCTTGTCTCGATGGACGGGAACTTCGAGGGTATCCTGTGGAAACACGGACTGAGTGCGCTGAATCAGCGCGTGTGTCGTCTTAACCCTGATGATACACTCAACGCGCCGTACCTCGTCTATGCTCTTCAAGCACCGCTGAACTATATCGAGGCCGCAACAGGAGCGACGACAGTCAAATCGCTATCGACTCACGAATTCGATTACTTTGACCTGCCTATCCCGCCGCGTGCGGAGCAGGAGCGGATTGCGAGCGTCCTCTATACTGTGGACCAGATGATAAACACCACTCAACAACTCATCGACAAACACGAGAGGACTAAGAAGGCGTTGACGCAAGACCTTCTGCTTAACCCGGATGTCGAATCTCTGCGCGATACCCGATTAGGTCCGCTCCCCGAAAGCTGGAGTATTCACCGTATCGGTGAGTTTCTGTCGATTAATCCCGAATCGTTTGACACCGAGGCGTTCGATGACGACGAACTCCGTTACGTCTCCCTCTCCGACGTATCGTGGGGAGAGTTCGTATCGGAGCAGGCAATCGAGAGAGCCGACCCGCCGAGTCGTGCCCAGAGGGTTGTTCGTGAAGGAGATGTCCTCGTTGGAACGGTAAGGCCGCGCCAACGGAGTCACGCGATGGTGACGGACGAGCACGATGGCATCGTTGCATCATCAGGCTTCGCAGTTCTCCGATGCGGCGAACACATCCTGCCGAGATTTTTCATCGAGGAGATACTCTCCCACCGATTCTTCCGGCAGATGGATGCGTACGCGGCGGGTGGCGGATACCCTTCTGTGACCATTACTGATGTGAAAAACATGCACATCGCAGTTCCGCCAATCGAGGAACAAAAAGAGATAGCCGAAAAGCTGTCACAGGTGGACGCGAAAGAGGCGTCGCTTCAGAACCGACTACACGCGTTAGAGTCGGTGAAGACTGGCCTGATGCAAGACCTGCTATCGGGCGAGGTGAGGACGCCTGAGTCGCTTCTGGTGCGCGACGAGGTGGCCGAGGCGTAGCTCCGTCGCTGGCAAATCCTTTTAAACGAGTTCGTACTTATATTATATAATTAAAACTATGGCGCAGGTCGCGCCGGGTGTCCAAACGTGATTAGGGAACAAGATTTCGAGTATGATGTCCTCGCGTGGCTCGACGATGCGGGCTGGGAAACGTACGGAAACGACCAGCGGGATGGGGGTCGCCGCCTCGACGAGGAGTACGGGCGGAACGACAAGGAGACCGTCATCTACTGGCCCGAGTTCGAGGAGTGCATCATCCGCATCAACGACTACATCACGAGCGAGAATGTTGAGCGTGTGACGCGGAAGGTCCAGAAGACGCTCACCGAGGGCGATGACCTGATGGAGAAGAATCGGGCGTTTCACTCTCTCCTCCGAGGTGGAGTCACTGTCACCGTCGATACCGACAACGGCGTGGCCAAGCGCACCATCAAGCTCGTGGACTTCGAGACTCACGAGAACAACTCGTTCATCGCGGCGAACCAGTTCCGGGTGGCGAAGCACACGACGCGCATCCGACCCGACGTGGTGCTGTTCGTCAACGGCATCCCGCTCGTGGTGACGGAGTTGAAGAGTCGGGCGCAGGGGAACACGTACGAACACGCGGTGAACGACCTCCACGAGTACGAGGAATCAGTTCCGAAGGCGTTCGTCCCGTCGCTGTTCAACGTGGCCGCGTCGAATCTGGAGTTCCGCTATGGAGCCATTCGCGCCCCGCTCAAGCACTACAATCCGTGGCGACCGCCCGAGGTCGCTCGCGATACCCGCGTCCGGCCCGAAGCCGCGTTCAAAGAACTCTGTTCGCCGGGTAGAGTACTCAACATCCTCCATGAATTTGTGTTCTACCATGAGGACGCGGGCACCACTGCAAAAATCGTCCCGCGCCACCCACAGTACTATGCGAAGAACGCGATAGTCCACCGCGTCGAGGACGCCACGGCACGCACCGAGGCGAACAAGCGAGATGGCGTGGACTCTCCAAACGTGCAGGGGAGAGGTCTCATCTGGCATACGCAGGGGTCGGGGAAATCGTTCGCGATGCTCTACACCGCCCGCTCCCTCGTGCAACGGCACGGCGCACAGGTTCTCATCGTGGTTGATACCGACGACCTGAACGAGCAGATGAAGAACGACATCGAGAGCATCGGCCCCGGCTTCGGGAACCACGCCGTCGCCCAGAGCAAGAGCCACCTACAGAAACTAATCGAGACGGGGAGGAGCGGCATCGTCATCACGACCATCCAAAAGTTCGAGGAAATGCCAAAGGATGCGCAAGGCAACGATACGACGGTCGTGATGGCAGACGAGGCGCATCGGTTCATGGAGGCCGACCTCGGCACCCGACTCGAAGCCGCACTCAACCACGCTCACCACTTCGGGTTTACTGGTACCCCGGTGGATGAGCGTGAGCGGAACACGTGGGTGAACTACCAGTACGACCACGCCGATTCGGACGAACTATACCTGCATCGGTACTCTACGGTCGAGGCCTGCGAGGAAGGCGTCATCACGCGGGTGAACATCGAGGCTCGCGACGACATCGAGTGGACGGGGTACAGCGACGAACTTGACGCGAAGCATCGTAAAGAGTTCACAAAAATCTCCGAGACTGAGCGGCAGAAACGGATTCAGGAGGAAATTGGTGTCAACTCTCGGTCGGAACTGTCATCGTACGTGGAGGTGGTGACCGACGACATCGTGGACCACTTCCGGCAACACGTCCTCCCAGAGGGATTCAAGGGAATGGTCGTCACGCGGAGCCGCCGGTCTGCCGCACTCTACGGAGGGAATCTCAAGCGCAAGCTCGGAGATGACAACGTGCGGGTGCTGTACACCGATATGGAGGGGGACGATGAGCGACTCGCGCAGTTCCACACAACGACGGAGGAACGCACATCCATCGTGGACGAGTTTAAGCGACCGGGCGAGTCTCCACTGATGCTCGTGGTGTGCGATATGTTGTTGACGGGTTTCGACGCACCTATTCTGCGGACGATGTACCTTGACCGCCCTATTCAGAACCACAACCTCCTGCAGGCGATTGCGCGAACAAACCGAACACAGGAGGGAAAGGAGTTTGGTGAAATCATCGACTACACGGGCATCACTCGTGACATCGATGGGATGTTTGAGTACGCCGAGGACGAGATGGACGCCTACCTTGACGAGGACAAGGACGAGTTCATCGAGCAGTACGAGGCACTCATCAACGACATCTTCGCGATGTTCGACGGTCTCGACCGCGACGACCGCGAGGGAACCGCCGTGTTCAACAAGTGGTACGACTGCCTCGATACCGAGCCCAAGTTGGAGCAATTCCTTCAGAAGTGGCGGAAACTGAAGCGGCTCCGCGCGAACATAGCGCCGGACGAACGTCTGCTGAAGGACGGTGAACGGCTCGAAGACGACTACCGCTGGATACAGGCGCTCGCCCAAGCGGTTGATACGTCGCAACCGCCGCCACAGGATGATTTCAGGAGTCGCACGCTTGAACTGGTGGACGAGTACGTTGAGGTGTACAAGGAGTCTGAGGGAGGCGAACACGTGCGGACAATTAATGGTGCAGACATCGAAGCGGCTCCCGTCCGCATCGCCCGCAAGAAGGATGACCTGCTCGACACGCTGGATGCGCTCGAACAGATGTCGCCCAAGTACAAGATGCTGAGTGAGAAGGTCCAAGAAATCGCGGTCCGGTGGAATGATAACTCCCTGACCAGTGAGGAGGCGTTGGAGCGGCTTCGTGAGCTTGAGGTCGAAGTCGAACAGGCGGAGCAGGAGTTAGCGGGTTCGACGCGTGAAGAACGGGCTCGTGAGGCAATCAACGCGCTGTTGGATGAGGAGTACGGCGATGCGTTGTCCGCCGATGAGTCTACAGAGTCGGTGGCAGAGTTGGTTCTGTCGGTGTACCAGCAGACCGAGGAACAGATGCGGGGCGCGTTCGAGGAGAAGCTCCGCGAGCGGCATATCAGAAACCTCCGAACCGCGCTGGCCAAAGATGACCCCGAACCCAAGGAGATGGGGCTGGCGATGAGCGACGAGTTCCTCGAAGACGCCGTGTACTATCTCGATGAAACGGTTAATACGCGAATTCGGGCGCTCTAATACTGGCTGTTAGAAGTCGCCCAGCGTGGTGTTTTCCCGAGCTTCTGCGACTCCGGGGAGGTCCACAACATCGGAGTCTGCCTCCTGTCTCGCCTCTCGCCCGACGAGGACGGACGTGAGTTCTCCGGCTCCCTCTTCTCGCATCTGTAGCATCAGGTCAATTGACTCCTTGAGTTCATCTAACCTGTCTCCCATCTCCAGCGTCTCCAACACGGCTTTGTCAAGTTCGTCCCGCTCGGCTTCGGTATCCTCGCGGGTCGGTTCTTCGTGGGAGAGTTCGGCGTCCATCAGGTCATCGAACGCCGACTTGATTGCCTCCTTTTTTTCGTCCTCAAATTCGCGGGGGTTCGGCACCGTCCACAGTTCCGTCTCGTACACCTTTGTCTGCAGGCGAGTCATCCCCTGCCCGCCAGCACGTCGTCCCTTCAACTCGTTAGAGAGCCACACGACGCGGGAGTTAAGCAGACCGCCGAGAAGCTTCTGGTCAACGTCGCCGTGTGGGGCCACGTAGTAGAATTGGTCTCCCGTCGGGGCATCGGCATCGTTCCAAAAGACACGATGTGTCGTCCACGTGAACATGGTGGAGAGAATCTTGGGTCGCGAGAGGTTGCCAAGGTCGAACCAGATGTCCCGTGTTCGGGTCGTGGGGCGGTCATGATACCCTTGTTCCTCCCCTGATTCGATGTATTCGAGGAGGGCTCGATGGTCGTTTTCAGCCAGCCACTCCTTTACCTGTTGTTCGTCTGTAGTGCCGAAGTCCGCATCGTCGCCAGTCGCCTCCTCTACGTAGGGGTGCGAGTCGATGATGCTCCATTCGCTGGCGTCCTCGTTGGTTACCCGGATTCTATCCACCTGCCCAGTCGCCTTCAACGCATGGGTCGAGTAGGGTTCCAACCCAAGTTCGTCAAACTCGTCGGTGTGACCGAAGAAGAACGGGTTCGCCCCAGTCGTGATACCGCGACTGACGCCTGCGATGTCGCCCAGTTCAACGACGGCAGGATGGGCGTCGAGGTCGAAGTATAGCGGGGGTGCGAAGAAGAAGACGTTCCACTTCTTCTCGTGGTGAAGCGCCGCCTGTTTGCGCGTGACCAGCCGATAATCATCGTTCGTGACGAGCTTGTTCGGCTCGGCTTCCTCCTCAACGATGGCCGCGATGTCATCGATGCTGAGTTCCTGCTTCAGTCGGAGAAATTTGGCGACGTTCGAATCGCGCTCGCTCTTGTCGCTCTGCCGACGAAGGATGACGACGCTTGAATCCACCAACGCGTCATCGAACACCTGTCGGTCGAACTTGATTATCGCTCGTATTTCGTAGTTATCGAGCAGGAACTGTTGAACGTCCTCGCCATATTGGGTGTCAAGCCAGCGGTCACTTGTTATGAACCCGAAGTCGCCGCCGTCCGCAAGGAACTCGGTTCCGTGGGTGATGAAGTACGCGTAGATGTCTGAGTAGCTGGACATATCTTCAGCGTCGATTTCGTCGCTGGAGAGGTGGTTTCGAACCTTGTCCTTGTCGTCGATGTTCTCCTGTCGAATGTACGGCGGGTTCCCAACAACGGCGTCGTAGCCGCCGCGTTGGTCTCCGAGTCCCTCTTCAGTTTCTGTGCCTCCCGCCCCTGCCATCTCTCGCCCGCCGAGCTTCTGGTACTTCTTCACGTCGAAGAAATCCTTAATTTCTACGTCAACCCACTCAGTGTAGGCCGAGAGGTCTTGAATGGCGAGATTAATGGCGGTCAGGTGCGCGGGAAAGCGGTTAATCTCCACGCCGGAGAGGTGGCTGAGGATGTGTTCGTGACCTCCAGCGGGTTCAGGAAGTTTGTCGTGTAATCGATGGTATGCACTCACGAGGAAGCCCCCACTTCCACACGCCGGGTCAAGCACCGTGTCGTCTGAGGACTGGACCGTCAACCGCGTGATGAGGTCGCAGATGGCTGGCGGCGTGTAGTACTCCCCCATCGCACGGCGGCGGTCGGCGGGGATGACTCCTTCGTAGATGCGGCCAATCACGTCGCTGTTGAACTGGCTGAGGTCGTAGTCGTCCAGTTCGAGGATGAAGGCGCGGAGCTTCCCCTCCACGGCGTCAAGCGGTATCTCGCTGTAGATGTTGTCGTGTTCGTAGATGGCTTCGAAGTCCACCTCATCCACCAGATGCGAAAAGTACTCTTCGAGGTCTTCCTGCACGTGCGACGGACGCGGAACTAACGGGTCGATGTCTTTTGAATACGTCGGTGAAGACTCCAGAATCTTGTAGAAGATTACCTTGTTGATTATCAGGTACGCGGCCTGCTGTGCGAATTCACGTTGAACCTCTTCCCGTTCGTCCTCGTCGTCGCGGTCGTACTCGATGCCCTGTGCGGCAGTCCACTGCTCAAAATCTGACTGGAAATCCTCGTCTTCGTTGAGGTGGTTTTCGAGTTCGGTTTCAACTCGGGGCGACATATACTCATGGAGAGTGTTGACTCGCTCGATGAACACGTCATCCACCGCGTCCCAGTTCTTGTCGCCCTCCATGAGGTCTGCCACCTCGTCAAGAAGCGTGTCCGCGAACTCTTCTGGGTCAGAGATAATGTACGACTTCTGCGACCGTTCTAAGAGCGGGACACCCTTCTCAAAGGCGTCGAACACCACGAGCCGTTTCTCGTTGTACGTGCAGAAGAAAGGCGCACCGAGGTCTCCGGCGTAGCCGAATGCCTGTCGGATAACATCGGCGGAATACGGGTCGGTCTCGCGAGAGCCGTCACCATCAGGTCGCTTCGCCTCAACGATGAACACAGGGGCGCCGTCGTCGTCAAAGACCACGATGTCAGCCCGACCCGACAACCCGTCGGTGTACTCGGCTCGTACGTCACCGTAGGTGACCGAGCCTCTGTCTGGCCGTTCGCTGATGGCGGCCTTGAGGTACGCGAAGAAGTCGAAGTGGATGTCTGCTTCACTCATAGTCCCAGAATATTACGACCATATAGCTCCCCTTAGTAGTACTTTTCTGAACCATTTGTCCGAAAGAAGTCCACGCTGATGGACTCAACACCAGCATCGACACGGACGAGACGCGTATCACCATCGATGCCGAAGAGGTGGTGGCCTGACTCCACGACTTCGAGGGAGAGTTACCATCCGCTGATTTGGAGACTACAACGGCGAACCACGAGGACTGGGACGACTACACGATGACAGATGCGGGAGAGTCGCTATTTGGCGGAGATTGAATGGTGTTCATTCTGGTATGAATTCGTCTGAGAAGGCGTTTTCTTGAATTCGAGCGCAATAGCCTGTGAGGAACACCTTACGAGCCTGATGGTTTGTCAAAATCCATCCTCCGACTTATTGATATGAACGGGGTGGGAGGTGTGAATTCAGACCTTCATCAGTCGACCCAAACAGAGAGTAACCAGCAACAGTAGAGAAAGAATAGTCGAATAGCCGGCCCACTAATTCTCTGATCTACCTCGGTTGAAATTTCCAGCAACTTCTGATCTGCTCTATGCGTGTTAGTATATAGGCTATATCCGGTGTGTGGTGGAAATGTGGAAAGTGACCGCCTTCTTGCGGTTTCAAAATTCAAACTTTCCAGAGAAGCGCAAACAGGTTATTCTTCTCTTGGGTCAGGCACCAACTCACGGTGTTCACCGTCTCTCCACTCTTTCACACGGTCTCCCACCCAAGACTTCTTGTAGCCTTCAATCACTCTGGCGACGTCGGTATATGTGGTGTCGTTGTCATCATTCCAGGGCTCGTAAAGCCGGATTGTCTACTGTATTACCTATTATATGGCTCTTCATGCTGTTGGGGTGTCTGTGAGCGAGATGTCCTTAGGACTCAACCAATGAGCAACAGCAACAGCGACCCCGCTACACCGCGAGACGAGATCGAAGAAGGAGATAGCGTAACGATCCAAACGCAAGCAACAGTCTTCGATATCTTTGATGACGGGGATCTCTGGGTCGAGGTCGACGGTAATCGTGGCACAGATCCTGGAGCGTGTTGAACGCATCGAGGGTCTCGCCGAGCTCCTCGGGCGACAGCGCGTTGTAGTCGACCGTCCGAAGCGACTCACACGCGCGGTTCAGTTCATCAGCGATCTCGCGGGCCGTGGTCGCCGATCCGACAGCCTCGGGGGCGGCCTCAACGGTCGCCGGTGTGAACATGGGCGCGCTCGTCCCCTCACTGCTCGCAACGAACGTAGCACTGGGGCCGATCACCGCGCCGGTGTGGCTCA
>Ga0306867_1000953_pt1 | contig 14644 bp, 14 predicted proteins | sample AntRauTorckE6831_FD_190432 | JGI IMG/M metagenome (GOLD analysis project Ga0306867, IMG submission 190432) | Saline lake microbial communities from Rauer Islands, Antarctica - Metagenome Torckler E6 #831 (v2) (version 2) | ecosystem: Environmental > Aquatic > Non-marine Saline and Alkaline >... | reverse complement strand
ATAAAGCTTACAGGCGTGAAATCTTGTGTTCAAATCATGTTCACAATTGAGGATTGACCGTGATATACCATGCATGTGGTTCGTATCCTCCCTTTGTGTGCTATGGTAGGTACACTTATAGGATACGTCCCACCTTTTCTTTTTCAAGACAAGGTCTCACATGTATTGTATATCAACACTCGTCAAGTCGAACAAAAACGAATTATAGTAAAAAAGGCTTGCATATGATAAAATACACATAAGAATATTGAAAGCCTTTTCTACAAATATAAAATTAAATAATCCCTTTATAGGTACGTTAGACATTAATTTAAGCTAATTTTACAAATAATGTATGAAAGCGATTTAAGGAGGTTGCCATGACACAGGGCATTGTACTTGCAGGAGGCTATTCTTCACGCGCTGAAACAAATAAGATGGGTTTTTTATATCAAGGCAGCCCATTGATTCTATCGACTATTGAAACCATGATGCCGTATGTAACCAATATAATCGTCGTGAGCGGGCATTATCATGATGAACTGAGCACCATGCTCAAAGATGTCTCTGATGTCACCATTGTTTACAATAAGAATTATGACCAAGGCATGTATGCATCGGTGAAGACGGGAATGGCTGATACTTTTGAAGATGTATTCATCATTCCAGGCGATGTACCACTTGTGAGACCCTCGACCTATGAACAATTGAAGGCGGCAAAAGGGCTGATCAAAGTGCCCTCATACAATAATCAAAGAGGCCATCCGTTATTCATGGACAAACGGCTTCGCAAATGTTTGCTTGAATCACACACCATAACGAATCTCAAGGCTTTCAGAAATGCTCAGGGCTTTGAAACCATACCTGTAGATGATCCTGGAATTCTTGTTGATATCGATACGCAAGAAGCATATTTTCAGTTGTTGAAAAATACGAACAAAGGATTGATATGAATGAAAAGACTGTTAAAGAACAAACGCCTGGTTGAAGGCGTGATACTAAGCATCATAATGAGTGTTATTCTTTTGAATCTATGGGCGCTCACCTTGTCTTTGAGTGCCCCTTATGAAGCGTATACGCTTTTTACATTTGCAGAACTCGGGGCAGGTGAAAACACCTGGAGTGTGTTTGGAACCATCATAAGCATTGCCTTTTATCTGTCAATTCTTACCTTTCTTGTATCAGGGGGAAGCATCCTGCTGAAAAAGACCGGAGGCATCAAGGCTTCACTCATCTATCTGCTAGGATTTGAAGGCGCCTTGATTGCGTTTCATGCATTCACCCAGTATTTATCGGTTTTGGCCTTGATGCTCACGATTTTAAATGGGCTATTGCTGGTCGCCTTGTTTGTGCTTGTGCATATAAGAAACAGGACCCTTGAAGAAGGCACGGAAGATTCAGAAGAGGACCCTGAGTTTGATGGAACAAGAATCCCGCTTTATGTGCTGTTGATCGATATTGCCTCCATCATTGCGCTTTTGACAACGTTTGTCATTCCGCTCTTCTCTGAGGGTTCAACAGGCGCAATTTATGATGGTATCCTCGGCAATGTGCTTTTCAAAAGTGATGCAAACCTTGTCACCACAGGCGGGTTCATTGTCAATTTTTCCGTATTCATTGCCATCCTTCTTTATTTTTCCAATGCCCTTTCCTATTACTTCTTTGACAAAAAGATCTTTGTCAAAAAATCCGACGGGCTCATAACCATGGCATTCATAACGACGCTTGTGTTTTTCATGAGTGGGCTGGGTATCAACATCTATTATTCATTCAAAGGAGAAGCGGTTCAGACATTCGCCTATATTCCTTTTGTGATCATGGTCGCCATCATGCTCACGCATTCAGTCATCAAGGGCATCTTCAGCAAGTATTACGACTATGATCCCTTAGGTGTAAGTAAAAAGCGGTACGCGCACATAGAACCCTTGCTCTATGTCTTTTTGCTGTCTGCGATTGCGGTGGCGATGTTGTTTTTGCCGATCATCACAATAGACATTGTCTCAACTGGATACAGTGACGTCGTCAATCTGAGTGGTTTTGATATTCTAAGAGATTATGTTGAACTCGAAAGAGGCTATCAGCTTGTAGCGTTTGTGCTTACTGTAATGCTTTTTTCTGTCGGGATATCGTTAATTGTTTCGGTATCGGGGTACCTGTCCAAATACCGACGGTTCGATTCCATCGTCAGATTTTCCGCAATCATCAACGTGTTCTTTGTCTTCATCATATCAGTATCAGGGTATTACTTTAAAATCGCAAGGGAAATTAATGAGACCGTGCTCAGTGATATTCTGACCTTTTACGGAATACCACTTTCTTCAGCCATTGATTATGACTACAGCTTTGGGACCGATGCAATCTATGCATTGATCGCGGCCTTGATGGTCGTAGTCGTGATGTTTTTTAGAAACGCTTTCGACAGGGACCTTTATACGGCGGACCTGGAACTCTCAGGCAGTAACAATCTAGGCTCTCAAGCCTCATCCCTCGCTTCAGGAGGGCTCGAAGAGACACCCCAGCACACCTTTGACCCCGCGCCGGCTTTCAGTGCACTTGACGATCAGATGAACGATTTTGAAGAGGACCTTGAAAAAAGAGAGCAGATGAAAGTTCAAATCCGATCCCTTAACAAACTCGTCCATTTCATTGTCGATTATGCGAAGAATTCAAAGAAGCATCTATCCTATACCCCTGAAAAGATCGCGGCGTTCGTATCCGGCCTTGGAACCAGCAGACTGTGCATCTTACAAGGGATGTCTGGTACTGGTAAGACGAGTCTTCCAAAGATCTTCGCAGAAGCCATCAACGGAAACTGTGACATAGTAGAAGTCGAATCATCATGGAAGGACAAGAACGAACTGCTCGGATATTACAACGAGTTTTCCATGAAGTACACCCCGAAGAAATTCACACAGGCGCTTTACAAGGCGGCTTTGAATCCTGAAATTCCCACATTCATACTGCTTGATGAGATGAACCTTTCAAGAATCGAATACTATTTCTCCGACTTCCTATCGCTCATGGAAAACGAAGAAGATAATAGAGCAATCAAACTCGTCAACGTCACTCTTAAAAAGATGAATGAAGGAGAGGCTAGCGAGTACAGGGCGCTTTCAAACGGTACGACCCTTAAAGTGCCGAGTAACGTATGGTTCATCGGTACGGCGAACCGGGATGAGTCAACCTTTGTCATCTCCGACAAGGTCTATGACCGCGCCTACACGATGAATTTCACGAAACGAGCGTCCAAAATCAGAAATTATGCCGATCCCATTGCCCCGGAATTTTACGATTACGAAACCTTGAGTACGTTGCTTGAAGACGCCAAGGAAAACGGGGACTTCGATGCGGAAAACAATCAAACCATCAAAGACGTCGAAAAGCTCCTTGCGCCCTACAACATTTCCTTTGGGAACCGAATTCGCAATCAGATAGAAGCCTTTGTGAACGTATACAAAGCCTGTTTCGAGCATGAAAATGTTGAAAAGGACGCCGTCGAAAGCATTCTATTGACAAAAGTGGTGTCAAAACTCGAATTGAAAGTCATCGATGACAAGGAATCGCTTGAAATGGGATTTGAAAAACTGAACCTGCCCCGTTGCGTTGAATTCATCAGTCAGCTTGATGATGAATGATGAAAAGACATCCTACCAACACCGTGTATGAATCCTACGCAAGGTTTGCGTCGCTCATGCATGATGTCAATGACTTTGTGAACACCCACCCATTCATGACCTTCATCGAATTTGACAACTACGTATCCCATGAGATAACCCTTTTTTCAATCGATCCAAACCTGGATTTCAATCAATTGGAAACGTCTATCCAAAAAATCAGAAAGAGCCTGCCTTCACTCAAGAGAATCTTTGTAAAACCAATCATTTCGCTTAAGGATGTAGAAGATGTCATGCCGGTTGAAAACACCCGCATCATCAACCAAAAGACATTTCTTCATCTGGCCAACCACAGCCACAACGTGGCGAACATCACAAAAAGAGGCGTCAAGCCACGTAGACTCCTGACAAGGTTGAACGAAGACGATTACGGGATCTATGAAAACATCGTCTTTTGTAACACCGTGGATGCCATTTTGGCCTACGTAAGAAAAAACCGAAGGATGCTTGAAAATGTCCTCTATGCAAGTGACATGATGGAGTTCAATATCCTCGAAAAAATGAATCACATGAACTTCTTTTTAGCACTTGGAAAATTGCAGACGGGCTATATTCGTGATTTTAATCAGTATCTGAGTCTTTCAAGAAGGCTTCTTCATGACCTCGCCCATATTGATCGCACACTCAAAGCAAGACTGAGTAAGCCAGTTTACAAGAAAAACAAAAGACGCAACAAGCGCATCAGACTTAAAAAGACCAATATATTTCTAAAACAAAAAGACTACAGACAAACATTCAAAATGTACAAATTCATGCGGTCGAAGCCCACTGAAACGCAAGCGGACAAACCACAATCATGGGACGAAAAAACATTAACGGAAAACTATTTACGCTATGTGCAGATGCTCATGCTTTTTGCGATTGGTCATTTCAACTTCAAACGCACTAAAAACACAAAAATGGATCTAAAAGCACTGGACACATCCTTCAACAACAAGGAGTGGACGCTTGATGTCAAAGCCACCAAGCGTCGTGAATTGCTTTTGACGTTTAAAAAGGATACGTCTTATACCATGCTTCTGACAGACAAGCATTTTGAGAACGGGGAAGGTAATGAACCAGAAGGCAATGGAAAAATCGATGAAACGATTTATCTGAGCCCTGTCAGTGAATCTTATCTCAAGCGTGAAGACGTCTATGTCAACGTGGACGACATCAATTCATTCAGACGTCTCCAACAGCTCCTTTTAAAAGGGATGATTTATTCGGATACAAAACGCGATGTCTGCCCATTTTGTGGGGGAACACTTAAGAAACACAAAAGACATGCACTGTATCAGTGTCAGGACTGCATGCTTCAAATCAATGAGGCCATATGCAGTGAAACCGGTCAATTCTTTGTCTATACTGACAATGCGAATCAGAGAAAACAGGCTACTTTGAAGACAGACTCCCTTGATGATGACGACTACTATGTGGACAAGAAAATAGAGTCCCTCATGTTTTTCAGGAATATCACCAAAATCAGCGAAGAGGGTAAAATCATCTGCCCACACTGTAATAAGGTCCATGATAGTTGATAAAAGTACTAGGCAATTGAACGTTATATTTAGCCTGAGTAAATAGTACCATACGCAAAAAAGACGGCCGGTTTTCAGACCGTGACCGTCCTTTTTATTAACTACAATTTCGGGTTGAACCTAATTTTTCCATTTAATTCCCTAAAAACTATTGTAAAAGGCTTACATTTTTTGTTATAAGGCAAAGTTACATAAACATAATAGACTTTCAATTCCATCATCTTTGGATGATGTTTTTAAAAGAAGAGATTGTATGTAACAGACAAGTCCTTTAATACGTTGGCATCATACGTTTCCATAAAGGGGTTTATGATGCATAAAAGTGAGCCTGTTTCCATTTTTGACATTTAGCGTTCACGGTATCCTGAAAAGCATTCGTAAAATGTTAGTGCTTACATGGTTTAGAGACTTAAACAGTGTTTTATACCCATAAAAACAATGAAATAGAAGGAGATATATATGAAGATTTTTAAAGACCACAACAAAGAACTGGAACTGGAAATGGATTTGTACCTGAACAGCCTCCAAAAAGGGTCCAACAGCTTTTTGGAAGGGACGAAGGCCTACCTTCGAGAAGAAGCCGAGCAGTTTGACAATCGCATCAAGTATGTAATAGAACAGGAAAAAGAAGCGGACGAGCATCTAGTAAACCTCAAGTACGTCCTTTTCAGATACAACCTTGTTCCTGATCTCAGTGCGGATATTTTAGAACTCATGGATTCCATGGACGATATCGCCGATATTGCCAAGGAAGCCCTTTTAGATTTTCGAGTCGTAAGACCCGATATTCCCAAGTCTCTCAGAGATGATTTTGGTCATATTGCCAAAAAATCCAACCAAGCCGTTGAAACTGTCATCCAGGGTGTCAGGATATATCTTACGGAATTTAGTACGGTTGAAGACTATATTACCAAGACCTATCTTTTTGAATCCGACGTGGATACGCTGCTTTATAATTTGAAAATCAAGATTTTCGATGAAAACCTTGATTGCACACTTGGTGAGAAACTCATATTGAAAGACTTTGCGGACCAACTCGCAGAACTCTCGGACATCGCTGAAATAGTCGCAAACAAGCTTTCGGTGTTCAGGTTCAAAAGGAGCATATGATGAATAGGATGTTTACAATCAAGAAGGTGCATAGCCTATGGAAATACTAGCCACAGTCATTTTTCTCTCGGCCGGCCTGTTCATGGGGTGGTCGCTTGGAGCAAACGATGCAGCAAACATATTCGGAACAGCCGTAGGAACACGCATGATCACGTTTAAAACCGCAGCCATCATTTGCAGCATATTCGTCGTTATAGGAGCTGTTGCAGGTGGTTCTGGAACCTCAAACACTCTCGGAGAACTCGGTGGCATCAATAAGATAGCCGGTGCGTTTGCAGTTTCCGCCTCCGCAGCATTCACAGTCATGATGATGTCCAAAAGAGGCTTGCCGGTCTCCACTTCGCAAGCCATCGTTGGTGCCATCATAGGGTGGAACGTATTTGCCGGTCTTCAAACGGATACAACTGTTGCGGCAGACATCGTTCAAACCTGGGTGTTCACGCCAATCCTTGGTGCGATCTTTGCAATTATCATTTACTGGATTGTCAAATTCATGATCGAACATACCAAGATACATGTAGTCAAAATGGACAAGTACACACGATACGGTCTTGTCATAGCGGGCGCGTTTGGCGCGTACAGCCTTGGTGCAAACAATATCGCAAACGTCATGGGGGTATTCATCAACGTATCTCCGTTCAATGACATCGATGTAGCAGGGCTTTTCACCATCACAGGGGTACAGCAACTCTTCTTACTCGGTGGGCTCGCGATAGCCGTAGGGATCTTTACGTATTCCAAAAGAGTGATGATGACCGTTGGAAACAGCGTCTTCAAACTGTCTCCGATTACAGCATTCGTTGTCGTTCTCGCCTCCGCATTCGTACTTTTCGTATTTTCATCCCAAGGGCTTTACACCTTCCTCACTTCAAGAAATCTACCTGCCTTTCCTCTGGTCCCAGTATCACAATCACAAGCAGTGGTTGGAGCCATCATGGGAATCGGCCTCGCCAAGGGCGGAAGAAACATTGATGCGTCAAAAATAGGCACGATAGGCATTGGTTGGGTATTGACCCCACTGATTTCCATGCTGCTCTCAATTGTTGCCTTGAATGTCTTGCAGAATGTTTTCCTGCAATCAGTAGTCGGTTAAAGAATCGAGTGTCTTAATCAACGTGGATTGTAAGATTAAGCTATACAAATAAAATAGCCATTCGTGATACACTCTAATTGTATTTCCAACCATAGAAAACAAAGGAGTGATCACAAATGACCTATACCCATATTACCATGGATGAACTAGTGATGATAGAATCTTATTATCATCACAGTGTTCCAGTTGCCAAAATAGCTACTTATTTAAATCGTACTCGAACACCGATTTATAATGTTATCAACTTCTTCAAAGCAGGCCATACAGCTTTCGATTATTACCTGCGGTATAAGGAAAACAAGAAACAGTGTGGACGACAAAAAACTATTTTACCACAAGAACAACAGCTTTATATCAAAGGAAAAGTAGCTGAAGGCTGGACGCCTGATGTCATTATTGGCCGTAAAGAAATGACAATAGACTGTTCCGTACGAACGCTTTATAGACAATTTAAAGAAAAAATATTCGATGAAGCTACCCTCCCTATGAAAGGGAAAAGGAAGCCAAATGGACATCAAGAACGTAGGGGTAGACAAGCCTACAAACGAAATATCTCTGAAAGAATAATAGATTATCCAACGTTTAAAGAAGAATTTGGTCATATCGAAGGAGATACCATCGTAGGTGTCCGCCATAAAAGTGCTGTCATTACTTTAGTGGAGATCTTGTCGAAAGCTATCATTACTTTAAAGCCCGAAGGGCGTAAAGCATGCGACATTGAGACTGCCATGAACCAATGGTTTCAATCCATTCCGAGAAATTTATTCAAATCTATCACCTTTGATTGTGGAAAAGAGTTTTCTAATTGGAAATCTTTGTGTAACCAGCATGATATCGCTATCTACTTCGCTGACCCCGGGACGCCGTCACAACGAGCTTTAAATGAGAATTCTAATGGTCTACTGCGAAAAGATGGATTACCAAAAGAAATGGATTTCAACGAAGTTGACCAGACTTTCGTATCGTCTGTTGCACATAAACGGAATAAAATCCCGAGAAAGTCACTAAATTATCAAACGCCGTTGGAAGTTTTTATGAGTTACACGGATAAAGATAGTTTGTCTAGCTTAATTTGACAAATCAGAACAAATAAAAGAAACTGCTATCAGTTGATAGTCCCCCCTAAAGTGGACTCTGCAAATATACAAAATCGCAGAATCCATTTGGGGGGCTTTTTTCATGCCGATAAATCAAGAAAGTAGCGCTATCATGAAGCGAATTGCAAACTTCATTGTAAACAAACGCATAGTCATCATCCTCGAGACAATCACCTCACTAAGTTTGAAACAATAAACTTAAATAGTATAGAAAAAACTTGTGTCCAAACCTAATTATGGTATAATTATGGTATATTAAGGAGTGGTAATCATGCCTCGTATTATACCTATCAATGAACTGAAAAACACAGCAAAAATCTCGAAATATATTGAAGAGAGCAACGAGCCTGTCTACGTTACAAAAAACGGTTACGGGTCCATGGTCATTATGAGTTTAGATGTATATGAACGAGAAATCGCTAAAAATCAAGTGATTCATCTAATCAATGAATCACTGAAAGACAAAAATAGTAATGATGGGAAGATTGAAGGGTCAAAATTCATAAATGAAATGAAAGCCAAATATGGAAAATGAATATGTTTTATTTCCCAAGGCCCAAGAGGATTTAGAAAACATATTCAAATATATTTCCGTAACATTAGCCAATAAAGATGCTGCACTTCATCTAATTAACAAGTTTGAAGCTAAATTTAACTCATTGGCACTTTTTCCAAACGCATATCCACAAATCAATCATCCTGGTGTGAAGGTTGAGAATGCAAGAAAATGCCGTATTGATAATTTTATGATTATCTATGTTTATGATGACGCAAATTCAAATATTGAAATCATAAGAATTGTGCATTGCAAGCAAAATATCTATCGAATGCTATGAATGAAACAAATAAAACAAACAAAAAACCCTTGCAGTGTGAGAAGTTGGTCATTCTCGCCGGCAAGGGTCTATTTTATATTAACAGTAGTTAGTACGAAAAGCCGTTTAAATCAGTAATCAATTAGTTTATGGGGACATATCCTGATGCTTCCACAAGCGTTTGTCCTTCACTTGAAAGGATCCAGTCAATAAAGGGGTCGATGTTCGAGTTGTCGCTGCCTGCGGTGATTGAGTAAAAGGAATCCGCGACAGGATAGGTTCCATCAATGATGGAGTCCTTTGAAGGCACGACACCTTCGAGTGAAAGATGCTTGATATCGTTGTTGTCTACGAGTTCCATCGAGTAATAACGGAATGAAAAGCCCAAAGCGTTCTTATGGTTTTTGTAGTTGGCCGTACTTGATATGATGCTACCCATGCCACCGACCACAAGTTCACTTGGTGGTTCACTGAGCGCCTTGTCTCCCATCATGTTTTGAAGGGCGGTTTGTGAACCGCTGCCTTCAGGTCTTTGAAAGGCCTTGATGGCTTCATCGTTTCCGCCAACGTCTTTCCAGTTTGTGATTTCACCACTGTATATGGCTCTTATTTCTTCGATTGAAAGATCATCAACGGGGTTTTCCTGATTGACGAAGAAGACAAACGCCTCTTTTCCAATCGGTGTCATGGTGAGTTCGACGCCATTACGCTCTGCATAGTTTTCCTGACTTTCCGAAGGACCGGCTGCGAAAATCATATCCACTTCACCGTCGATGAGGCGTCTGTAGGCTTCGCCGGTCTGCGTGGATGAAACGAGACTGTAATTGGAGCCGTAGGGATCGTAAGATCCTTCTTCATACACGGCTTCAGTGAAGGCCGAATATACCGGGTAAAGTGCCGTTGCACCATCAAGTCTGAGTGGATTGTTGTTCATCGAAAAACTCGCGTCCTCATCGAGTCTGGCAAGGTCTTCGCTTCCTGTGAAAGGTTGAAAATCATAAAGGTTGATGCCGCGTTCTTCAATGCTTAGGGCATTCAGGTGATTTTCATATGCGTAAATCCCTACGCCACTTACCATAATAAATGTTAGAAGTCCCCCACTGATACCTAGAATAACTTTTCTTTTCCATTTCAGGAAGAAAAGACTAAAGACGGTAAACAGAAGAAGAACAGGTAATATCCAGGAAACATTTTGAAAAAAGATATTCATATAAGGGAATTTGATGGTCATGGCGCTCATTAGGAAACTTGTGAATGCCACGGGAATCATGATGAATAAAAGCAGTGAAAACAGAATGATTTTAACGATGGTTGGGTAATTTCTCACAGACACACATCCTCTCACGTATAAGTATACTATTTTTGTTCATGATAGCATAGGCTTTTTTTGTAGTAGCCTTTATCACGTGAAAGGAATCCAAAATCGACGAGATCGCGTCTCAGGGTGCAGTAGTCGGCATGGTGTTTTTTCAAAATCCCGTCTACGGCATTTTCCTTGTAGACTTTGTCCTATTCAAAAGCCTTGGCGATTTTGTACTGAACCCCAGAAGTTGGACAAACAATAATTAAATAACACTTAAGGAATGATGATGGTATTGAGCCGGTCTCCTGAATAGCGAATGAGACTATGTTTCAAGCCCATATTACGTTTCGCAATAAGTTTGGATTTATCAGGAATAATTGTATTAACTCATAGGACTTTACAAACAACCATTGATTACTGATTGTAAATCGGAATCAAATTACTGTATAATTGCAGTTAAAGTTTGAAATTAAAGAAGGCCGTCTTTTTTGACGGCCTTCTATTGGGTTATCAAGCTAATAAATGTCTTGCTTTTCATTTACCTAGAAGTAGGGTTTGTTAATTGACAATAATGACGAACAAGGGGCTATAGAGACATTATAATGATTCTTTATATTGCATGATCATTTGATGATATTCTCTATAACTTTCAACATTGATGCGCACTTCGAACAACAGGTAATCAAGATTGTGTCTGATTGAATGAAGAATATTGAAGGTCGGATCATCCCAGTAATCTTTTATTTCGTCCAAAGTAATGTCAATCGCCTTTAAGACGTCTGCCTTGTCCACATCTTTGAAGACTTTTTCATTTAAATTGGAGGGATCGACAGGACGGCCTTCTTTAGATTGTTCAATGAGGTGCTTGGTATGCCCTATGATGCAATCTTTGCCTTTGCAGCTACCACAGAAGCTTTCCCCAAGACAAATGCTTTCTAAGGCAGTATCCATGGATTGGTTGTAGACACGTAGATGCTTTGCTACACGCTGAAATGTTGTGAACTCTTCCCTGCGATAAACCATGACGCTCTTTAAAAAGATACTTACGTATGTGACTAAGATAAGCGAGAGGATCATAGTGAACGATAAGTCACTTAGCAAAGTGCCTTCATAGGCTTCGAAGAGTTTGATGATTCCGTAGCTTATGAACAACAAACTGGAAGCCAGACGGATATAATAATCAGGAATTTGCTCACCGAGTTTTCGCCCTACGATAATCCCGATATAAGAGACGAGCATCATCGCTGGTACGGTGGCCATCAAAATGAGAAAGGGCGCTTGAGAATCACTGGCGAATGCCATGGTTGCAATCTGGGTCTTATCGCCGAGTTCGCCGAGAAAAAATGCTAGCGAGATTGTAGCGATGGGACCATAGTTAGCGATTTTTGAAGTTTCTTCCTCACCACGGTTGAAAAGCGTCAAGTAGGCGAACAAAACGAAGACCATCCCAACGAGATACGTGATATAGTGACTTATGATAATCGTTCCGAGCATCATCCCAAGAACAACCGCCAATGCGTGATTGACCAATATGCCAATAAACACACCACTAAGCACCAGTGTCAATTTATAGCGGGTCGCAAAAGACATTGCCAGAATTTGTGATTTGTCCCCAAGTTCGGCAATGAATATAATAAAAAATATGGGAGCTATTTCCATAATCATTGGATCACGTCCTTTTTTCACAAAAAACATTCTATCAAATTAACTGTGACAGGGCAACATGTGGGTAATAGAAATTCAACTGTGAAGCATCATGAGTCATTGAGTGATGATATCATGCTCGGTATCTAAGCAAACAAAACGGAATGACCTGGCTTAATGCCTTGGTCATTCCTTATGCCGCAATTGAATGGGTATATATCAGTTTGACGACATCAAAACCATTCTTTAGGTGCTTTGGCGTCTGGTGAACACTGTTGAACTCAGGAAGATGACAACCATCACAATCCCTACAAGATAGAAAAGCAGTGACATGTCATAATCGGCAATCAATCCAATCAGCGGAGCGAATACGGCCACTAACAGACTTGTGGTTTGTGCTTCAACGCTAAGCATGCTGGCACGTTTCTTTGAATCCACTGTATCGCCCAGCCTTTGTACCATGAGTGGGCGTCTGATGTTAAGGAAGATATAGAGGAAGAAGAAGACCAGAAATACCACAATGATTGACTCTATGAACACGCTCAACAAAATCAAGAGGGCCCCACTAAACAACCACATGTATTGTACGATTTTTTTCGGTGATCCTACTTTCTCTACTCTATGAGCCTGTTTAGATGCATACGCACTGGCGAGATAAATCACCGCATAAATCACACCAATATAGATTTTAGAATGTTCATCTTCATTCAATGTGTCAAAAACCATATATCCAAGAGTCATGCTTACAATCAAAGGCTGGATGTAGTCCTTGATACTTTTAAACCCAGCTTGATACGTTGAAGCATTAAGCAGCAAGCCAGTTATTTTCCAGTGACTGAATGCGTATTTTATACTCTCGATATTGTGCGTAATGAATTCCTTGAAATGAAAATCTGAATCATGGCGTTCATTCAATGAATCAGGATAAGACATAATCAGGAACAAATCCAGAGTATAAGGAACAATCGCGATTAAGAACAGATACCTGATTTCCGGTAAATAGAGTACAAACACAATGGAAATCAAACTCATGATTGTTGAACCAATCAGGGAATAACTTCTTGTAGTTCCATAGACCTTGCTTTTTGAATCTTTTATCTCTTCTTGATCCAAATAAGACATGATGATTGATTTATGAGTTCCACTTCTAAACGCTTCACCCAAAGCGTAGAAAAGCATCGCCAGTGCAAAGATGAAAAACGTAGAGCCTAGAAAGAAAATCACAAACGAGATAATGTAAAAAATGAAACAGGCGTAAAGTTCCGTCTTCTTCCCATACCTGTCGGCGATGACACCAGAAGGGATTTCGAATATATATACAATCACTTCACGTATTGAGTATAGTAACCCTACATGAAAAAGAGTCAGATCGGACTGTAGAAAGAAAATAATCATATACGGTTCAAAGAATCTTAAGTTCTTTAACAGTCCATAAAACCCGAATTTTATGATTTGTTTTTTTGTCTTTTCTCATTCATAAGTAAACTCCCTTTGATGCTTGTCTAAATATCAACACCATCATTTGGGTGACTGGTGTAAGAGTTAATACTTTCTTAGTTTATAAGCAATTGGTTCAATGAATGTGGCATTTTCAAAATACGAATATATATATATCACATTTTATATAAATCCGTACAGAAGTGCAACTGTTTTCTTATGAAACATCAAAATTGAATCGCACACGTTCACTTACTTCCTATTAAATTTTGTTCTTTTCAAGACAAGTGCTGATAAGTGAAAAATGCTCGTTTTTTTAATTACACTAAGTATGCCAAGTCAAACTAATCATCCTGGACCTATGCATTATAATTGTGACTAAGTAAATTAATTTTATAAGTATATCTTAAAAACTACAGATATTTGCTGGATCTCTTTGCGCTCATGAACGAACATATTAATGAAATTATTTTTGTCAGTATTGAAGTAAAGTATATTAGTTAAAAATTAATTAAAGGCAGTGATCATCTATATTTTTGAAAAATAGTATTAAAAATTTATTTATGTAAAGACTATCGCAAACACAATTATGATATGTAAACAAATTTTAAATCAGCACTTGTCTTGAAAAGAACATTAAATTTCAAAAAATAGGGTATGTAGTATTGCGGTTAAGCACCAGTTAGTTTTACGATTTAAGGAGGTTTGAATGTTGAGTTGTAAATGATGTAAGACCAAAAAAGAGAAAAAGAAATAGGTAAGTGATATCCTATAATCGAAGTAAATTGAAGAGGCGCTTCACGTTGTGTTTTTTCTTGTTCAACGCATGCCTTTTCTGAATGGGTGAAAACCATCAAAGTGAGACTGAAGAAAGGCGGTTGGATCGTTTCAGATAGAGTTTCATCTGATGGTTGAGATCATCAAGGTCGTAGAAAGACAATTCGCTGTAGAATCGCTGGGTGTCGTTTCTGT
>Ga0306867_1000948_pt1 | contig 14691 bp, 24 predicted proteins | sample AntRauTorckE6831_FD_190432 | JGI IMG/M metagenome (GOLD analysis project Ga0306867, IMG submission 190432) | Saline lake microbial communities from Rauer Islands, Antarctica - Metagenome Torckler E6 #831 (v2) (version 2) | ecosystem: Environmental > Aquatic > Non-marine Saline and Alkaline >... | reverse complement strand
GAGTCGTCGGCTTCGACGTTTCCGCGCAGCCGCCCTGATCAATCGCCACATCCACAATCACACTGCCTTCCGGCATGCGCCTGATCATATCCCGGGTGATCAGCTTGGGCGCAGAAGCGCCGGGAATCAGCACTCCGCCGATAACCAGATCCGACTCGCAAACCGCCTCGCTGAGCGTTGCCACCGTGGAAAACAAGGTGCTAACCCGGTTGCCATAAAGATGGTCAAGGTGGCGCAACACATCCATATTGCGATCAAGTACCGTCACCTGCGCCCCCAGCCCTACCGCCATTGCCAGGGCATTCTGCCCCACTACACCGCCGCCGATAATCGCAACTTTCGCCGGGGAAACTCCCGGCACACCGCCCAGCAAAACACCACGGCCACCTTGGGCCTTCTCCAGACAATGTGCCCCAGCCTGAATCGACATTCGTCCTGCCACTTCCGACATGGGCGCCAGCAACGGCAGCCTGCCGTGACGGTCGGTGACCGTTTCATAGGCGAGGCAGGTAGCGCCCGATTTTACCAGGTCATCGGTCTGGGCCTGATCCGGCGCCAGATGCAGATAGGTAAACAGGGTATGGTCCGGCGTCAGCAACGCCCTTTCCTTGGCCTGGGGTTCTTTGACCTTGACGATCATTTGTGCGGCAGCATAAACCGCCGGGCCATCGTCAAGAATCTGGGCACCGGCTTTGCGGTAGTCTTCATCGGTGAAGCCAATCGCCAAACCTGCATCCGCCTGAACGTACACGCCGTGCCCATGGCCACAGAGTTCGTGAACGGCCGCAGGGGTCATCCCTACCCGATACTCATGGTTCTTGATTTCTTTTGGTACGCCGATTTTCATGGTTTTCCCCTTGAATCGGTCCGGTAAACAATCTGCCATCGGCTACAGTGTAGTAAACAGATGTGACACAAACACCCAACCAACCAGGCAAACAACTCAAATGGAGCGGGAACGAATGAATACCCACAAACATGCAATGGCTGCTGCTTCCTTTTCAATGGCTGCGGCGCTTACCCTGACAAGTGGACAGGCATCCGCCGAAATGCAGACAGAAACCGTGGAATATGAAGTCAACGGTAAGACCTTCACCGGCTACATGGCTTACGACGACGAAGCTGAGGGCAAGCGCCCTGGTGTTCTTGTGGTTCATGAATGGTGGGGACACAACGAATTTGCCCGAGAGCAGGCCGAGAAACTGGCGGCGGCGGGCTACACCGCGTTCGCCCTGGACATGTACGGTTCAGGCAAGCTGGCAGAACACCCTGAAGATGCCCAGCAATTCATGAAGGAAGCAACCAAGGACATGGATCAGGTCAAGGCCCGGTTTATGGCCGCCAAAGAGCTACTGCAACAGCACGACAGTGTCGACAGCAGCAAGATTGCGGCCCAGGGGTACTGCTTTGGCGGGGCCGTGGTGCTGAACATGGCCCGGCTGGGCGTGGATCTGGACGCCGTCGTGAGCTATCACGGAGCGTTGGGGAGCCCCATCAAGGCTGAAGCCGGCAAGGTCCAGCCACGGATTCACGTATACACCGGTGGCGCAGACAAGATGGTGCCTTCAGACCAGGTTTCCGGCCTGGTGAAAGAAATGCAAGATGCCGAAGCCGACCTGACTCTGGTCAGCTTCCCGGGCGTTCTGCATTCCTTCACTAACCCGGGTGCAGACAAAGTCGCCGAGGAATTCAATATGCCCATTGCCTACAACGAAGATGCTGCAAATCGCTCATGGGAAGGCACAATGCGGCTTTACAATGAAGTTTTCAATAACTGAACTCTCAAAGGGCCAGCTATACAAACTCGGCTGCGGGCTTAACAGGACAAAGGCTAGCGATCGGTTTAGTTGGTCAGGTTTGCTTTGATCCCGAACTGATACAGTGGCAGGCGCGGTTCGTACAATGATTAGTAATGCATCAAACAAACTATTTTTACGCAAAGGGACATGTATGAATAATTCTAAAGACGTGCTGCAATCCCCACTCTTTCAAACCGTCGCCGGCCTGGCTTTTGAATCGATTATGGTGACAAAAGCCACTTCCGATCATAAAAATTCTGTGATCATCTATGTAAACCAGGCCTTCAGCAATCTGACCGGCTATTCTGCGGATGAGGTTATGGGAAAAACACCGGGACTGCTCCAGGGACCGGAAACCGAGAGTGGAGTAAAAGAGCGTTTGTCTGAAGATCTGAAAAATAATCGGACCTTTCACGGCAATACCATTAATTACCGCAAAGACGGCACCGCTTTTACCATTGAATGGAAAATTTCACCGGTGATGGATGGCGACGAAGTCACGCATTATGTGGCAGTCCAGAGAGCTATTGATTAGGGCTGAGAAATGCGCCCGAGCAGCGGGCAAGATTATATTATGTGCAAAAGTCACAAAATCCACCCACAAAAAAAGGCAGCCGAAGCTGCCTTTTTCAACGAAACTGGAGTCAGTTAGACAGCAGTAACATTTTCCGCCTGAGGACCTTTCTGGCCTTGGGTAACAGTGAACTCGACCTGTTGGCCTTCTGCCAGAGTCTTGAAACCGCTGCCCTGAATTGCGCTGTAGTGAACGAATACGTCCGGGCCGCCTTCACGAGTGATAAAGCCAAAGCCTTTAGCTTCGTTGAAGAACTTAACAGTACCGGTAGTAGTAGACATATCTTAAACTTCCTGAAATCAATCATTTAATCTGCCGCCAAACATCACCACGATGGTTGATCAGCGTTTACGGAAAAACAGAGCTCGCGGAATCAAAAACAGGACGGTAACTACTTACTACAGAGGTACGCCTTATTCATGAATGCTTTACTAATCTTTCCTACAAGAAAGACTCTACTACTGAACGCCCGTGTTGCCAAGGGTAATCTGAAAATTTTAGGTAAGTAGTGATACCAAGGTACTCAAGCCAGTCTCAGGGCCGTGACTGCCTTGACGGAGGCACTCTGGACACCAGCGGGAATTCTCGACCTGATTATCTCACCAGCCGGCACCATTCGCCCTGGCTGTGATGATCTGGCCGAGCGGGTAGCCAGGTGCACCGACAGCTAAAAACCACTCAATCCCCCGATCGTGATCGATTTATGACGGCTTTTATATTTCTAGCCGGTTGATCCAAAGTGCTGCACTTATTCTACGATTCCAGCTTGCGAGTAGGTATATTGTCTCATGGTGCTAGTCGGTCCCAAATTCTTTCTCAAACTCACCCTTTTTCAACTCTAAACGCTTTTCCAAATCAGCAAGAGCTGGAAAAACATTAGAACTAATGTCCACGTCTTTTCCACTAAGCCTACTTGTAGTATATTCTGCCAATACAGGATTTTTAGGCAGATAGCGATGGGACGACGGCTCGCCTAAATCAACCTTTTTCGAAACAGCCCTGCCATTCCCAAGCCCTTCAGGAACATTTATATAGATATCTCTCTTCTGTGGCATTAAAGTATCGCTATGCGACGAACCTATTCCACCAATAAGGAAATTAAAACTAACAAAATAATTAGCCGCGATATTTTCATGAGCGGGAATTTACTATTCATACTTTATATCCTGGCATTCTAGTGAAAACGTCATGACCGTGTTAACTATGGTTGCGGCTGACCGCATAGGTCGCCCCCGCAACGATGAGCGCGACTATTGCAATGATGTCTGCAATGACGACCTTACGAACTGACTCATTGTACCCACCAACTGACCATGCGATGGCGATGAAGGCCACAACATTAACCAGACCCGCAATGATTGCCAACGGTTGTAGCGACGGTTGGAATGCTGCGTACAACAGGAATAAGCCAAGCAGCCCAAACAACACAGCTCGGTGACGCATCAGGATTTCGAGGTTGGGCTCGCCCAGAGAGATACCATACAAAGCCCAAAGGCGGTCCACGCCCAAAACGCCAGATACAGGTAGCAAATGAATGATGCCTACGAGTACCAGCAAGCCAGTGACAACTTTATCATGTTCGCCTTCTCTTCCTGAAGTTAACGCCCGGCTCAATTTCAGCCTGCCAGGCTTTTGGTGACTCACCGATCAACTTGGCGATGGCCTCGTCCTTAATTTTCTGAAGATTAATAGGGATTGTTTTTAAAATGTTGAAACATACAAACTTTCAACCTTATCTCTAGCCCATTGCGTTTTACGTAAGAATTTTAGAGATGACTTAATTGACGGGTCACTCTTGAAACAATTGATGTTGATCCGCTGAGCCAGCCCTTCCCAGCCGTAATATTCCACTAATCGGGTTACGACTTTTTCTAACGTAATGCCATGTAAAGGATTATTTTCCTGATTATTACTCATATTATAGGTTTTATTATCCTTCTGAAGGGTAAATGCCGCATAACGCTGCCAGTATGCGCGTTTTTGTAGTGGAGGCGAAGGCCCAACGAGAAAGACACCACTGTGCCTGGCCTTGTTACAAAGTGCTATTCCACAAACTCGAATATCGAGTACAACTCTTTTGGCTTTAAGAAATCACAATCGATTTTTAAAATTCCATCAACGGACAGTAATCTAAATACAAAAGTGCCGGTGTGTTCAGTGACGAAATAGTAATGATTTATACACGGCAGGGTGGCACGACAACCTCCCTGTAGATTGAATTGGGTAGTTCAGGTGGAATTCGACCGGATTGCGGGAAGCTTTCCAACCGCGCCGTTTTATCAAACACCTCTTCAACCAGAGCGCTTGCAGCGACCATATTATCCAGAGAAATGTACTCGGTCGCCGCACTGGTTGCCTTCAATGCACAAACCATAGTTAACAAATAAGGATAGGTCGCGCGCAGCCGCGACCTATCCTTATTTGTTATGTGCTTAAGATACCGCCAGATTCATAGAGTTTTTCAAACTCGCCTTTTGCTCGCATTTTGTGATTAATGCACTCAACCATGTGGCTGTCAGATTTGAAGATCTCGCAGCCCTTGGGAGCAACATAGTAGTCATTCCACGCCCTCAGTTTTTTTGCACGCTCTTGTGATCTTTTTCTTGCCGCCTCGCGGGCTCTTTGCTCTTGAAGCCTCTTTAAACTTGCCTGCTCTTCTCCCTCGGCTTGAATCTTAGCCGCTCGCTCCTGCTGCTCAGCAACAGCTTCCCGAAGTGCTTCAGTTGCAACATGAGCTGCATAACTCAGATAAGCTGCTCTAGCTGCAAAGGTAATTATTCCCGCCAGAAGTACACCTGCTGCAATCTTTAAAACTAGCTTCATATATTCAACGTTTCCTTGCTAATCCACATAACGCTTGGCTCTGCGGCGTTCCGGAGCGCAGCGTAGGCATGTCCGGCAGCAGCCACTTGTTATGGGGTGGAACATCCTGCATCATTTAATGATACCAGTCTTCACGGAGTGTCAAATGACTGCGCTCGAACTCAAAACCCTAAGAAATGCCGCCATGACCCTCTCTGAGCAGGAGCGTGCTGCTTTAGCCAGAGATCTGGTGGCCAGTTTGGACAGCCCTCCAGAGGACAATGTTGCAGAAGCCTGGGACCGTGAAATTTGCCGAAGAATCCAGCAGATTGAGTCAGGAGAAGCTGAGTTACTCGATCCAAAGGAAGTTCTGTCTCGTGCCCGGGCTCGAATCGGAGGCTGATACTTTTGAAAGTAAGAGTCAGCAGGGAAGCTGCCACAGAATTGGAAGAAGCTGCTTCCTGGTACGAGCAGGAGGAAGTTGGGCTTGGAATACGCCTGATTGATGCTTTTGAAGAAGCCATTAAACTGCTCGAAGAGCCAAATCCCCCACTGGTCCCAGCCCCATACGAAGCTGCAAGAGCCGGGGCAAGACAACTCATTCTTTTTAGATTCCCATTCTCGCTCATAACCATCGAAAAACAACAAACTATCATAGTCGTTGCTTTTGCCCACCACTCAAGGAAACCAGGCTATTGGCGGAGTCGGATTACCCCATAACGCAGAAGGCAGCGGCGCGAGTCAGCGCGTCCGCTGGCCTGACTTGTTAGCAGAGATGTCCTTAAACCCACCAGAGACATACTTGTGCAAAACACTGGAAACCAGAGATTGGTACGGCAGGCCCTCTTCCAAAGCCCGGCGCTGAAGCGCCTCCAGATCCCGGCTAGAAATACGGATATTGATCCGCTTGTCTTTCTTGAAGGCTTCTTCGGCTGCCTTCGTGAGATACTCGCGCCGATCGGCATCCAGATCCGATTCGAATTCCCCGGACTCGTATGCCTCAAGCAACTCTTGCTCTTCAAAATCTAATTTAGTCTTGGCCATACAATCCCCCTAAAAATTTCTTGGTAGCCTTGCGGCTGGGGATGATCGTTTTGAGAAAGATCTCCCCGTCATTCTCAACATACGGTACCAGCCAGGCGTAATCATCAATCCGAACCAAAAATAGACGCTGATTCGGATACTTATCCCTGTTGGGATGAGGTCCATCATCAAGTAAACCATCAGACTGAAGGGCGAACAGAACGTCTTCGAAAGAAGCTCCGCGCTCGCTCATCAACTGCTGGTTCTTTTCAGCATTCCAGTTAATTTGCTTCATGAAACGAGTCTAGCAGAGTGTGTGCCTATTGGCATCGTGCTAACGCTTGGCTCACGCGCCGGTTTGGAGCCGCGAAGCGGCGAAAAATCGGTCGCCGTGTAGCCGATTGTTAAAGCCTGCCTAGCCAGTAGTGCGGCCGCCGCCAGTCATGTGCAACCGCTAGAATCTGGAAACAGCTAGGCTTTTTTCGATAGACGATGGGTAGCGGAAATCGATGAAGGGGAGCTCTGCGGATATCCGGCTCCAGCTTGACCTGCCAAGCTTCTGGTGAATCGCCGATCAGTTCGGCCAGGGCCTAAATTCCTCTATAAAGGCACTACCCAATCCTGGAACCTTCGATTCGTAGTAACCGACTGATTCCAAAAACTCGGCTTCCGCTGCCGGGTGAAAAAAGTAGTTCATTTGATCAGTGCCCGAGCCTTCCTCATTACGTCATCACCGGGCACAGGTTGAACCGAGCCATTATCAAGTTCGTCTGCTCTTCGACGAGCCTCAAGCAACCAGTCAGACCTAAGCTCTTGCTCTGACGGAGATTCCAGACTCAAGACCAATCGCTGAATCAGCTGGGCTCGCTCCTCTTTTGGGAGGTGGAGTGCCTCGTCTTCAATTCTCTGGAGAATCATGGGCGAAACCTCTCGTTCGTGTAAGTGTCGATTTTGACACGGATGGGTAACGATCGCCACGACTCGGTTTTTCCACTTTAACGCTGTTAGGCGACTGCGGTACAACACTAAGATCAGAATTCTTTTGTATCAAAAGCCCAAAAATAGCATGTCCAACGCTGCAGAAATCTGATCCTGCTGTTCAGCAAGGCTGCCAACGCCGAAACGCAATTCACCTTCGGAAACAGCCGCCATGTACTGAGTGGCCATTACTACCTCTTGCCCCTCAATATTAAATACAGGATTAAGCCTCTGCGCAGGGGACGGTGCCGAGGTTTTGGGCAACAGTGGCACAACAACGCGGGTGTTCAAGCCACTGATAAGGTCTGACTGGACGTCCAATAGAAACCCAGCCCCACCCTTATTTTCAAAGATATCGAAACGGGCCATCAGAACTGACGATACTGTGCGAGAGGCAAACCGTTAGCTTCAACGTATGCGTTCGAGCTTGCGAGGGCGCTAGCGTTATCTTTCAGCCAGTTCGCCTTCTTATAAAGTTTCACAGCCTCCGCGATCCCTGCCTCTGCAGACCTCGAAACATTGATTCCCAAACCTTTTGCTTCTTTGAGAAGGGCACTATCCAGCGATAGGTTTGTTGGCTTTCGTGAGGGTTTGGTGGCTTCAGCAGCTTGCATGGTTCAGTACTCGTAGGGTGTGGAACACCCATGATATGCGCATATTACTTGCGCATCAACCTGTGCTACGACAAACTTTGGTGCTGACGTAGCAGAGTCCCGGGAGTTGGCCTAATCGGGATAGGGCGAGGCCTCACGGCCCCGCTCCCCCCACACCACCGGGCATACGGATCACGTACCACGGCGGTTCGGTTGATTGAGTCGTTCAGCAATCCACAAGGTCCGGGAGCCCCATAGAGGCAAAGTACTGCCTCGGCAGGGCCTGTCTTAGACCCGGACTATGGCTCAAACGCCACGGGCCATGAGCGGACTTAGCCGTATTCCAGGCCAGTTTTACACTCACTCCGCGCTTGCGCAACTGGCGGTAACCGGATCGTTCCCATTGCTTTAAGTGATAACACCGGAGCTTGCGACGTACCCACTTTTCCAGATCCCGGATCGGCGATTTCACTTGCGCAAAACCGTAGTAACCTTTCCAGCCTCTCAGGTACACCACTAACTCATCGATCACCGTTTGCATGGTACGACCTCGCGTTCGCCGGGTGATGGCCCGAACGCGATACTTGAACTGCTGTATTGCGTCATCGCTCACCTTGCGTCGCTTCTCCCGATCCCGTCGAGTGAACGTGAACCCCAGGAACACTCGCTCCCAGGGACGACCAACCGCGCTCTTTTCCTCATTCACGGTAAGTTTCAGCCGACGATGTAGATAGCCGGTGATGCTTGCCAGTACTCGCTGACCGGAACGCTGGCTTTTGACGTAGATGTTGCAGTCGTCCGCGTAGCGGACGAACCGGTGACCACGTCGCTCCAGCTCTTTGTCCAGTTCATCCAGTAGCAGGTTCGCTAACAATGGTGACAGCGGGCCGCCCTGTGGGGTGCCTTCCGAGGCCGGAGCCCAGACATCCCCCACCAGGGCGCCTGCCTTGAGGTAGCGGTTGATCAGTTTAAGTATCCGTTCATCCGTGACTCGTCGCTTCACCAACGTCATCAGTTTGTCGTGGTTGACCCGGTCAAAGAACTTTTCCAGATCCATGTCCACGGTCCATCGATACCCTTCGTTAATGTAGCGTTGGGCTTGATGGATGGCCTGATGGGCAGAGCGCCCAGGTCTGAAGCCATAGCTGGAATGGGAGAAGCTTCTGTCCCACTCCGCCTGCAAGACCTGAAGCAATGCCTGCTGGATCAGACGATCAAGTACGGTCGGGATGCCCAGTTTGCGTACGCCGCCTTTGGGCTTGGGTATTTCTACCTGTCGCACCGGCTGAGGCCGGTACGTGCCTTTCAGTAACTGTGCGGCTAGTCTGGGCCAGTGCTGTTTTACAAAGGCGGTCAGGTCGTCAACGGTCATGCCGTCTATCCCTGCGCTTCCTTTGTTGCGTTTGACCTGACGGAAAGCGCGGCGCAGGTTGTCTCTGTCCAGCACCCGCTCCATCAGTCGATCGTGAACAACCGGAGTGTCTTCTCTGCCGGATCCAGCCACCACTTCACCCCCTGTTTCCAGGGACAGCGTTTGCTGTTTTTCCGGTGCGTTATGGGGTCTCATCTCAACAGTAACTGCTCTCTTCTTTCAAACCCCTGTTCCAAGGGGTACCGTTCGGGCCTTCCCGTAGACATTCACTCCTGAAAAAAAAATCAGTCGAGTAATCACCGGTACTATGCCCTCTGCTGACTTCTCCTGTGCGGTCGGGGCCAATCACTCAGCCCTCAGCGGTTTTCAACTGCACGCAGCGTCCCAGCGCAGCAACAGGAGATCTCCCGGGGTAAGACACTTAACTTTCATCGCGTAGACGCTCAATTTATAAAACATATCCCAGTTGCAGATGGAGGGCTTGGCAGTCACGTGCCCGCTGGCCCCGAATATGTCACACCTCATATTGAGTTCTTGTTCATCGCCCCGCGATTTTGCGTTGGGCTTCCTCCAGACCTCCCTCGCGGGTTTAGCCCTTGCCCTTTCGCTAACCTTCGGCTCTGCGAATACCTGGTATCGGGACTTTCACCCGACTAGTTAAGTGCCATGCCCGGCACACACGCCAGCCATAAGCGGCGCCCTGTCAAGGGCGTCCGGTGGAGGCCGAAGGCCGGAACGAATTTGATGGCCTTGTTACAATTTGAACCAATTGTGGCATATTGCTACAATTGAAGAAATCCTCAAGAGGACATAAAAATGGCCAGTAGCAGTATACGTCTAGATCGAAATCTTATTGAAAAAGCAACCATTATAGCCAAAGCACTAGATCGTACGCCGCCCAAGCAAATTGAGCATTGGGCAAAAATCGGTGAAATGATGGAAGACAACCCCGATTTACCATATGAATTTGTAAGGCAGGCCATCATCGCGAAAGCAGAACGAGAAGCCGGAAAGCTTGAGGCCTACGATTTTGGTTAAAGCTACCAGTGTTTTACAGACGCCTACATTCAAGAAAGCAGTAAAAAAACTTAAAGCCAACCAAAAAAGGGATCTAGATTCAGCCATCAAGGAACTGATGGCTGATCCCGTTCTTGGAGAGCAAAAAAAAGGCGACCTTTCTTTCCTACGTGTACACAAATTCAAAATGAACAAGCAACCGACTTTGCTAGGATACGGCTTTGATGATGGTGCCTTGGTTCTCGAATTAATGGCCTTGGGATCACACGAAAACTTTTATCGCGATATCAAACGGCACAAATAATTGTAACGCTTGCAGCATGCGCGCCCATGAAATGGAGCCGAAGGCGCAATGTAATGGGCGTCGCCGTGCCTGCACTTGTTATACCCGGTGGAGCCAATAACCCGGCTTGCGGCTTTGATGCATTATCGCAACTACGTGGCAGGTAGAAATGGAAGGCTTATACACGATAGCGTATGGGAATTTTGTCAGTAAAAACCTGCGTGTGCGCTTACTGAATTTCGGCCATGTTTCTGGCAACGACTTTATCGATTCGTAGGCAGACTCCAGTTCGTTGACGAAATCATCCCCCAAACCAACTGCCTGCTGTTCGTACCATGAGTAAGCTTCTTGTAGCTCGTCATATATCGCTGGATGAAAACTCAACTCAGCCATTACGAGGGACGCTTAAGTTGGCCTTTAATTTCTTCCCATGACACCCCTTGAACTTTGCCAGTCTCAAGTTCATCGATTCGCTGTTCAGCAAGAGAGGACCAAGCAGCATCGACCCCTTCGTCGTGCTGAGTTTCAAGGCTAGAAATCAGACAATGGGCAAGCAAAGCTCGGTCATTGGCTGAAAGCCCTTTTGTCTCTTGAATGACTTGCTCGAGTCTCATGGTCGTAGAACCTCTTCGCGTTAGCAGTTTTGCTTTTAAATTCTAGCATGACGGAGACGGGGGTCTGAAAGAAACGGTATAACGCTGAGGTAACCGGCGCCGGAGCGCAAGCGGAGGGAACCAAAAGCGCCACGCTTTTGGCGTCCGGTTGACCGACTGGTTAAGGGCCGGTTACCCGTTGTTTTGTATTGGCACCTAAGACCGAATGCCTACTCCCGATACTTTGCACCAGCACGACCCATGGCGCCAGGAACCAGAACACCGAATGGGCGGACGTTGCCCGATGAAATCGCCGGATGGCCCCGCGACCTGAACACCAGATTAGCCGCCAAAACCGTTGCCAGACTGAAGGCTGTTTTCAGCCTGCGGCCAGCCACTGAAGCCCGCGCCAAACACCAAACCAATGAACACCGGGGCAAGGCCTTTAACGCTTGCAGCATGCGCGCCCTTGGAATGGAGCCGAAGGCGCAATGGAAAGGGCGTCGCTGTGCCTGCATTGGTTAAATTCAGTCGGATTGATTGCCATATAGCTTAGCCCCGTAAACAATGTGCGCATAGAAAAGTAGCGGCACGAAAATGAGGAATGCTAGGCCAACCACACCTTGATGCTCCAGTGATTGACGATACGTCGGTTTAATAAAACCGAACGAAGCGACGTACAGAATCAATCTCGACACGTTAATAAAGGGCCAAGCCACTATCAGAAATAGGACCCATATTACCGAAGCAACAACAAATGCTTGGGCAAGAGACTCCAACGTACTGACCAACCCCGAACCCGTTTCTTCCATTCTCTTCCTCGAATTTAACGCTGAGGTAACCGGCGCCGGAGCGCAAGCGGAGGGAACCAAAAGCGCCACGCTTTTGGCGTCCGGTTGACCGACTGGTTAAGGGCCGGTTACCTGTTGTTTTGTATTGGCACCCAAGACCGAATGCCTACTCCCGATACTTTGCACCAGCACGACCCATGGCGCCAGGAACCAGAATACCGAATGGGCGGACGTTGCCCGATAAACTCGCCGGATGGCCCTGCGACCGGAACACCAGATTAGCCGCCAAAACCGTGGCCAGACTGAAGGCTGTTTTCAGCCTGCGGCCAGCCACTGAAGCCCGCGTCAAATACCAAACCAATGAACACCGGAGTGAGGCCTTTAACGCGGAGCGAAGCGGCGGCCCGTCAGGGACGTCCGGCTTACGCGGCTTGTTATCACTGCCTCAGTCATTCTCAGCATATTGAGGCAGATCATCGGTAATCGTGAACCATGGAGCCTTGCTACCAACAAAGACGTTGCGTTCTGCCCGCACACCGGGATTGGTGTCGAGGGTGCCAAGCGGGAAAGCATAGATTTCCGGTTTCAAGTCGAACTTTGTATGAATGCTTGAACCACAGGCTGAGCAAAAAACCTTGTACTCCCCCGGTGAAGACTCATAGGTTTTGAGCAATTCCTGGCCTTCGACAGTCTGCCAATCCTCGACCCGCACCTTTGCACAAGTTCGGAAAGCTGATGCATGGAGCTTGCGGCACATGGAGCAATGGCAGTTGTATACGTCGCTCAATTTCCCTGCGATTTCATATTGAACGCCACCGCAAAGACAGCTACCGGATTGGATCATTGACTCACCTCCCTGTGTGATAACGCTTGCAGCATGCGCGCCTACGAAATGGAGCCGAAGGCGCAATGTAGTAGGCGTCGCCGTGCCTGCACTTGTTATGGGGTGTCACTTGGGCAGCGACTTCCATGGGTAAATTTCCTTACCCTGTGGCCCAGTTTTCCAATCCTTATACTGCGAAATCATGCACCGTCCGCACGGCCTGTAATCGGCCCCAATAGCATCTTGCTCATTCGCAAAAAAGACACGGTGTTGTGCATAGCCTTTTGCAAGTGCCCCATTTGCTGCTGAGCAATCTAAGCGGCCGTATATTCTGGCTTTGGAGTTACCACCCAGAGTGCCGGGCGTATTACTGATGACTGTAGTTCCATCTGCTGACAGCAACTTATAAGTTTTCACGAATACTCCCATACCCATAACGCTTGGACTCACTGGAGAGCGAGCGAATCCGGTGAAGCCCATTGTTATGTGCAGCTTTTTGATGTGAAACGGACATTGATTATTACGACAGAGACACTTGTTGATTTTGGTAATGATATAGTACCCACTTGACTACTAATTCAACTCTATCAGTGTCTGTTGATGAAATTCTTGTAGCCTCTTCTTCTGGAGCACCAACACCAAGAGCTAAAGTTGCACTATAGGCGGTTGCTATTTCTTGTGGACTGAATGATAGAGGACTTTCCTGTTTCAGTGCTGCCCCATCTAGCAAGTAGAATGCTGTAGCAATATGAGCCGGTTTTATATCCTTTATGCCGTTTTCTAAAAATTTGGACTCTATAAAACCACTTTTGGCTACCGCTAATTTATACTTCTCAACAGCATTCAGAATACTGTCTCTGTCTTGGTGCTCAGACATGAGCATACCGGCAAGGTTTATAGCCCTGCCAGCATCAAACATTTCATCCTGAATTTCGCTTGACATGGTTATACCAAATTCTTCGTGCCAATCTATATAACGTTTAGAGGTTTGATCGGAGTTATTCGAAGACTCCATGGACTTCTGAATTTCATATGCGTTTTCTAATGCTTCTAAACTTGTAGCGATACCATCCATATTTCTATCCATTCGAAAACTTAACAGAAAGCTTAAAAAGTAACCCCCAAACTCATCTGCTTTAGCATTGTAGTTCGCCGTTGTTCCGCTAGATTGAGTCTTTGCACCAAATTTTCTTTCAAGCCGACCCGCGACGAATTTCACTTTTTCACTACTGCTGTTTTTTGCACCACTGACTTGTTCAGCTATAACATCGGCAATATCATTTGCACTTAAGCCATGCTCATCAATGAGTTGAAGCAAAGCATCATTAATTCTTTCTTCTTCTGGGGACATGTTGCTATTTCCTATTAGTTTACTTGGCACTCATCAAAGCTAATCCAGCGACTAAAAATCCAAGGGCAATCAAAGCCGCATGACCTGAACCTGCAAACCAGAATCCCAGCCAGCCAAAAACTGACACCCCGACAAAAATAAGTCCAAGTAGCTTCATTTTATTTCCTATCGTTAAACTTCGTGGTTAGAAAAAAGCTTGCAAAGATGCTCCTAAAGCACATAACGCGAAGCTAAGCGGCGGCCCGTCAGGGACGTCCGGTGTAGGCCCATCGGGCCGGAACGTACTTGAGCGACTGGTTAGCTGGGGGCAACTGTGAAACCTGATCCCTGACTACCAACACGACGGCCCACTCCGCTGCCCTTGCACCCATATTTCCAGATGCACCGTGATTAAAACCACCGCAACCGATGCGGTGAACGAACCTGAACTTGAGATTGGCAGATCCAGACTCTATTTTCGGCGGACAGCCCCGCGACCGTGACACCGAATTTCCTACCAACACCGCGACCGATTGAGCTGCCAGCAAGACGCGGATTCCGACGGCCTTGGCGATAACCAAAGCTTCCCGGTTTTGCTACCCATTTTCGGCCAAGGCCACTGGCACACAGCCACCAAAAAAGACCAAGGCACTACCAGCTAACGCTGAGGTAACCGGCGCCGGAGCGCAGCGGAGGGAACCAGAAGCGCCACG
>Ga0306867_1000920_pt1 | contig 15068 bp, 26 predicted proteins | sample AntRauTorckE6831_FD_190432 | JGI IMG/M metagenome (GOLD analysis project Ga0306867, IMG submission 190432) | Saline lake microbial communities from Rauer Islands, Antarctica - Metagenome Torckler E6 #831 (v2) (version 2) | ecosystem: Environmental > Aquatic > Non-marine Saline and Alkaline >... | reverse complement strand
CGTCTTGTTGTACATCAAACATTCCAGGGTCCAAATACACTAACCCAGCGTCATCACCAATCCGGACTGCCTCGATCGAACGGTTTGTTTCAGTATCGTAAATAGTAGCTGGCATATCCGCAACATTTTGTCCCCGCTGCGCTTGGTCAGTAATGTAATTGTATACATAATGCTCATTCCATTTTCGCACTTTCCCCTTTACTTCACGCAACCCTTTATTAATCCACCGGAAGCAATCACGGGGAGTAATCTTATTTGAAAAATCCAATGACAGATCACGCATCGCTGCCTCAATCATAAAGCCAACAGTGTTCTCAGCCCACCCGTCGTAATCAACCCCATCTGAATAGCTACCAAAAGTATCAGCCACACTGTCCTTAAACCGGGCAAAATAAACCCCATCTGTTTCTGCTGTATCCAGGTAGACAAACTCCTTAGAGCGAGCGAGTAGGGGCTGTGTCGCTAGTACTGTTTTCGTACCAGCTAGAGTGTCCGCGTGAGTAACCTCAGTCTGATTAAACTCAACGTAGTACACTTTCTCACCCGCTGAATGCGCATACACAGTAGCAGCTGCTACTGTAACAACTCCCCCCGTCGGAGCTGTCGAAGCATGTACCGCTATAATCTCAGAGTTAGCTGCAAATGGATTAATCCAAAGATACTTACCTGTGGAAAAACCAGAAATGTCCTTCACAGACAATGCAGTTTGGCCAACTGATTCATCAGCCGTCAAATAGGTATGTGCCAGTGCATTTTCAATAACCCGAACTTGATCTATTCGAACTGTTCTATTTTGATGTTGAATTAATGGTTCCACGATAAATTGTTTACAATTTTACTAATAGTACTTTGAGTAACTCCAAAAAAATTAGCGATACTAACCTGAGTATTCCCTTTTTTATACATCTTTTGTATTTCAGAAATATTATTTTTTTTAAGCTTAACCATTCCGTTTATTTCTCCATAAGTAGGAACATTCCTACCTTTTACAATCATATCTTGCATATTATCTTTATGACTACCTAATTTTAGATGTTTAGGATTTACACATTTTTTATTATCACAAATATGCATGATAATTTTACCTTCTGGAATTATTCCATTATAAAGAGTAAAAGAAAAACGATGAGCAGAAACACTTCCTTCTTTTAGAGAAAGACGAAACATTCCATATCCAGAACTAGTTAAACCTCCTGTCCATTCCCAACAAGATTCCGTCTTTTTAAAATATTTCTGAAAACGATGTTGCATATATTCCTATTGTACTACATTCCCCAACCTTCTCCTGAAACCTTAGGTGTCTTTGGAACTTTGTAAGTTGGCTTCATTTTCTTCGCAACTCCTACGTACCGAGCTGGTTTCTGTGCAACCTTACGCTTTGGACCAGGCACTCCCAGTCGATCACTAATTGTAATGTAGCTCTTTTTAGATAGTTTTTTCATACTACTATTTCTTAGTAACGCCCCGTCGATGATTTGCGATGTATCCTACGCCTCGTTTTTCAGTACTCTTTTTTGCTTTTTTCATACGATAATTCTATCTAATAAATCGGGGATTAAATCCCAACCCCGCCTTTAATGCTCCCACACATTAAAGACAGAATGGAAATTATTCCTTGTCTTTAGCCTTAGTGTCAGCCGCTTTTTTTACGACCTCTTCTTCAGCTTTAGCTTTCTCTTTCTTTGGAGCTTCATCAAGCTTCAAGCCAGTTCGAACTTTCTTAGAATGTTCAATTACTGACTCAGCCTGAAGGACTTCCAAAGACTTCGGTGCAAAATCAGCTTTTTGTGCTTTCTCATATTCGTCAGGAGTAATCACTCCGTTTCGAATATAATCAGCCGCAATGTCTCGCTTCAGTCCACATTCTCTTTCGAGAGTGATAAGCGATTCCAGCTCTTCAGCTGTCCACGCTCGTCCAGAACTGTACGCGCGACCTTGTGATGCTAATTTTACTAAATCTTGTTGAGCCATAAATTAAGCGTTACCTAATAACTATGCTTAAAGAATTTCTTTTGGACAAATATCCAACACTATGATCATGACAACTATGACATTTTACGCATAATCGTATGTAATCATCGAGGTTTCGTTGATACTTTCCATCAACATTAGCCCAGTGAATACTTCTTCCATACAGATTTTTACGGCTACAGAATTCACAAGTTGTAGGACGACCCTTATGTTTAGTAACCCAGGCGTGTAGTTGGCGATATCCAACTTCTTCACCTTTCCATTTTGGATCATTCGCACTGAGATTCAGACTACGATAATCAACATCACAGAGGTTGCTACAAAACTTTCGGTCCACCCACATCTTATTACTGTAATCGGTAGGTCTTTGAAATTCTTTTTTACAATGAACACATTTTTTAAAACGTGGTGACTTGTCCATCATTGATTTTGAAGAACAAATCTTCGAGCAAAATTTAGTCCGCTCCAAGAACCTTCTAACTGAACATGCTTGGGGTTTCTCAAATTCTCTCTTACACTGTTTACATTTTTTTGAATGTTTCATCCATACAGTGTACCACGTTTCTTAGTCAGCCCCTAAGCCGCACCTGTACTTCCGAAGATGTTCTTGGGGTGGTCTGCGCCCATGGCATAAAACATGTCAGCTGTGTACTCCCAAGTCTTTGAGTCGTTCACCTCTTCTGGTGGGAACATCATTGGACGTTGAGCAAATGGTGATCGTAGAGTTGTTTTCACATTTCGTGAATCAGCCATAAACCAGTAGTCAGACTTGTCTGATCCTGATGAATCTTCATCAAGACGACTCCATAGTACGAGTGAGTTTACATCAGATCGTAGTGGGTTTGAGTCTACGTTTGGAGTACCTTGTACACCTTGAGAGTAAACAATTCGTTGCGCGAGGTCATGGTTTGTCGCTGAGACAAGCAATCGGTCGAGCTTAATTGGTCGGTTCAAGTTGTTCGGGTCACGATACTTACGTCCAGCAGAAACAGTGTTCACAATCGGATCTCGATCGATTCCAGGGTTTGCTGTACCAGCAGCGTTCTCGATTAGGTTACTGAAAGTTGTAGCATTCAGGTTGTTTGTGTGTGACGCACTAAATAGTACTACACCATCTGAGGCAACGTTTGACTGTGTACCCCCAAACACGTCTGTGTATGACGTACCAGTAAATCCGTTTGTAAGTAGGTCAGCGTGTGATTGATCGATTGCATCGAAGAATCCTTGTGACAAACTTTTCGTCATAACTGAGATCTGATCGTATCGATCAAACTTTCGTAGACGCTTCGTGATACCAATACGGTCTGCGTATTGAATCTGAGTAAGAGACATTGTATCTCCTTCCTCTGTGTTTAGAGCTGGGAACTGCGCTCCTTCAGCTACTCGCGATGGTCGTCCAAGACCGTAGAGGTTTAGTGTGTTGAACACTTCCCAGTCGGTTTCTCCAACGTCGTAATAATCTTTTCCAGTCCAGTCAGCAATTGCGTCACGTGAACTTTCATTGAACCAATCATTTAACTTTTCAGTCAATGATTGAAAATCAGCTTTGAGAATCATAATTGATTAATTAGTTAAGTGATTAAGCGTTTCCGGCACCATCTACGAAGAATCCACGAACTTTTTGGTCCGCTACTGCTCCGACAATATCTTCAATGTAGAAGAGATCGTTGACTGATGCGTTAGGGTTAATAGTCGATACAGTTGCAAGATCTACAAGAGTTCCTACATCAGTTCGAGCTGGGTTTGCGTCGGTGTCGCATTCTAGTACCACCTTGTTATGAACACGGAGGCAAAGAACTTTATCACCATTAGCAGTTGTGGTTGTATCCACCATAGCGACGTAGTAAATGTCAGTAGCAGTTGAAGCGCCAGCCATAATGTAAAAACCATCGGCATCAGCTACAACAGCACCGCCTTTCACGACAGTTTCGCCAGTTGAGAATGGAAGCTCTACGAGCTGCCCTTCTTCATAATTCACAGGAATTAAAGCCATATATTTGCTGTTAGTTAAATAAACTTCACAGCGGCATTAGGGCTATGCTGGATACCAGTCTTCAGGTTGAGCTGATTCTTTGTATCCAGGAAGTGTCGGCGCCGGTTTCTTTTCAGAAGTCTTTGCCTTCGGTCCTCCCGATGTAGGAACGTGAGTAGATGTCTGCAGATCTTTCGTTGGGTCCTCACCTTCTGCTGGGTTTTCAGCCAAGTAAATGGTGTACCGTTGTTGCATATTCTTTGCAATCGATTTTGGATCCATCGCGTCAAAACCTCCAAGCGGTACCTTTGTCAGTTCGTCCCAAGTTTCTAAAATTTCTGGAGCGACAAGATCCTTAGCTTCAGTTGTAGCTCTTCGTTTCATGTCGTCCTTAGTAACATAGTTACTTGAGATTGGTTCCTCCTTAGGTTCCTCTTCTGGTTCATCTTCGTCCGCTTCTCTCTTCGTTACTCGTTGAGCGATTGCTCGATCACGTTTAGCTTGAGCTCGTTGTTCCTCATCTGCAATAGCGTCCAATGGATCGCTGTTCGCTTCGGCTGGTGCAGCTTCCGCCGCCTTAGCCTCACTTGGTTCTACTGGTTCCCCGCCGTTACCATGCTCCAGGTCTGGGTTTGTTGTATTCATATACTCAAATTTTTACTAGGCTATGCCGCCTGTTACTTTTATAATACCACACTTTTTTTCCGCGAATAGCACACCTTCATGCGATTCCTCAACGCCCGTATCTCCACCAACTGCCCGGCAACACCCCGGGCGTGATCCGTCTGACCCTTCAACAGCTTCTCAGTGCTGTTGTAAATCAAATACGTTTCCCGCTCGTTCAGATACTGCATGATCGCTGGATTCTGATACGCCTTACTCATCGCTGCCACAAACTGATCTTCATCAAGCTTCCCCCTAGTAGGAGATTGCTTAATTAACCACTTAACCAATAGATTAAGCAGCATAACCGAGCTTACGACTTAAATCGTCTACAAAAGAGGTATCCACATCTGCAATCACTCCTTCAAGAGTAACAAGAAGTGAGGAAACCGCCACAGCATTCTCCAGCGCACACTTCTGCGTCCAGTACGAATCGCGCACCGTCGCTGGATCAATCTCCAAATCACCGCCAGCATTCATCTGCACCCGGTTGTGAATAACCGGTAGCACTTCCTTCAAATACCCCTCGGGCATCTGACTCGCTAATGCTTTGTACGCCAGACCACCACCAGCAGCTGTGCCATGCTCAAGCGCTCCCTTACAACTGTTCACCGCATCCTCCACCTTCTTCTTCAAGTAATACCGGTCAACTGCTGTCTTAGCATCAACATACAGTGTCGCCACACCCCCATCGAGCCCAGCCGCCCGACGAAGTAGCAGCTGTCGCTCATCAGGATTCTGCTCCTTAGTCGCTAGTTCCTGCAGATCAGCAATCCGCGTACTCACCTCACCAGCCTCAATCCCGCGCCCACCAACAAACGATGTCTGCTGTGGCCCCGCAATCACCTCTGTAGCCGCCCCAGCGTCCGCAAACGTGTACGTATTCATCTTACGACCATCTTTAGGATGCGTATCAATGTATTTAGCGTTCACATACGTCGCAATGTCCTGAAATTCATCATCTCGCAACCCGTTACCATTCAGCAACACAATCGGTAGCCCGGCTGACCGGCTCACCCCCGCAATCTGCGCGGTAAACTGCACCGAAAAGTGCTTACCAACAATAATCAACGGTTGTGGCTTACCTTTCGCCGCAATCATCCCGTTCATAAACAGGGCCAAATCGTTGTAATCCTCAAACACATGGTTCGCCACGATCACAATCGGATCCTTATGTGCTGCCTCCTTACGCGCCGGGTTCGTATACATCGACGGTGCCTCAATCTTCAGCGGCATATGCACCCCCGGGACCACCGTTTTCTCCACTTTACCCGAAAAACCTTCCCGAATACTCGTATTAGAGTTAAAACCAACGTCAAATATAGTTTCCGCAATCAAATCGCTGCACTCATGCCCCTCCATCGCGGTCCGGGACACCAATTTCAGCTCATCCAGGCTCACATCCTTCGTTTTTTGCTCCTGTAGGAGCTCTAGTGCTGCCGCCAGCTCCGTTTCCAGCTCCTTTTTGATCCCCATCACCGTTTTCTGCCCCGGAATCGGTACCGTAATATCCGGAACGTCCGCTAACACCAATGGAGCCAGGGCAGTTGTCAATAAAGTAGCTGTTGTAGTCCCATCACCGGCATCTTCGTCCTGACGACGCGCTACTTCCTGAAAGGCATCAGCAATCGAGTCCTCACGCTCATCATCAAAGCGAATATGCTCCAATATAGACACCCCATCATTAGTAATCCCATCTGGAGTCATATAATTCCGCCCACCAGGACCAATAGTGTTCCCCACCATCCGACCAATAGTAGTGGCAACATTACAAACCCTAGCTCGTGTCTGCGTTGGCTTGTCACCATCAATAAAATCATGCTGTGCTGAGCCTTCTGCGAATTTTTTCTTAATCATTTCTCAATTCATTCTCTATTAAAGTGGCATAGCCTGCGATATCGTGCCAATTATCCTTATAACTTGGATCACCAGTCAAGATACGACTCACCTTCTGCATAATAACCTCCAGCGATTCACGCTGCGAGACAGATAGCTTGTCATCATTCCGGCGGATGATAATTTTCAACTGCTGCGCAATCTCAGCGTTATTGTCAAAACTACCGTAGACCTCGCCCCGCTGCTTTAATGTATCTTGTATCATAGCGATAGTATAGCATGTGCAGTATTGCAGTGACAAGGACTGGGGGATTTTCAAAGAAAGTTCCCGCCCCGCAGATGCACAGCACTTAAAGGCGATAAAAGTGAAAAATTTGTGGAGCTGGGGCCCTCTCCCTATACCGGGGGTACCCCTCCGGGGTCGAGTTGTATATATGTATCTACCTTAAGAACTTCCTCTCACCCCTGCGCCCACCACCACGCAGCTCATGCTTACGCTTCATGGCAGCCCGGAATGTTTTAGCCTTACGCTCTGACTCCGAGAGTGGTTGCACAAGCTTAGGTAGGCTAGTGATAGCATATCGAACAGCATCCATCGCATCACTGAACGTATGCTCAGGCACGTTGAGTACCTTGCCATGCTTGTCTGTCTCCCATAGGTAGTTACGGTATGAGTTGATGAGGTTCACGCTGCGCTTAGTCATGCTGATACGCTGGTCCTGTACCAGGTCTATCCCCTGCTTCACACTGTCCCTCCCCTTCACCGCACCTATTATAGGTACCCCATAGGTCCCTATCTCATCGATACTCTTGGGCTCAGCGCTATCTGCCACCACGAGCACTGAACTCTCCTGGTTCTGAATCACCGCCGCGATCTGGCTGTTGAGCATACCCTTCTGGTGTAATACCTCGTCTAGTATGTAGCCACCGTCGTACTGATAGATAGCGACAATCGCTGTGGGGTCATTCGAGTAGCCGAAGTCAAGCCCGTATCGAACGAGCTTGGCTCCGTGTGGAATGTCTTCCACAATCCCCCAGCCGGAGTATATCTTGCCATCCACCTCTCCGAGCTGGCCCAGTCCGAACACCTGCCACCAGCCCTTACGGTCCTTACGCTGTTCGATACTGTCCACAATGTTCTGGTCCAGGGCCTCGTTATCTTTATAGGTAATGATTATATGGTCTATATCATCACGCTTGCCCAGCATCTCCGTGTAGAACCAGAACTCTGTGCTGGGGTTCCAGTCCATGAATATGCAGTCCTTGGTTCGCACCTCTAGCTGTTCGAACGTTTCGAACGCCAGGTTGTTCACCTCGTTGCAGAACAAACGGTCACGGCGCGGTCCCCGCACCTTCAGCGGCTGGTCCGCTCCAAAGAACTCGATGACGCTCCCCGTCTCGAACTTATATATGAAGTCGGTCCGGTTCCAGTTCGCCTCGGCGAAATAACCATGCCCCTGCATGATGTTTAGAAAGTCGCGCATTGCGCCTTTTTTCAAGTGGGGCAAGCTCTCAGACACCACACTGGTCACAGTGGGCGTCTTGTCGCGCTGGGCCAAGTCTATAAGCACCTGCAGGGTGCAAATGGTCTTGCCCGCACTGGTGCCGCCCTGCAGTGCTCGTATTCGCTTGTCGAGAGCTGCTACCTTGTGGGTAGCAGTGGTGATTGCATATTCCATATTAGTCGCTTTCTATTACTTTTGCCTCTTTTCCATCGATTACCTTGGTTTCTACCTCAGAATAACCAATCTTTTTTGTGCGCAAGTTGTCCAAAAGCGGTTTCACCTCCGTGATCTTTATCTCTTGCTCCACCTTGTCGCGCATGCTCGAAACGTTTTTCGCGGTGAAGATAAAGGCTGCAGCTGGCATGGCCCCCGAAAGACCTCCTTGGATTAAAAAGTCCTCCTGGGCCTGTTTTGCGTGTTTGTAGGCCTTGCAAAATCCTTGCATGTCTAAAAGCTCCTGCTGCTTTGCTTTAGGCAGCTCCTTGAAGTCTTCAGGCAGCTCCTCCTTAGTAGACCAGCGGTACACCGTTGCGAAATCAACATCAATGCTCTTCGCAAAACGTATCAGCGTTGGTAGATAATTTGGCACGTACTTGTACGTTTTAGACACCTCACCATTAGGCTTTGATGATTCTGCCATAATCTCCTTCCTGATCGGCTCCACGTTAAAGAAGTCAATCATCTTCTCAATAAACTCCTTCCTAAACTTCGTTGGCCTTCCCTGTGGTTTTAGATATGTTCCCATGTCCTGCAATTGTAGCACATGCAGTGCATCGCTGACCAATGGAAGTGCTACTGCACCTCAACCAGAGGTGTAGTAAGGTGTAGTAAGGTGTAGTAGCAATTCTAACCATATTATTAGCCCCATAATCCAAGTGCAGCACCTTACTATACCTTTTTCCCTAAAACACTTCTCAATTATTTTTTTTATACACTACAGCGTATACACACCCAGAGTCTCCAAACCCCAAAATAGGTGCAGTAGGTGCAGTAGCAACCAATCCAACCTTACTACAGGCCCCACATTAGCTACTACACCTCCAAAAAAGGTGTAGTAAGGTGTAGTAAGGTGTAGTAGCTACCTAAGAGACAATACAGCGTTGTTTACAACACTCGTTTGACGTTTTGAGTCAAAATCACCCTTGACAACTCAGACAATCACCCGTCGTATTGCAAGACACATTGGGTTTTCAAATAAGAGGTGGTGAAGCATACAACCCTCCTTGACGTACCAAACAACGCATGGTGACATAACACTACTTTGCAGAGCAAAGCAGTCACGGGCAGGCGTGGCATGCCATGCAACTGTATAGCATATATGCTATATACCCAGTCACTACAGCTTTTCTTGACAAATAGTTATACAGTGGCACAACCATATATTATGCTTGCACTTTGCTGTGCATCTGCTATACTGTATCTAAGTCAGAGAGAGCAAAAGGCACTCACGAAATGACCAGCACATTGACAAATAAATACGAAGTAAGCGAGTAAGCGTCACACCTAAACAGTGTTGCAAGTGTTCCAAGTACAGAAGTTGGATAAAATAGCTTAACCAAAGCCAAGAGCGGGAAATAAATAGTCCGCCACACCCACAAGAGCCCAAACTTACCAAATATTTCATAACTCACATTGTGAAACGCAACAAAAGAAAAGCGACACCAGAAAGAAAAGAAAGGCAACCGAAGGAGTGGACACTTACTAAAGTAGAAAAAGAAAAAGACACCCACACCAACGGAGCAGAAACCAGAGCATACCGCCAACCGCTAAGTACTGAGCAATTCACAAATGAGCCAATTATCAAAGTTATCAAAGTAAAAAATGTACACCTACAAAAACCGCCCAATTGAAGTGCAAACCATCATAGGTGAAAAAGCCTATATTGAAATAAACCCATTGACAGACGAAAGCGACGAAAGAGCATTCGCAGAATTCGAACCGACAATCATACTCGTATCATTGTCAGAACTTACAAACGCCTAATTTCCAAAAAAAAAATCGCCCCTGCGGGGCATCCACCAGCAACTAACCATTACTGGTGAGTAATCAAACCAATAACTAAATCACGTATGAAAACTATCAAAACTAGCATTACTGCTGAAGAAAATATCAAAGTAGGAACTATTACCAAGTTCCTCAACGACGACCAATCAACGAAGGGACGACTACTACAAATCCCTGCCTTCGGCCTATCAGCGCAGGTATTCCCTAAGAACGACAGCGAAGACTACCGAATATCAGTACCAGAGAACTACAGCACCGCTGAAGGTGAAAAGACCTTCTGGCACGACATCGGGACAATCTCAGAACAAGACGGCGCCTACTACCTAGCATTACCAGCTTTCAACCGAGTGTTTGGTGTTGCTGTCTAGCAATACCCACCGGTCTAACATTCTGTAATATGCGTATCACACAATCCGGGAACATGTTCTACGCCTCATGGCGTGACGCCAAGACCCACGAACTACGATTTGTACTAGAAAACACCCGAGTCAGAGCAATATCAGTTGGCCTATTCTGTGCCATGGGACTAAGTACCCAAGATGTCTAAAAAAATTTTCGCCGCTGGCGCGGCCACCATTGCCCTGTTCCTTTGGTTACTCTACGCCACCACCCCGGTGGTGACAGAACCAAAGCCCACCCCGGCACCAGCTCCCTGCGAGCTGCAGTGCTTGGTAGAGAAACGGGCAGACGCAATCCACGAACGGGACCAGCAGAAATACCTGGACCAAGCCAGACTGCAGGCGCTCATTGAAATCCAAGACGAGCTGCACGAAATCACACTAGGAATAAAGCCCACGATTAATTAATACTACCCTTCGGGGTAGTACAGGGGTGAGAATTGAAGATACTGCAACACTTTCCAGTCATGGTTGCGACAGCTGTGGCCTCATCATGTAGTAATATTCTCACCCCTGTACTACCTCGAAGTAACAACACAATATGTCAATATTAAAAGCAAAAAAAGGTACACAAAATATAACATCAGTAATACCTGATAGATACGAAGAAAAAGAAGTGGCGGAATTACACGCCCGTGGTTATACCAACATACATAATCCTGAAACAGGAAAAAAATATCATGAAAATTGTAAGAGTAGATAACTACAAGCCGAGCTACAATTGCTCACCATCGAGCACAAGAACTAGCCGCCGGGCTCTGCCCGGACCCGCACAAGGGGGGATCCCCTTGTGAATCCCCCAGCTCGCCCCTATCGGGGCTCGCTCGGGGGACAAGGACTGCGGTCTTATTAAAAAGAATTTTTAATTCAACCTATGAACATCATCCAACAAATCATGACCGACGCCGGCTTCACCGAGTACCGTCACCGCGACGGCTACACCGTCTGGAGCCAAAAAGACTTATTCGACACAGACCACTTGAAAGAGTGGTTTTTAGCATAACTAGTATGGAATCCTACCTAATAGACCTCGCTAACCTGGCTAAAAAAGCCCGTGGTAAAGAACACAACATCACCATCATGATTCACCAAGTCCGTGAATCAGACGTACCAGCAGGCTGGTACAAGAGCCCCAAAGGACAACTGCCTGTAACTTACCAAAGCACCCCAACAATATGGGGAGTAACCGCATTCATCAATGACTAAAGGAGACATTATCACCATCATCGGGATCTCACCTTGGATGGCGCACACGACAAAGACTGAGTACAAGTACTACGGCATCTATAATGGCGTATCAGCTTGTACTGAAAACAAAAAGGGAGCGCGGAAAAAGTTCCACACTCCAAAATACACCCACGGAGAAAAAGACCAGCTAGCTTTCTTGAACCTACCGTTCAAAGTCCAAGTAGCTGGCGACATCGAACGCCCAACCGCTAACGGCATGACTATCTGTCAGTTCTCTGGCAACGCTTGCCTCAATATCCACGGGACCGTCGAGGAAGTCCGGGCCCTTATTGGTACCCACAACCTCAACGAAAACTTCCGCGCCTTCGATACCGTCATGGCTATCGACGTAGAAACCGACAAAAGCACCCCAGTCTACCCAGAAGTACCAACAGACCACGCCGTAGTTATCCGCGAACGAGAAAAACAAAATGCTTAATAATGATATGAGCGAAATACTAGAAGAGTACATCAACGGCAACCTATCCTGGGCTCGCGACGAGTTCTGGGGACAAAATCGCACAACCATGCGGGACGTCATGCTCGAAGCGAACAACGAAATGTCACAAAAAGACCTAGACGAATTTATCCGCGTAATCTTCTTGCCTTAACCATGCCATTTGGAATCCACATCACCTACATCGACCCCGCCAAGACTGTCCGGGTCCGGGGAGTACAAGACAAAGGAACAATTACTTACCAGCTGGAGTCCAAAAAAGGTAAAGGTATAAATTCCCCTTGGATCCCAGTGCCTAAAATAACCCGCAAAGTACCATGAAATACCTAGAAGACTACATCAACGAAGCGCAAACCGAACTGTTCGACAAGTATGGCGTATTCTTCGCCTTCTCAGACGAACAGTGGGACGATCAAGTCAACCCCGAGCTGACCAAAGCTGATTACTACCACATCACCGCTGGCATGTATTGCCCCAAAGAAAACACGGACGACTTCCTTACCGACCACGCCAAAGTAGTAGCCCAAGGACGACACACTGACATCGCTGAAAATGGCCTACAAGCCATCATTATCCGCGAATTGAACAACTACGAGTCTTACTACACTGGCGACGCTGAGGATGCCATAGAAGCCCTGAAGGGCTACCCTGTAACCACAGAAGACATCTTAAAAGTATTTAAGAATAAGAATCATGACCCAGCCAAAGAATATGAACGTACCAACTAACCTAGTAGACGTCCACAACGTCCCAGTACACCACTTGACCGGCTGGATCACGGTTGACGTCACACAATACGAAGCATCCGTTGGTGAATACTTCACCAACTACAAATTTAGCGACCGGGACGACGCCCTCGCCTTTATCAAAGAATGTAAAGACTTCTTATCATGTCAATAATGTATTGCCACAAGCACGACGAGCACTTCGATAGTGATTATGAAACAGACTGCCCCCGCTGCGAATCAGACGGGGACGACGAACGTGCCTACGCTGCCGAACGTGCCACCGAACAAGCAGAAATCCATAACTACCCCTCAGAAGGGCCCCGATAATATGTACATAACCAACCTAGAATACAACGTACTCATGCAAGCCCTGCAAAGCGCCCAAGCTGAACACATAATGGGAGACTTTGTCGCTGAAAACGAAAAAGGCTACACCGACAAGGATATCGAAGTAGCCCTAAAAAGTATCGAAAAGAAATTACTAGACTTCTGGCTCAACCAGGAGGAAGAAGTAGCTAACACCCCCACCTAATGAAAAACTTTACACGACCGGCGGGTGAAAAACCCTACTACTACTCACAGACCACGGCCCCGATAACAACTGGAAATTAACTTAACTTAATATGTACTACCAATTAGTAAACTCAGCCCAAGAAATCCGCAAAGACATCGTAGCGAACAACGCCAGTGACGCCATCACTATTGGTCAAGTTCTGTACCCCAACACCGCTTTAACCATTACTAGAATCCCTCACCACATCTTCCATGCAAACAATAACTAAAACCTACCAGACCTACCGATTTGAAGAACTAGACGACAAAGCAAAAGAAAAAGTACTAGAATCCTACCGAACCGACGAGTGGTACCCCGGAGACTGGTGGCATGAAGCCGCTGTCGAGGACTTCGTAGAGGACCGGACCAAAGAAGGTTGGGACCTGGAGACAAAAGATGTTCACTTCGACGTGAGCTACTGCCAAGGATCAGGAGCCAGCTTTGACGGAACAGTCAACTGTCTCGAGTGGATCAAATTCCACAAGCTAGAAGCTGACTACCCAACGATTGTAAAAATTCTCTCAGATAAAAAAGGCTGGGACCTAGATGGAAACATCCATAGCAACCACTACGCCAACCATTACTGTCACTTTAATACTCGCTACCTTGAGATTGAAGAAGACGGACAGCTCGAAGAATACATCTATGGCTGGGACAATGAGAAAAAAGAACAGCCTATTATTAACGGCTGGAACACAGAGCTGCTAGAATTAGAAAAAGCTATCGAAGCCGATCGCGAGCAGTTATCCCGAAACCTAGAAAAAACCATGTACGAGGAGTACGAATACTACATGTCAGACGAAACGATCACCGAAAATATTATGAGCAACGACAACATGTTCCTAGCTAACGGTACACCGTTCAATGAATAAAATAAGCGTATGAGTACACCACTAGAAGTGATACAGGAAGGTAAAGTAGTGAGTAAGTGCGTATTATCAGATGGAAGTAACCCAATGTAATCTATGACAAAACAAGAACAAAAAGACGCAGCCTGGGAAGCCTATAGAGCTATCGAATTACCAGCCTATAAAGCCTATAGAGCTATAACAGTACCAGCCTGGAAAGCCTATGAAGCTATCCAAGTACCAGCCCGGAAAGCCTATGAAGAAGAAATAGAGAGAATCGACAACGAACCAGACGAAGACATTATCGAAGTGGACGGCAAGCGATATCAGTTAATTAAATAGCTATGAATATTAAATTAGGAAATTTAAGAACCTTTACAGCCCTGGGCGATAAAGAAAAGATGGAAGAGTTAGAAAACAAGATAAAAGCTCTTGGTTACCGAAACGAGGATAATTGCAAAAAAAACGACAATACAGATAACCTAACTTGGCACATATACGATATGCCGAGAGTAATTGCATTTTCTGTTTTAACAAAGGAGTTGGTGACTCTATTACAAAGCTACACAGAATATTTTACAGGAAGTGTAGCAGTGACGGCTAATAAAAACCTAAGTTAAATAACACCTATGAACACAGCAAAATACGGAGTAGGAGGAGACTTCGGGTTTCGACCCGCAACAGAACAGGAGCAAGCGTGTGCATACGTAAGGAAGCAACGACCACACTTGATAGAGTTGTCGTTTGGGTGTGAGGTAATTGTTGCTGGTATAGAAAAGGATAATCCAGGTTGTGAACATGACGTGGTGGTAGATGACAGAAAAGATGAACATGGACGTATTGGCATGGGTTACTTTGGGCATGTACACCCAGATGACTTTCAGGAAATCATCGGCCACCCTATCC